>Ga0118677_10014441_pt1 | contig 11147 bp, 6 predicted proteins | sample AliMusrvi5mmetaG_FD_86154 | JGI IMG/M metagenome (GOLD analysis project Ga0118677, IMG submission 86154)
CCCACCAAGAGGAAGACCTCGGTGCGCCCGCTCCCGACGGCTCCCGAAGGCGCTCCTTTGACCCCGGAGCAGATCGAAGCCAAGGTCGTCGCCGCCATCCAGGTGTCCGCGGACGACCAACGCGACCTAATCAAGCAAAGGGCCCAGGCGGTCCAGTCCTACATCCTGAAGGCCGGAAAGGTCGCCCCGGATCGGCTGTTCATCATCACACCCAAGTCAGTGGCAGGCTCTGCCAAAGGGGAAACCCGGGCGAATCTCTCGCTCGATTAGCGGATGGCAGGGTTATCTGTGACCGGCACGGCTGGAGGACGCGAGCGTTCCGGACGCATCTTGATGGAAAGCTGCCTTTGTGTTACTATTATTTTCAGCGAGATTCCGTAGTTTTGCGTTATGAACCTCAGTATTAGTGCGGATTGAGCACCCGCGCCAATTGAGGCAAAATGACGGTTGTCTGTGTGTCGCCAAATGGGCGGGCACAGTGCCTCGTGCGAAGAAACCCTGCCTAGGCAGGGACTTAGATTGAGTTCGTGAAAGTGTTTATACGCAACACACAAACAGGGTGGTTCTATCAAGAACCATCCAGATGGACTCCTGCACAGGAAGAGGCGTGCGACGTTGGACACGTGGCAAGGGCCATTGAGAGGATATTCGAAGCTCACTTGGAGAACGTGGAGATTCTTCTCAGTTACGACGAGCCACGATATGATCTCGTTCTACCTGTCCCCCCCTCACCCTCGCAAGGCGATTCCTTGAGTCGGCGTCAATCAAGCGAAGAAAGCCGCCCCGTAGAAGCCTGCCAGCCGCCGGTCCCGCACAAGAACAGGTCCCCTCTGTAAACATCCAGTGGATGTGTTCCGGGAAGACCCCGCGCCCAGGAGGGGGTTGATACTGCTTTGGGGCTCTCCGACTATAATGTTGGCAAATGATGCGTGCCAACCTGGAGGGGCATCGCTACACCTGCCGTGTGAGATCGACCCCGACTCTGAGCAACTTGCGCACGTCCGCGTCGGACTCGGACATGGCTTCGGCATAGACGCGCACTATGGGCTCTGTACCAGAGGGGCGCAGCATCAGCCAGGAGGTATCCCGGGCGATGAACTTTACGCCATCGTAGGTCTTGAGGTCGACCAGCGGGGAGCGCAACAGCCGGGCGGGCGGATTCCTGGCCACGAATTCCATCAGCGCCGGCCGCTTCTCCAAGGGGAACTGTAAATCAATGCGCCCATAACGGTGAGGACCGAATTGCTTGACCAGGTTCGCGATGAGCTTGTTCACCGATACCCGCTCGGTGGCCAGCAACTCCAGCAGCATCAGACCGGCGGCGATTCCGTCGCGCTCGGGGATATAGCCAGGGAACCCGATGCCGCCACTCTCTTCGGCACCGAGCAACACGCCGCCCTTAATCATCTCAGTCACGATGTTCTTGAAACCGACACTCGTCTCGGTCAGCTCCAGACCGTAGGCAGCGCACATTTTGTCCACCATGGAGGTCGTGTTCAGGGCTTTGACGACCCTTCCCCTGCCCTTGCGGTTTACGACCAGGTGATGCAGCAAAAGGCAAATGAGCTGGTGCGTGCTCAGGTAATTACCCCGGCCATCCATGCCGCCGATGCGGTCGGCGTCGCCGTCGGTAACGAGGCAAATGTCGTGGGGATGCTTCTTGAGAAACGCAGAGCTCCGCCCGTAATTCTGTTGGACGGGCTCCGGATTAATGCCGCCGAAAAAGGCATCATGCTGGGCGTTCAACGTGGTTACCCTGCATGTGGTGCCGGCGAGCAATTCCTCGAAACAGCCTGCGCCCACGCCGAACAGGGCATCGTGGGCAAACCGAAGGCGAGACCTGGCAATGAGCTTAAAGTCCACGAGCCGCTTGACGGCGGAATAGTGGGCAGGCCGTACGTCCTTGATTTTGACCTGCCCGGTTTCGGTAGCGTCGGTCAGGGCTGTGGCCCTGACCTGCTTTCCATCCACTGAACCCTCCACCGCCATGCAAGTAGCAGCATCGGAGGAACCGCCGTAATGGGACTTCAGCTTGTAGCCGTTGAAGATTGCGGGATTGTGGCTGGCGGTGATCATCACGCCGCCCACGGCCTGTTGGTGCTTCACCGCATAGGACACCGAGGGAGTCGGCGTCGGGCAAGGCGTGAGGACAACCTGGAAGTCATTGCCAGCGAACACCTCAGCCGCACGACGCGCAAAGGCATCGGACAAGAACCGCCGGTCGTAACCGACGATCACCTTTCGTTCCGTGCCCGGAACCGGATGGGCACTCCAGTAACCTGCCGCGGCTTGCGTGACGCGCTCGACATTCGAAAACGTGAACTCGTCGGCAATGACCGCACGCCAACCGTCCGTCCCGAACTTGATGCTCATTTATGGAAGTTGCGGGGCGAGCGCTGGCCTGCAATTCGGCGCAGTCACAGGTCGCGATCCACAGCCCTTAAGGCCAGCAGCTTCCACAAGCTTGCGCATCTTCTTCACGGCCGCACCGAGATTGGGCCGGCTGAATAGGGTGGTGCCACTGATGAAGGTGTTGGCGCCTACGTAGGCGCACTCAGCGGCAGTTTTGAAATCCACTCCACCGTCCACGCCGATGTTGTAACCGAGGCCCCTTTCGCGCCGCCACGCAAAGGCCTGTTGGATCTTGGGCAGCGTTTCGTAGATGAAAGACTGTCCGCCAAAACCCGGATTGACCGTCATGATCAGGAGCGAGTCAATCTGATCGAGGTAGGGCTGGACCAAGGCGATCGAAGTGGGAGGGTTGATAACAAGGCCGACCTTCCTGCCCAGCGACTTGATTTTCCAGAGCAACGGCGTGACGGCCTCACCCAGCTCGACGTGGATGTTCATTTGATTAGCCCCTGCCTGCGCGAAGGGTTCCAACAAAATCTCCGGCTTCGTGCACATGAGGTGCACGTCAAAGAAGAGCTTAGTCAGTGGACGAATTGCACGCACTACCGCCGGTCCAAAGGAGATATTCGGGACGAAATGGCCGTCCATGACGTCCAAGTGCAGCCAGTCAGCGGTGGAGCCGTTAACGCGCGTGACTTCCCGGGACAGCCGGCTGAAGTTCGCCGCCAACAGTGAAGGCGCAATGATCATGCGCCAGCTCAAGCAGTAGCTGGTGCCGGCGTGCCCAAGCCGGGCAGTTTGGGCGGGGCCGGCTTGGTCGGCGTTTCCGGCAGGGGCGTGCCCGCAGGCGCGCCATGCGGTGGCTCTACCTGCGGCGCAGGGGGCGGTGCCGTGAACTTGCCTGTGCGCACGATTTCCTCGACCTGCTGCCCGTCGAGCGTCTCGTATTCGAGCAGTGACTTGGCAATCAACTCCAGTTTAGCGATGTTGGTCGTAAGGATGTCTTTGGCGGTCTTGTAGGCATTATCAATGATGAGCTTGACCTCGCCATCAATTTCCTGCGCCGTGAATTCGCTGTACACCTTGGCGCGGGTCACCTCGCGACCGAGGAAGACGTACTCGTCATCGTTGCCATATTGCACCATCCCCAACCGGTCGCTCATGCCCCATTGCGTGACCATCGCGCGAGCCATATTGGTCGCCTGCTGAATGTCCCCGGCGGCGCCGCTGGAGATGTCACCCGAGATGATTTCCTCGGCAATACGGCCGCCCATCATCATCGCGATCATGTCTAACATTTCCTTGCGCCGGCGGCTGAGCACGTCCGTCTTGGGCAACGACATGGTCGAGCCGAGCGATTGGCCGCGGGGAATGATGGTGACTTTGTGCAGCGGATGCGTGTGTTGGAGTATGACGTTGAGGAGAGCGTGGCCGGCTTCGTGCCAGGCGGTGAATTTCTTTTCCTCATCGGTCATGGCCAGGCTGCGGCGCTCGCGGCCCCAGCGGACCTTGTCGCGCGCCTCCTCCAACTCTTCCATGTTGACGGCCTTCTTGTTCGTGCTCGCCGCCAGCAGCGCGGCTTCGTTCAACAGGTTGGCCAACTCGGCACCCGAATAGCCCGGCGTGCCCCGCGCGATGACTGACAGGTCAACCGAAGGCGCCAGTTTCACGTTCTTGGCGTGTACCTTCAGGATGGCCTCGCGACCCCGCACGTCCGGAAGGTTCACAGTGACCTGGCGATCGAAGCGGCCCGGGCGCAAAAGCGCCGGGTCCAGCACATCTGGCCGGTTTGTGGCTGCGATGATAATGATGCCTTCCTGGGTATCGAACCCGTCCATCTCGACCAGCAAGGCATTAAGGGTCTGCTCCCGTTCGTCGTTGCCGCCCCCCAAACCGTGTCCGCGGCTGCGGCCCACCGCGTCAATCTCGTCGATGAAGACCAAGCAAGGCGTGTTCCGGCGGGCCTGCTCAAACATGTCGCGCACGCGGCTCGCGCCGACGCCGACGAACATCTCGACAAAATCCGAACCGCTAATGCTGAAGAACGCAGCGTCGGCCTCGCCGGCGATGGCCTTGGCCAAGAGCGTCTTGCCCGTGCCCGGCGGGCCAATCATCAAAATGCCTTTGGGGATGCGCCCACCCAGGCGCTGGAACTTCTTGGGGTCTTTAAGAAACTCCACCAGCTCAGATACTTCTTCGATGGCTTCCTCGATACCGGCGACGTCCTTAAAAGTAGTCTTATTTCGCTCTTTGGCCAGCAGGCGGGCCTTGCTCTTGCCGAAGCTCAGGGCGCCCTTACCCGCCATCTTGATCTGACGGATGAAGAAGAACCAGATAAGGGCAGCGATCACTATAATCGGCAGAACACTCAGCATGAAGCTGAAGAGCATCGTGTTCGGCTCGTGCGGATCGAACTGTGGCATCGTCAGCAGCTTCTTCTGCAACTCCGGATACAGCACAACCTTGGTGCGGAACGGCGCCTCGACCTTTCGCTCGTTTTCGATCTTCCAGTACTTACCGGTGATTTCCCTCAGGTCCGGACTTTGCGGGCTGTAGTTAATGGTGGCCTGGACAATCTGGTTGGATTCGACCAACTGCTGGAAGGTATATTGCTTTAGCAAATCACCCGGCGGCTCCATGCGATCTTTGAACAGCATGAGCAAGACAATGACGCCGAAGATCGCAATCCATACCACCCAAGTACGTGGGGGCACCTTAAACTCCCCAGCCTTCCTGGGGTTCTTGTCGTCACCGCTATGTTTGTTATCGTCAGCCATGATTGAACCGGTTGCGGCAAGCCTACCATCGACAGTCGTAAGCCGCAACAATGCCAATTAAAGCCGCTTCCAGCGCCATTGCAAGCGGCGAATCGTATGTTTCGTAAGCTTGAATCGATCCGAAATCCGCAGCCCCTCCACCCAGAATACCACTCCCTCCGCCGTGGCGGCAACGATGAGTTGCCGACGCCTGGCTCGCGGAATCTTCTCATTAGTGAAAAAGTCCTGCAGCTTGACCGGGCTCTCCATGCCGATGGGGTGAAATCGGTCACCCGGCTGCCAGTGCCGCAACCGAACCGGTGAACCCACTTTGTCCGCGTCGAAAAACTCGTGCCGCAGCCCAACTTTGGGCCGCGTAACGGCTCCTCTCGATGAGATTCGCCACCAGATCGTCGCCCCGTTAAACTCGACCTCACCCTGCTTGTCACCCAACGCTATCTCCGCCGAGCCGGAAATAAACTCCTCCGGCTCAAAGACCCGCAGATGCACCGAGCCCGACCGATCGCGAACAGCATAACGTTGGACAGGTGTCACGAAGGGCCTTGTGGCATTACCCATTGGGCGCTCTAAACCGGCCCCTGCCCTGGCTCCGCCGGGACCCGAACTTCGGCTGATCGCAACAGGCTGGTCCTCTTTGGTCCTCAGTTGTTCTACCAACTCGTAGTCCGGCACGATTCCAAGGCTCACCAATTGCAACTGCACACACCGCCGCTGCACCGCTAGCGGCAGTTCTTCGAATGGAAGGCGCCGCTGTGAAGTGGCTCCGCCCTTTTCGGATTTTGGGCTTCGGCCTTCCTTCGGACTTCGGACTTCGGACTTCGGACTTCCCCTTCCCTCCAGCCACTCCTCTGCCGCCCGGACCGCGAATTCCGCCTCCGCTCCAACAATATCCATCACGCGGCCAATCGTCCGATCTAATGCCGGCTGATATTTCCTCCGTAGTAACGGCAGCAGCTCATGCCGGATTCGATTCCTCTGGATGTCCAAGAGGGAGTTGCTCTCGTCCTCGCGAAACGGAATACACTGTTCGGCCGCATACTCGGCGAGCATAACCTTTGGCTGATCCAGCAGGGGACGGACCAGTTGGACGCGCGGGTTACTCGGCGACGGATTTCGCCACTTCATTCCGGCAAGCCCCTCGCCGCCACTGCCTCGGAGCAGTCGCATAAAGAACAACTCCAGCCGGTCGTCCGCGTGATGCGCCAGGACGACAAGAGGAATGTGCCGCCGCCTCGCAGTGCGCGCCAGAAAATCGTGTCGTAGCTTCCGAGCGGCCATCTCCAGGGAGATTCGCTGTCCTCGGGCCAGATCGCGCACCGCCGCCCCGGCGACGACTACCGGTAGCTTCAGCCTTTCCGCTGTGCGCCGCACCAACCGCTCGTCGGCATCGCTGCTCCGCCCGCGAAGCCGGTGATTGAAATGGGCCACCGTCAAATGCCATCCATATTCCCGCGCCAGCGCGTGCAGGACACGGAGCAATACCATCGAATCCACCCCGCCGGAAACCGCTACCAGAAGGCGCTGCCCCGGCCGGATGAGCCGATGCGCGAGGATGCTCTCCTCAACGTAATCAAGCAGGTCGCTCACACAGGCATGCTATTTCCGAAGCCCGCCGACGCAAGGAGGATCGAACGAGCGGTGAGCCAGATGCATCGGCTCCACGCCGCCGAGACTCATTTCATCCATCTTGGTCAAATGTCACCACCTCAAACGCCACGACGAGCGACCGCAAACCTCTCCCCCACTTGTGGCGTGATGACCATTTGAGCCAAATCTCGACATTCCCGGAGTAAGACCAGGCGAAACCGAGCCAGCGAACTGCTATGCCCTGGCTGGCACGGCCATTGCTACACAGGGTTCAAACGAAGCGATCAGGGCTGTCCACATCAGCCGGGAGCGTTTACAAATGCACTTCGCCCGCTACGAATCAGAAGGATTTTTCGACGAGATGATCGCCGAAAATGGAGCGCCTCGCGCCTGCGCGGGGACGCTTTCTCGCGCCTTTGAGTCTCTCCCGCCGGGCGAACTCACGGCGCGCCAGGCCGGCGCCGAACGCGCCCTGATGCAGATGGGCATTACCTTCAATGTTTATGGGGAGCAGGCGGGCGTGGAGAAGATCTTCCCTTTCGACATCATCCCTCGCGTGGTTTCCGCTACGGAATGGGCCCGCCTCGAAAAAGGACTCAAGCAGCGCATACACGCGCTGAATCTCTTCATCAACGACCTCTACCACGATCAGAAGATTCTCAAAGATCTGGTAGTCCCGCGCCAGATCATTCTGTCGGCGAAGTCCTTCCGTCAGCAGTGTATCGGCTGGAATCCGCCGCGCGGCATCTGGTGCCACATCACTGGCACGGACCTCGTTCGCCACGGCGACGGTGAAATTTACGTCCTGGAGGACAATCTGCGCTGCCCTTCCGGCGTCTCCTACGTGCTGCAGAACCGCGAGGTAATGAAAAGCCTGTTCCCCAAGGTTTTCGCGTCGCTGAAGGTGCGTCCGGTGCAGGATTATCCGCTGAAACTGCGGGACATGTTGGAGTACCTAACACCGGATGCGGTGACCCGGCCGCGCGTCGTTCTGCTCACGCCAGGAGTTTACAATTCCGCCTACTTCGAACACAGCTTCCTCGCCCAACAAATGGGCATAGAACTAGTCGAAGGCCGCGACCTGGTCGTCGAAGACGGCGTGGTGCTGATGCGGACCACGCGGGGGTTCGAGCGAGTGGACGTGATCTACCGGCGGATTGACGACGATTTCCTCGACCCGCGCTGCTTCCGCTCTGATTCGATGCTGGGCGTTCCCGGCCTGATGGACGCCTACCGGGCAGGGAACGTCGCGCTCGCCAACGCCCCTGGCACCGGCGTGGCGGACGACAAAGTCGTCTATGCCTACGTGCCGCGCATCGTGAAGTACTACCTCGGGGAAGAAATCATCATACCCAACGTGCCCACCTACATCTGCGCCGAGGAAAAAGACCTCCATTACGCGCTCGACAACCTCGACAAACTGGTTGTCAAAGCAGCGAACGAATCGGGCGGTTACGGCATGCTCGTCGGGCCGCATTCGACCCGGGAACAGCGAGCGGAGTTCGCTGACAAACTAAAGGCCAACCCGCGGAATTACATCGCCCAGCCGACCCTCGCGCTATCGCGAGTACCGACCATCTGCGGCGACCACTTTGAAGGTCGGCATGTGGACCTCCGTCCCTACATCCTTTACGGCAAGGAGGTTTTCGTCCTGCCGGGTGGCCTGACCCGGGTTGCGCTCAAAAAAGGCTCTCTGGTCGTGAACTCCTCCCAGGGCGGCGGCAGCAAAGACACGTGGGTTCTGGCGGATCCCCGGAGCCGCGATCCCGAGCACGTCAACGGCACCGCAGTGCCCCTGGCGGGAGCTGATTTAAACCAGTCGTCCGAAACCCTCGATCTCCATGCTGAGCCGTGTCGCTGATTCGGTCTATTGGATGAGCCGTTACGTCGAGCGCGCCGAAAATGTGGCGCGCTTCGTGGACGTCAACTTCCAGCTCATGCTCGATGCCCCTTCGGGCCAGGACCAGCAATGGGAACCTCTGGTGGCCACCACCGGCGACCACGCCGAGTTTGCCAAACGCCACGGCGCCGCCGGCGAGGAAAGCGTTACGAAGTTCCTCACGTTCGAAAACGAGAACCCGAACTCCATCCTCTCCTGCCTCCGCGCTGCGCGCGAAAACGCCCGCAGCGTGCGTGAGATCATCTCGTCCGAAATGTGGCTCCAGCTCAACCGGTTCTTCCTCATGGTCAAGTCCGCGGCGGAATCGCCCGGCGGCCTGGAAAACCCGCAGGGCTTTTTCGAGGCGGTGAAGCAGGCCAGCCATCTCTTCACCGGCGTCAGCGACGCCACGATGACGCAGGGCGAGGCGTGGCACTTCGCGCGGCTGGGCCGGATGCTCGAGCGCGCCGACAAGACCTCGCGCATTCTCGACGTGAAGTATTTCCTCCTGCTTCGTTCCACCGACGACGTGGGCACGCCCTTCGACGGCCTCCAGTGGGCTGCGGTGCTTCGCTCGGCCTCCGCCTTCGAGATGTATCGCAAACGCCACGGCCGCATTTCCCCCAAGGGTGTGGTGGATTTTCTCATGCTGGACCGCGAGTTCCCCCGCGCCATCCAGTTCTGCCTCCTGGCGGCTCGCGACTCCCTGCATGCCATCAGCGGAACCCCGCTCGGCACCTTTCGCCATCCGCCGGAGAAGCTGCTCGGCCAGCTCTGCTCGGACCTTTCTTTCACGACCGTGGACGAAATAGTCAAGCACGGTCTGCACGAATACCTGGATGACCTGCAGACCAAGATGAACCAGGTCAGTGCCGGCGTCTACGAGACATTCTTTGCATTTCGAAGTCCCGAACCAACACGAAAGAACTCACGATCCTCGGCGCAATGACCAATTGGGGGGCGATACATCATGCCGGAATACAATCCCGAATCTGAATCCGCAAACGCTTCTGCGCCGAAGCCGTTTCGGACCTAGGTTCTCACCGCCAAACCAGGATGTCTATCCACGTTGCCCTGCATCATCGCACGCATTATCGCTACGACCGACTCGTCGCGCTCGGGCCGCAGATCGTCCGGCTCCGCCCGGCGCCGCACAGCCGCACGCGGGTGTTGAGTTACTCGCTCCGCGCCGTTCCGGAAAAGCACTTCATCAACTGGCAGCAGGACCCGCAATCGAATTACCTGGCCCGGCTGGTCTTCCCTGAGCCAACCCGTGAATGCCTCGTCGAGGTGGACCTCGTCGTAGAAATGGCGGTGCTTAATCCGTTCGACTTCTTCCTGGAGCCACAAGCGGAGCGTTACCCATTCAAGTACGACCGAACTCAGGACCACGAGCTCGCGCCGTTCTTGCTCCGCCTGCCGCCGGGACCAGAATTTGCCAAGTACCTCGGCGTCCTGAAGCGCGAGCTGCTAAACGGCGGCACCCACCGAAGTCAAGAGGCTCAAGCCGCACCGGCCGCGGGGGAAACCGACCATGGCCCCCGAACCATGGACTTCCTCGTAGCCGTCAACCAGCGGCTCTGGCACGATACCCGCTACCTGATCCGGCTCGAGCCAGGAGTCCAGACGCCGGAGGAAACGCTACAGCTCGCCAGTGGCTCCTGCCGTGATTCGGCTTGGCTGCTCTGCCAGTTGTTTCGTCACCTCGGGCTCGCGGCGCGCTTCGTCAGCGGCTACCTCATCCAGCTCACCGCCGACGTCAAATCGCTCGACGGTCCCAGCGGCCCGCCAATCGACTTCACCGACTTGCATGCCTGGTGCGAAGTCTACCTGCCCGGCGCCGGCTGGATCGGGTTGGATCCCACAAGCGGCTTGCTTGCGGGCGAGGGCCATATCCCCCTCGCCTGTGCTCCCGACCCCACCGGCGCCGCGCCGATCACCGGATGCGTGGATGAATGCAAATGCGACTTCAGTCATGAGATGGAGGTAACTCGCATCTTCGAGTCGCCGCGGGTAACCAAGCCCTACACCGAAGAGCAGTGGCGGGAGATTGAGTTCCTCGGCCACCAGCTCGACACCGAGCTCCGCCAAGGCGATTGCCGCCTCACCATGGGCGGTGAGCCGACGTTCGTGAGCATCGACGACATGGACGGAGCGGAATGGAACACGGCCGCGCTCGGGCCGACCAAGCGCCGGCTGGCGGATTCCTTGATGGCACGTCTCAAGCGCCGCTTCACCAGTGGCGGCCTTCTGCATTACGGCCAGGGCAAGTGGTATCCCGGCGAATCCCTTCCCCGATGGGCTTTTGCCTGCTACTGGCGCAAAGACGGCCAACCCATCTGGCTCAATGAGGCGCTGTTTGCCGACGAATCGAAGGACTACGGCTTTGACGAGCGACGCGCCGAGGAGTTTATCTACGCGCTCGCCGCGCGCCTCGGCTGTGGCACGGAGTGGATACTGCCAGCGTTCGAAGACACCTGGTACTATCTCTGGAAAGAGCGACGACTGCCGACGAACACGGATCCTTTCAAGTCGCACCTCAAGAACGAGGA
>Ga0118677_10014442_pt1 | contig 11147 bp, 8 predicted proteins | sample AliMusrvi5mmetaG_FD_86154 | JGI IMG/M metagenome (GOLD analysis project Ga0118677, IMG submission 86154)
TCAGCAAAGCATTAGACTGCGAGGTAAAGGTTGCAGATGTGTTTAAATATAAAACCATAGCACAACTTCTAACTCATAGCTTGGGCCAAACCCAGATTAGCATACCTAATACAACTGCTGACCAATCCGCCTTATCCTTCGCTCAGGAACGCCTATGGTTTATCGAGCAGTACGAACAAGGCACCAATGCCTATCATATTCCTGCGGTATTTGAACTCGATGTTGATACCGATGCAGAGGCCATAGAATATGCCCTTATGCAGATTGTAGCAAGACATGAAGTATTAAGAAGTACCATTGAACAGGGAGAAGGACAGGCGCATGGTATACAGATAGTACACCACGAAGCTTTGTCTATAGAACAGATAACATTAAGCGAGAAAGAAGATTATAAAAGCCTCATTAAAGAGGATATTGACCGTCCCTTTGATTTAAGTAAAGAGTATCCTGTCAGGGTAAAAATTTATACGATTCAATCCGATAATGCAGCAGTAGGAAATTCATCGAAGAAAACTTTGCTATTAATCAACATACATCATATAGCCAGTGATGGCTGGTCAATGGATATCTTCCAACGGGAGCTGTTCTCCTATTATGAAGCATATATTAACAAGGACACAGCGTTTTGTTTACCTTCATTAGAGATACAGTATAAAGATTTTGCTGTTTGGCAGCGGGCTTATTTAACGGGAGCAATCTTAGAAAAGCAATTAAGTTATTGGAAAGACAAATTATCGGGTTATCAAACACTGGAATTACCAACCGATTATGTAAGACCAAGCCAGATAGACTATACTGGTTCAAGCCAGGGATTTACGCTCAACAAAAAGATCAGTCAAAAATTAAGGGCCATAGCAAAAAGCAATGGAGTTAGCCTGCATAGCGTCATGTTGAGTAGCGTTCATGTCCTGTTGGGTAAATATACAGGACAGCACGATATTGTAATAGGCAGCCCGACAGCGAACAGGCATCACCGGCAAACAGAAGGACTTATTGGCTTCTTTGTCAATACACAGGTAAACAGGGCAGTGCTGAGCAACTCACAAAGTTATGAAGCCTTCATACAACAAGTTCATCAAGGACAGATAGAAGCACAACGATACCAGGATCTACCCTTTGAGAAGTTAGTAGACGAATTAGGAGTCACAAGGGATACATCAAGGCATCCTGTTTTTCAGGTAATGTTTTCAGTACAAAGTTTAGGCAACCAGGGAGAAATCACAGATCATCAGAAAAAATATTTAAAATCTTTCCAATGGGATGATATTTATGAAATAGAGAAGTTTGATCTGTCGATCTTTATTGATGACAGCCAACAAGATCTTGTGGGACAGATCAGCTATGCCACCAGTTTATTTCATAAAGATACGATCGCCCGTTTTATTAATCACTACACTCACCTGCTTGACCAACTTACCGAAGCACCGACAAAGCCATACAGTCAAATAGGCTTACTTGGTGAGGGAGAATACGACCAGATTGTTTATAGGTGGAATGCTACGGATAAGGCTTATCCCAAAGAGCAGACCATTTATGAGTTATTCCAGGAGCAGGCAGCGAAGGCACCTGATAACATAGCTTTGGTTTATGAAGGGCAGCAGTTAAGCTATCAGGAGCTCAACCAAAAGAGTAATCAGCTAGCCCGTCACATTAGGAAACAATATGAGCAAAAGACACAACAAAAGCTCAAAGCAGACACGCTTATAGCCTTATATCTGGACAGAAGTCTGGAAATGGTCATAGGGATATTAGGGGTGTTAAAGGCAGGCGGAGCTTATGTACCTATGGATACGAACTATCCACAGCAAAGGATTGATTACCTGCTCGAAGACACAAATACAGAACTGGTATTGAGTCAGAAGCATCTAAGCGAAGGCCCCCATGCACAACTTCCACAAGATAAGATCATTCATATTGACTTAAGCGAAGGATTATATCAGACCGAAGACAGCACAAACCTACCGCAACACAGCACCGCCACCGACCTTGCCTATGTGATTTATACCTCTGGAACAACAGGGAAGCCAAAGGGAGTGATGGTAGAGCATAAGGGTTTATGTAATTTAGTACAAAATCAAGTTCATTATTTTGGTGTTACTAGCAATGATAAAGCTATTCAATTTGCGTCCTATGTTTTTGATGCTGCAGTTTCTGAAATATTTACAGTTATAACTATTGGAGCACAACTTTTTATTGTTCCAAATGAAATAAGGCAGGATGCAAGATTGGTTGGCGATTATATAGAAATGCAGCAAATTAATATATCAACCCTTCAGCCAGCTTTATTAAGTGCAATGCCAACTAAAAAATTTCCTAACCTTAAAACAATAGTTGTTGTAGGAGATTCATGTCCAAAAGAATTAATGCTAAACTGGGGACATGGTAGAACACTAATAAATGCTTATGGTCCTACAGAAAATTCAGTTTGTGCAACAATGCATACCTATAAAGCAGGAGATTTAAATACCAATATAGGAAAGTCACTCGATAATATAAATGTTTATATCCTTGACCCAACCAACACCCCCGTCCCCATAGGCGTAATTGGAGAGTTACACATTGGTGGAGCAGGTCTGGCCCGTGGCTACCTAAACCGTCCTGATCTAACAGCAGAACGCTTTATCCATAATCCCTTTGCCACTGAAGCTGATAAATCCAAAGGTTATACCCGCTTGTATAAAACAGGCGATTTGGTACGCTGGTTACCCGATGGCAATATTGAGTTTATAGGTCGTAACGATGACCAGGTAAAGATCCGTGGGTTTAGAATAGAACTGGGCGAGATAGAATCTGCCCTCAACCATTTACCAGGCATAAAACAAAGTTGTGTATTAGCCAAAGAACTCAAAACAGATTCCGGCAGCACCAAATATTTAGTAGGGTATTATGTAGCGGATACTAGTGATGATACACTAAGCCAAACTACTCTTTTAGAAAAGCTATCTCAGGTATTGCCAGAATATATGCTGCCAAGAGTCTTGGTGGCAATGGAGTCATTACCATTGACCATTAATGGCAAATTAAATAAGCGTGCTTTCCCTGATCCTGACTTTAGCTTATCTCAGGATGACTATATAGCACCAAGCACTGACACAGAGGGGGAGCTATGTAAGATCTGGCAGCAAGTACTGGGTATGGAAAGAGTGGGTATTAGTGATGATTTTTTCAGGATCGGGGGTAACTCCATTCTGGCTATACAAGTATCGCATCGGATCAGCAAAGCATTAGACTGCGAGGTAAAGGTTGCAGATGTGTTTAAATATAAAACCATAGCACAACTTCTAACTCATAGCTTGGGCCAAACCCAGATTAGCATACCTAATACAACTGCTGAAAGCGGAGCACACTAAACAGCTTGTATTTTGCGGAGGACCATAGATTCGTTTTCTTTATTAGACGTTATGCAACATGCAATTGAAGAGTCGAAATTAGGATGATCGGAAAACCACTCTTTCCCATCTATCATCAACTGATCATTTATTATTTCAATTTTATTTGCTGAAATAAGTGAAAGTCCTCTTCCGTCAGCTTTTATTGCACTTTCCATAAGTGTCCAGTAATTGTAAAATGTCCTGTTCATATCGGCAGATGAATATATTTTATTCCAAAGTTCCTGAGAAAAAATTTCTTTATAATCTGAAAAATCAAGCTCTTTTATTTTTTCAATGTATTGTTCAATCGAAGTGATGTATGCTTCATCATGGTTCAATGGTCGATAAAAATTACAAAATTTGCAGCCGGAAATACAAACATTGGAAAATCATATTCATATAAGGATAATAATTTAAGAACAGGAAAATGTAGTTACAGACTGCGGCAGATTGATAACGACGGTAACATTAAATACAGTAATATAATAACAGTTGAAATAAAAGCTCCTGAAATATTTGTTATGATGCAGAACTATCCTAATCCCTTTAATCCCTCAACCTCAATATCATATTCAATAGGGCAGGGAGGTATGGTCACAATAAAAATATTCGACATTCTCGGACAGGAAATCAAAACTCTCGTAAATGAATATAACCAGGCTGGCTCTTATAATATAAACTTCAACGCCGACTCTCTGCCCAGCGGAGTCTACATTTATTCAATCTCATCAGACAATTATATTTCCACTAAAAAAATTAAGGATCTTTAAGAAGTTCTCTTCTGTGACGCTTTCGGGAGAAGCAACTCCGGTTTCTATTACTGTACCTTCAGCATCTAAAGTATCTGTTCTCTCTCCTAACTTCATCTTTGCTACATAAACCTTGTCACCATGCATTAGGAGATCAGAGATTTTTGTAGCTTCCCCTACGCAAATAGGCAGAACACCTGTTGCCAAAGGGTCAAGAGTTCCCGTATGTCCAACTTTTTTAATATTGCTTAGCTTTTTTATCCTGTTCACAGCCCAAAAGGAGCTTTGACCCCTAGGCTTATCCACAACAATTATGAAGTCCTTTAAAACAGACATGGGTTGCATATTCAGGCGTAACTTGTCGGAAATCAACAGAAAAAATTTTGTAAATATTTATTGACAGAACAGTTAATATTTGATATAATTAGTTAAGTGTTAATAGTGGTACGTTTGTTTTTTGACACTTTCTAGAGATTTCCGAGCTACTCGGAAGGAAACAACCGTACAATCATTAACAGGACATAAACAGAAGACGTAAATGGGGGGGGATCTTATGTTCTTATTTAAAAAGGATCTTTGGGCAGCTGGCGCACTAATACTGCTAGTTGTTACAACCACTTCCTCATGCTCAATAAAATTCCCTAACAGCGCAAAAAATGTTCAACAAACCACCAGTGGCAACAGTGCTGTACCTGCCCCAATACTATCTCCAACAAGTTTTAATTCAACGGATAATGATTACCTTGCTGTTTCGTTATACCTCGATCCAGATTCACCTACTGGAACTCAAATATATTACACCACTGACGGGTCGGACCCAGTAACCTCAGTAAACGCACTTGAATATGTTCTACCAGTAGCCATAACTTCGGCTGAAGCAACAGTGACGTTAAGGGCGATCGCAAAGAACGGTACAACTGTTTCCACGGAAGTAACAGGCTCGTACTGGTTTGGTGATTGGGAGATAGTAGGTACAACATATCCTACACCATCGGCTAGTGGATCTCCTGCTGCTATTTTTGTAGATAATAACGTCCCTTATATAGCTCATATTGGGACAGCACCGCACACTTTTGAAGTAGAAAAATTAGTTGCTGGAGCATGGACTCCATACCCTGCCATAACTGGTTGTGATGCATTAGCTGGCGGTAACTCACCTTCTTATCTTTTTGTAGAATCCGGAACACCTTACATTGCTTGTTATGGTTCTGGTAATATTTATGTAAAGGAATATACCTCTGGGGCTTGGCACAATATTGGTAGCGCACTCTCTTATAACCCACTGGAAGTATCTTTGTATGTTGAAAATGCAACCCCATATATAGCGATAATAGACGCCTCCGGACAAAATATTTATGTTTTCTACCATAACGGTACTGCATGGACTCAGTTGGGATCTTCAGCTGGAAAATCAACTAAAGTATTTTTAAAGGTCAAAAATGGTACACCATATGTTGGAATAAATCAGTTACCAAGCCCGACTGTACTCGCATTTAAAAAATTCGACGGAACTTCTTGGACCACGTTAGGAAATATTGGTGCATCCCCTTCTCCCACCACTTGGGATTTTGATTTTACAGTTTACGACGATGGCTCTACAGATGGTAAAGTATACGTTATTTATAACAATGTAGGCCTCCACTTTAAAGAGTATATAAATGGAACATGGAATAATCTACCTCAAATAGCTGGCACTTCTGCAGCAAGTTTTCCAACTCTTAATGTAAAAGGTGACATTCCTTATGTTTCTTATGTAGATGGAAGTGGACATGCTGTAATAAAAAGATTCTACACAGGTACTTGGAGCGACGTTGGAACACCATCCTATTATGGTAACGTTGACGCTCCAGATTCTTTTATTGCAGATGATGGAACCATTTATTCATACTACAGCACTATAGCTGTTTCTCCTGAGATTGGATTAGTAGAGAGCTTTGGACCTGGAGGCAGTGGAATTCTTGCTCACGTAGATGATCCTTTGCAATTGAATTAGGTTTTATTTAGAGGGGAGGAAATATGTTCTTGCTAAAAAAAAGTACGCTACTCACTACTGCTCTATTATCTATTGTTGGATTCAGTTCAGCATGTTCGCTATTGTTAAACCCTCCTAAAATTGAGAATAACTCCAACACAAATTCAGATCTGAACCCAGAAGTTTCGATCTCAAGTACACTAAGCAGTAACAACGGTTCCGTTGCAGTGTCTATAAAGCTACCGAGTTATGCCCCAACAGGAACCATAGTGCGTTATACCACCGACGGCTCAGATCCTACAACCTCGGGCACTGCACTTATCTATACCTTCCCATTCATAGTAACGGGAAATACACAAACTATAACTGTAAAGGCCGTAGCCGTAGATTCCAATTCAACTAGTTCTGAAATAATAACTAAAGCACCATGGTTCGGAGAATGGGAAATAGTAGGAAATAACTATATAGAAAATTTAGATGGCGGAAATGCTTCTGAGCAAGCGTCCTCTTTATACGTCGATGATAGCGGGACATACCTAGTTTCTGAGAAAGTGTATAAGTGGAATGGTAGTTCTTGGAGCATAGTAGCAACTAGTTGTTACGCTGATGATGCTAACTCAATAAGGAACTTTTTTGTAAAATCTGGGGCAATTTATTGTACAAGTTATGATGGAAATAACGAAGTTATCCTTAGAACTATTGGGGGAGTGGCTACACAGCTTGGTGCCTCGCTAGGGGATACAGTGGCATCAATAGTACCATGCTATAACAGCGTTTGTGCAGGGATTAGTGACCCTTATAATAATACCTTCATGGTAAAAAAATATGATTCTGCAACAAATTCATGGCTACCTCTGGTAGGTAATGGAACCTTGTCCAACAATAATGGCGGATGGGGAGCGTTGTTCTCTTATAAGGATCGTATCTATGCAGAATTTAGCGACAATGGGCACCCAAAAATCATGAGATATTATGATGGCTCCTGGGAAGATATAAGCGATACAGAAGCCTCTGGACCGATGTTCGTTTATGACGATGGTTCAGACAATGGCATACTTTATGTAGTGTTTGGACGTGTAGGCTGCCCGCAACCAGTAGTAAAGATGTATAATAATGTCGGATGGAGCGAAGTAGGTGGTAATGGAGGAGACGTCAACATTGGTACTACCTACCATGCTGCTTATTATAGCATAAGTGTTATAAGCGGTGTTCCATATGTAACTTATCAGGACTACACCCCGGCCGGAGTGTTAGTGAATGGTGGACATGCTAGAACCAGATTTTTTAACGGTTCAAGCTGGGAAGACCTTGGATCCATTTCTTACGCTGGAGACTCCTTTTATACTAAGTCAGCAACTTATAATGGTATGCTGTACAGATATATTAACGGTGGTAGCGGCTGGTGGATAGAAAGCTTTGGACCTAATGGTTCAGGAACAGTATCTGGTGGAGTAGCAAATCCTCTGGGTATTTGATCTTAGTATTTATAAAAGCTGTTTTAACTCTGTAACAATAGTTTTTTTGACTTCTTGTAAACTGCCTTTGATGGCGCAGCCTGCAGCGACTTTATGACCGCCACCGCCAAACTTGGCACAGAACTTATTTACATCCACTTTGCCACGGCTTCTAAAGCTTATTTTGAACTTATTGTCCCCTACTTCCTTTATAAGGAACGCAACTTCAACCCCGAATATGGCACGTGGAAAGTCTATTAATCCCTCGCTGTCCTCTGCAAAGGCACCAGAGTCATCCCTATCCTTTATAGTCATAACAAGATATGCTATCTTTCCTGCCTCTTCAAAAGTAAGAGAAGAAAGCACACGGCTTGTTAGTTCCATTTTTTGTCTGGAAACACTAAAGAAAAGATTTTCTGAAACGAACGCACAGTTAGCCCCGCTGTCCACAAGGTCAGCAGCAACGTTAAGTGTGGTGGATGTGGTAGAAACATAACGCATACCGCCTGTGTCATCATACAAGGCAGTAAGAAGAGCTGTTGCAATGTCTGCATTTATTTTTTTCATTGAATTGATGTTTATAAGTTCTTTTATGACCCTGTAGACCTCTTCTCCGGTACAGGACGCATGTGCCTCAACAAGATTTAAGTCACCGAACATAATATTAGAAACGTGATGATCAATGTTTATTAGCTGACTATAGCCTTTAAAATTGGTTATAAGGTCGCCGGAGCGGTTCCTATCACCACAATCAAGCATCAACATAACATCAAAATTCTTACCATCTACTTTGCTTTTGTCACTGGTCACTTTATCCCAACTTTTAAGGAACCTGTGCTTCATTGGGATAACATCCATGGAATACATAACGACCTCTTTTTTAAGCTCAGTTAAGGTATTATATATGGCAAGCATGGACCCAACAGCATCACCGTCTGGGGATTCGTGTATGGTAACAAGTATATTCTTTGCTTTGTTCAATGCTTCTGCTATTTGTTTTACAACAGCATCACTGTTCATTTTTTATACCCTTAAGGACGTTCTCAAAATGCATCCCGTTCTCAAAAACCTCGTCGTAAAAGAATTCCAATTCTGGGACCCTTCTTAACTCTATGGTTTTTGCTAACTGTTTCCTTATAAAGCCTTTTACTTTTTCTAGGCCTTCCGTCATGGATTTTTCTGCTTTTTTATTGGCAGACACGTAATAGATCCTTGCAGTTATAAGGTCTGGCGTAATTTTTACGTCAGTAATTGTTATCCCCTGGACACGCGGATCTGCAATATCGTTACGGAATAGCTGGGCTACTTCCTCTCTAATAAGGTCAGCAACTCTGTCTGATCTTGTAAATGCTTTCTGGTTCAAGGCTTACTCCTTTTTAGAGCCTACAATGGCACCGGTGGAATCCACCTTGTTAATGGTGTACGACTCAAAAAGGTCGCCAGGCTTAATGTCGTTAAAGCCATCTATAGACATACCGCACTCAAGTCCTGCAACAACTTCCCTTGCATCGTCCTTGAAACGTTTTAGCGACTTTATTTTGCCAGTATAAACAACTACACCGTCCCTTATTACACGTACCAATGAGTTCCTTATTACTTTTCCTGTTCTTACTACACAACCTGCTATTGTTCCCAATTTAGAAATGTTGAATACTTCGCGCACTTCTGCCTGCCCGTTAACCTTTTCTACATCCACAGGCTCTAACATGCAGACCTTTGCCTTGTCCATGTCCTCTAGGCATTTATATATTACATCGTAGTATCTTATATCGAGTTTTGCGGATTCAGCTTCTGCGCTTGCCTTTGAATCCGGCCTTACGTTAAAGGCGATTATTACAGCACCGGATGCCAAAGCAAGATTTACGTCGTTGCTCGTAACTCCACCAATACCTGCAAGAACTATTTTTACTGCAACTGTTTCATCACTTAATTTTTCTAGCGATGCCTTTAGTGCTTCTATTGAGCCCTGCGTATCTGCCTTTACTACCAGCTTTAATTCCTTTGCCTCACCCTTGCAAACGCTCTGCATCATTTCGTCTAGGCTGAGAGGCTTTTTGACCTCAGCAGTTTCTTGTTTCCTCTTTTCATCTATTCTGTGATCAACAAGTTTTTTTGCATCATTTTCCGTTGCAACGCAGTTCACTTTTTCACCTGCCATTGGAACAGTATCCAATCCCAATATTTCTCCAACTCTCCCTGGTGCAACTGATTGCACTACTTTACCATGTGAGTTCCTTATTGATTTAACTCTTCCGGAACTTGTTCCAGCGACTACATAGTCACCAACTTTTAGAGTTCCTCTCTTTACTATTACTACGGCAATTGGACCCATTCCCCTGTCCAAACGACCCTCTATAACGATGCCTTCGCCAGGCCTGTTAGGATTTGCCTTTAATTCCATTATTTCTGCCTGCAACAAGATCGCTTCAAGCAGTTGTTTTATGCCTTCGCCTTTTTTAGCTGCTGTAGGCACTACTATTGTTTGTCCACCCCAATCTTCTGGGAGCAGCCCTAATTCTGACAACTGTTTCTTTACCATATCGACGTTAGCATTTGGTTTATCTATTTTGTTAAGAGCAACAACTATTTCAACTCCGGCAGCCTTTGCATGGTCTATGGATTCCCTTGTTTGAGGCATAACTCCGTCATCGGCAGCTACAACAAGAACAACTATATCCGTTACCTGCGAACCTCTGGCCCTCATTTCTGTGAAGGCTTCGTGACCCGGAGTATCCAAGAAAGTTATTACACCTTTTTCCAGTTCAACTTCGTGTGCTCCAACATGCTGGGTAATACCACCAGCCTCTTTATCAGCAACGTTAGATTTTCTGATGGCATCAAGTATGGAGGTTTTTCCGTGGTCAACGTGCCCCATCATTGTAACAACCGGTGAAATAGGTACCAAGTCCTCTGGTTTATCCGCATCCGGTGCAATTACTTCCGTTTCTGCAAATCCTGCGAACTCAAGCTCATAATGAAAATCATTTGCTATTAACGTCGCTGTTTCTAAGTCCAAATTTTGATTTATCGTAGCCATTGTTCCCATTGCGAACAACTTCTGCATCACTTCCGCTGCTTTAACTCCCATTTCTTTTGCAAGGCCACCGACGGTTATTCCGTTGTTGGACAAGCGTATTTTCCTTTTGCTGGCCCTAGGTGTTGTTATTAAGGTTTTCTTTTGTTCTCTCCCTGCGGAAGCTTTCTTTTTAACACCATATACTGCCCTGGTGCTGGATTGTTTTTTCAACTCATAAATATCCAGGATCTCTACTTTGCCGTCCTTTTTGCCAACCTTTACTTTCTTTTTATCTTTTTTCTTTTCTTCTTCTACTTTCTTTTTCTGTTCTTTTTCTCTTTCCCTAGATCTTGAATGGTGATTATGTGAGTTGTGATGATGCCTATCTTTTGAGTCTGCTTGATCATTTTCCTTCTTTCTTGATTCAGCCTATATAAGTGTATACATGCAGCACTTTTTCGAAGCTATCAAAATCCAAGTCCATGTATATATTTTATACTTAAATGTGATGTTAGTTTAATTTTCTATAATTATCTTTTCAATTGCGCTAATATCATTTCTTTACTTTATAAAATAGCGCGGATG
>Ga0118677_10014443_pt1 | contig 11147 bp, 4 predicted proteins | sample AliMusrvi5mmetaG_FD_86154 | JGI IMG/M metagenome (GOLD analysis project Ga0118677, IMG submission 86154)
CAATCTGGGTGATGCAGGCCTGGTTTCTGTACTACAATCTGAACGATTTTTGGAAAGATGAGCAGAGTAAAGCACTTATCGGCGCGGTACCCGACGATAAAATGTTAATCCTCGATTTGTATGGCGAATTGCATCCTACCTGGAAGAATAAATCGGCGTTTTACGGCAAACCATGGATTTGGAATGTCCTGCAAAATTTTGGCGGAAGAACGGCAATGAGTGGAAAACTAACCGATATGTCAGGGAATCTTCAGGAAGCAATGAATAGTCCGCAAAAAGGCAATCTTTCCGGGATCGGAATGGCCATGGAATACTTTGGGAATAACCCTATAGTAGAGGAATTCGTAATGAGTATGGTGTGGGACAACAATTTCCGTGACATGAAAAAGTGGCTTACAGCCTACACGGCCAATCGTTATGGTGTTAAAGACGAAAACGCCGACAAAGCGTGGGAGGGGATACTTAAGACAGTCTATAGCACTCACAACCAAATTGGAACATTTTTGTGTGAAAGACCCGGATTTTATGACCCTAAGATGTCTTATAGGACTGACCCTATCCCGGATTATGACCTAGATGAGTTAGGCATTTCACTTGAAAGTTTACTGAAATGTTCCGTAAAATTCAAAAATATTGATACTTTGGAACTAATTAACAATGAGTTTGTTGATGATGAAAATAATATAGAAGATGATACTGTCAATATAAAAATAGGCAAATCGGATAATTACCTGGAACTGCCTGTATTTAGGGCATTAAATCGTAAAAATGATGTTTTTATGGATGGGAAATTGATTGATAATATCACAGATATAATTCCATTGATATTTGCCAAAAGAATTGAAGTTCGCAAAATTAATAATGATGGAGTTTTGAGGAAAGTAAAAGAGATCGAAAAAACGCATGCTCTTCGTGTTATCTATAATAATACAAGGAAAATTGAAACGGATTTGAATAAGGTTGATAAAAAAAATGGCCTGACTACTTATACAAAGCTTATTCAAGAAGAAAACAAAATATTTTTTTTAGCTAAGGGGAATATGGATAAGCAATTGGAAGAGTTTTCACGCTATCATTTTTATTTTCTCTCACTTAAAAACAACAAGGTAAAACAGATAGAAATTAACCGTTTTAATGAAAATGATCAAAACTATTTCGGTTTTAAAATTATTGAGGATACGGATGGAATAGTTTTTCAATCATTAGAAGGTGATAACCTTCTATATCAGGAAACCTACCGGCCATTTTTTGTATCGACACAAAGGGTGAATATTAAAATCCATGCACAAATAACAGAGCGTAAACAAAGATTAAAAGATTACGCTCTAAATCCCAAATTTAATTTGGCTATCGTGCATTTCAACGTTGCTGTTAAATACAATCTCTATTTTGGTACATTTGATATATTGGTTGCGATGGAAAAGAATCCAGCACAATTAGCTCAGTTTTATCTTTATTATTATCACGACTGCTTAGATCAAAAACGACCAATTGATTATGCGGCATTGCATCGTCTTGCCGAAGAGATGTTGTTTAATTGGATGCTTATACCTCGCATAATATGGATTGAAGTAATTGAAAAAGAAAAGGGCAAGAATGATTGGGTAACTAATTTATTTAAAAATAAAGAGATATCGCACGGACCGGAGCAATTTGCACTTAGTGGATGTTGTGAAAAATACTGGAGCTCTTTGTTAACTGCTACGAATCAAAACCATGAAATTTTCACCTATATAAAAAGGGTGAGAAAGGTTGATAGTTTTTTTTGTCAAAAACCTGAAGATAAGATTAAAGTCCTTATAGAATTAGATAAAACCGAAAGATTGTACGCAAACCTATTAGAAATTCTTCAAAAATAAAATACTATGCCACAGCAACTTAAATTCAAAAATATCTTTGTAAACAGCAAAGAAGAGGTAAAAAAAACCTTAACGTCACTTTGGACAGGCGTGGGAACAGCGCCATTTCAAAATGACGCATACAGAGAGCAAATAATTGATGTAATAGAAAATGTATTTGCTCCGGACAATGAAAGTGAAAAAGCCGAGCCATTAGTTCAATCCATGTATAAGTGGGAAGGTCTGCCTATAGAAGACAACCTGGCTGCTATTGATTTGGTCGCCCCAGTTTGGCAAAGAAAGTACGACCCATTTAAGCATCAATACAATAGTTGGAAAGCACTGCTAATGGAGAATAAATCAATCGTTGTCACGACCGGTACCGGATCTGGTAAAACGGAGTGTTTCATGATGCCATTAATCAAGGATTTAGCAGATAATTTTGTACAAAACCACGTTGAAGCATTGTTCTTATATCCCTTAAATGCCTTGATGGAAGATCAGAAATCCCGTCTTAGTGAATACATTTCCAATAGTACTCTAGATATAAAATTTGCTGTATATAATGGGAATACACCAGAAAGATTAAACGACGGGATCGACCTGCCACAAATGCCCCATGAGTTAATTTATCGTACGGAAATAAGAAACACTCCTCCAAATATCCTGCTGACCAACCCAACGATGTTGGAGTATATGTTGCTAAGGCAGTCAGATCAACCAATCTTGCAAAATTCACAAGGTAGTTTGAAATGGATTGTAATTGACGAAACCCACACATTTACAGGAGCCGGAGCGGCAGAATTGGCATTGCTTGTACGAAGAGTATTACAAGCCTTCGGTGTAACCGTTGATAATGTTCGGTTTGCCACTTCATCGGCGACAATTGGTGACGACGACGTAAACAATACAAAGCTAAAACAATTTATTGCTGACATATCTGGAAAATTACCGGCGGATATTGAAGTAATTAAAGGCCAAAGAGTAGCAAATGACAGCCAGAAAGTGGATAATGCAAAATTGCCAAAGGACTTTTTATTAAATGATGATCGATTGAATGAAATTCAATCAAAATTAATAACTGAAGATTTTGTTAAGCTTTCAGATTTAATACCCGAAAAAGATACCATTGTTGAAAAGTTAGAAATACTTGATGCACTTTGTGAAGCCAAGCTGCCAGCAAAGGTCCATTATTTTTTTAAGGTGCTCGATTGTGGTTTAAATGTTAAGTTAACTGATATTACAACCAACAATACTTTTAATCTATATACAGTTGAGACAATTGACAATAATGATGAACCCGATACGCCTTTGCTTGAACTTTGCCGATGCAAACGATGTGGAAATTTTGTTGCGTTCGGCCAAATAGAATTAAAAAGTTCACCTTCTTACCAGTTTAGACGAAGAAGACGCGAAAATGAAAATATCTTTTTAACTGAAGATGAAACAGAGGAGACTAATTCCTCGAATTCCGCTGAAAATGGTGGAGTGATTACTTTTGGTATTAAACAGGAAAATTTCATTGGTCAAGAAGGTGCTTCTTTTCAAGGTAGGGTGAATAACAATGTTTTCACCATAACGCAAGGAGAAAGTGCAAATTTGATCGCTCTCGAAGGTGCTAATTGCCCTTTCTGTTTTGTCCCACCCCAAGGGAACAATCCCAATGGTGGCAATGATCCAAACAATGAGAACCATGCTAATGATGAAGATGATCTAACGATAGGTTTTCAGGCATTTAGAGTATCCTCCGAATTTATTTCAAGGATTATCGCTCCACGATTGCTTGATGAAATGATAAAGCAGGATGCAGGATTGCCTTACAATGGAAGTCAGTTTCTTAGTTTTGTTGATAGCAGACAGGGAGCTTCACGTGCCACATTAAATCAGAATCTTTTTAACGAAACCAGATGGGTGCAGAGCCGGGTCTTTCATTGGCTGACTGAATTTGAAAAGGAAAGAAATAATTATATTAATGAGATTCAGGCTAAAATAATCGAGAAAGAAGAAGCCATAAGGATAGATCCCCATAATGTGCGAAATACCAGAAAACTCGTAGAATTGAAAGAAGAGCTGGGTTCTTACTTAGGAGGTTATAAAACCTGGAAGGAATTATTGGATTATATTATCTCCGAGCCTGATTTTGAGTTGTTGTGCAAACAATTTATTAAAGATGAGGATTTGGATGGCAATGGTGTTATTAAAGATAAATCTAAAAGAGAATACGCCCAGGTTGTTTTATTTGAAGAGTTTAACAGGCGTCCAAAGTCGGCCCTTATTGCGGAAACGTTGGGTTTTGTGCAAACCTATTATCCAAAGTTGGAAACTATCAAAGTGCTTCCACCTGAAGTAATTCAATTTAATGATTTAGTTAATGGAGGAAATAAAGTCACTTTGTCTGATTGGAAAAATTTCTTAAAAATTTACCTGGATTACACGGTTCGCTCAAATGGTTCTCTATACTTTAAGAGAAATGATTGGAATGATATTGATATTTTTTCATGTCAACGTTTCCAATCAAAGAAAAATCCACGCAGACCTGCCGTTGCACCTCAATTTAATGCGAGAGGCTCTCAGAACCGTTTTGTTTATCTCATAGCCGCAATAGCAGAATGGGATACGCAGGCAAGGAAACAAAATAGAGCAACAATAGAACAAGTATTAAATGCAGTTTGGCATGATGTTACCCGTTGTGGAATAATTGTTTTGGGTCAAAAATTAAATGGAGGCAATTGGGTTAATGAAACGCAAAATGGAGTTGATCCACCTTACCGAATGAATATTTCCGATATGGCGTTGAAAGTTGGTTTAACCGGGGCAATTTGCCCGGTTACAAACCGCCCCATTGATGTAATATTTAAAGGCTATTCTCCTTATATTAAGAGTGCTACAGCGCATAAGGTCGAAACTACATTTGATTGGACAGAGACTCCATTTCCATACATAAACGGGAAGGATGAAAACAATGAAAAAGTTACGAATGAACAAATAGAGACATGGGCAACTGCAACCAGGTCTGAATTGACTGAATTAGGTTTATGGACTTCTGTTTCAAATTTAATTTGCAGCTACCCGAAAACATTTATTCAGGCTGAACATACTGCCCAGGTAAACAAAGACTTGGCGAAACAGCATCAACAAGACTTTAAGGATCACAAAATCAATATTCTGGCCTGTTCAACAACCATGGAGATGGGGGTTGACTTGGGCGATCTGGAATTGGTTGTTATGAACAGCATACCCCCTCATCCTGCCAACTACAAACAGCGGGCAGGACGAAGTGGCCGTAATGATTTTCCTAAAAGTTGCGTCTTAACTTTTTGTAATTCCGATCCGATAGGGATGCGTACCATGAGAGACCCGATGGGCACCCTTATTACCCGCCCGACCGCAGTTCCAATGGTTGACTTAAATAGTCCACAAGTGGTGCAGAGGCATGTAAATGCTTTTCTGTTTAAAAGTTGGATTGGACAAATGGCAATTATGAATGAGCGTATTATCGAGTTTTTTACTACCTACAATTTTGCAATTGATGGAGATGGTAGACAAAATACAAGAAATGTGCAAAATTTTGGAATGCAAATACGCGCAAATGCTGGTATAGGTGAAGAAGACAACACAGAATATCGAAGGTTTATTGATTATTTAAATAATATTCCTACTAATATAAGGATAAACCTCAAGGCCATAGTCAAAGATACCTGTTACGAAGAAACAACATCTTTGCAACTGGCAAATAATACAATCAGCGCCATAGAACGGGTTAATAATGAACTTAAAATAAAATTCAGGCTAATACAGGAGGAATGGAGTGATAATCTCACTCCAAAGCAAATAACAAGGCTAAATTTCAAGTTCTCATCAATTCTTAGCAAAAACCTGATAATGTACTTATCTACTCATCAGTTTACACCCAATGCCAATATGCCGGTAAACATTATTGAGTTCGATACTAGGACTGTACCCGATGATTGGAGTAGAAGCAAAAACCCTTCGTATGAATTGCGGCAGGCACTGTCACAATATGTTCCTGGAAATACAGTAGTTTTGGATAACTCATGTTACATTGTTCGGGGTGTCGAGTTTACCAATCAATTTAACCGTCAAAATACGTTCAAACAAATCCAGAAATGTAATTCGTGCGGAAAGACATGGATCGATAAGCACGGTAAATGTGTTTGCCCTCCTGCTTCTATAAAAATATGGGAAGATATAAATGGTAAGAATAATCTGGAATTAATTGAACCTGTTGGTTTTACCAGGGATATTAATGAAGATTATAACAGGATCAAAAATAGCAATGTTTTTACCTACGTAAATGCACAATTAATAGGCGCGGATAATTGGTCTGATACAGATCATCATCAAAGGCTATTCGAATTTCGGTCCTCTCAGGAAGATGAAACTTCGTCAATTCTGTTTTACAATTTGGGAATTGGATATGGTTTTTGTGTATGTAAGCAGTGTGGTAAAGCTGTGATTGAGTATGAGGCAAATGTCCCTAATGACTGTATGAAAAATCTCCCTATTGATTTTAACAACGAAATAGGTAACATAGGCGGAGAAGAAAGAACGTTCCACTATGATATAAGAAGAGAAAAGAATCTACAAAACAGGCATTTTGGAAAAAATGGTAATGACGACTGCACTTTAAAAAGAAATATGCTTTTGGGAGGCACAATACAAACAGACTATTGTGAAATCAAGTTGTACGACAACCAAAGAAGCGTAGTATGGGATTCCGAACTTTTGCATACCCTGGGCATAACTTTAACAAATGTACTGGCAAAATATATTGGCATCGAACGAAAGGATATTTCATTTATCGTGCTGAATGATTCAATATGTATTTATGATACAGCCAAAGGGGGTGCAGGTTATTCAAAACGGTTGAACAATACCCAAATGTTGTATACCATCTTTGATTTAACGTTGGAAGAATTAAGAAACTGCACATACAAAGAAGACTTGATTGACAGATCAACTAAGCAATATGTCGATAAAATTAATATCAGTGAGACAATAAGTTGGCTCGAGCTTGAGAAGGCTAGCAGGGAAATCATGCCGGATATTATTACGGCAATATATCCGAATGCCAAAACAGCTAAATTTCAGGATATTATTGATAATTATATCCCAAACGGCGGCAGCAAATTTTTATTTATTAACAGCAAATTTGAACGTTGGAATTATGAAGAGTGGAAACTGCGCCTGTTGAAGATCAGACAATCAGCAATAAATGGGACTAAGGTAAAACTTTGTTTTTATGGGGAAATAAATCATGTGCCTGTACCTGCAATAAATTTATTAAATGCAATAAGTGATTGGGCTGATTTACATTATTGTCATACGGAAGATGATTTATATCCCATTGCTAAATTGAACAACAAATTCTTCTTTACAGATGATGAATCTCAACTACAAATAAGTAGTCAATGGGCTTCAGATAATTTGTATTGCACCGATGTAAAAGGTGAAATTCTAAATATTCAAGAATATAAAATTCCGCAGCCGGATTTAGGTGATGACCTTGGTGTTGTAAAGTTTACAATTCCTGAAAAGACAGAAATTTCCTCTAAAGGACTATATAAGAAACTTAAACAGGCCAATACTGAAACAGAGGCATTGATAAATAATTTTAAGCAAAAATGTATTAATAAAGGTTTGGAAATTAGATATAAGGATGAACATTTAAAATCCAAATTGGGCATAATCATTACACTGCAGTTTATTAATGAGTTAGCCAGAGATTTGGAATGTAAGATCGATAAATTAATCATTGAAAACGAAGTATATGCTAATGATAATTACGGCAAAGTAAATAGTTTAACTGCAAATGCACCGGATTCAGATTTTAGGGATGAATTAATTCAAGAGTTGTGTGAAACTGCAGAAATTGAATATAATGAAAAGGGCAAAATGCCTCATTGGCGGGTTTTGGAAGTTGCTTGTAATGGTTTTCAGTTGAACATTTATCCAAATGGAGGTTTTGCCAATGGCTGGATCATAAATAAGGAGAAAGGTATATTTTACAAATCCATTGATACAACATTATCAACGGACATTTATCTTCTTAGCAGAGAAGAAATAATGTTTGATGTTGAAATTAATGGAATTGCCAATTTTTTGAAATTCAAAAGTTGAAATTCATCAAGATAAGCAAAAATTACAACTATAATCAGCATTGAAAACTCTTAATAACCATGAATTTGAGAAAACAGAATTTACAGAACGACAGATTATCTCTATTCCCAAGCATTTGGCGACAGGGATTAATGTTGCTGATTTGTATCAGATTTAGCAACAATTACAAAAACAATTTCTTATTGCTCGCAAAGTGAAAACCCTTCTTATTGAGACTGCCTATAAAAACCCCAAAAGGTATTCGGTTAAAAACAAACTGGATACGGTGCTTATTATTGGGGAGGATGAGGCGGTCATTAACAAGCAACCACTTCACGATGTTGTGGAGATTATCGAATATGCTTACAACAACTTATTGACGGAGGATGGTTATATTCTGGTCCGTCTGGTGGCCCGTGATTACGGAGATGTGCTGAGCGTTTTTGAGGAGAGACTTCCCGCCTTACTGGAGAATTATATCAGGTTTGACCGGATTGAATTTATTGCGCAATGTATCAATAAGCAGATCCCCAAAGAATACTGCGCGATTCCTTTTGTGGAGACCCTGCTGATCGGGATTGGTTCAAACAAAAAACCGGAATTGAAAAATAAGGTGAGATTTATCTCTATGACCGATAAATTGGTTAAACTGCCCGATTGCGATGAGGATCACCCGTTTTATCAATGGACTTTTAGGGATGTTCCTTTTACCAGGGAGGAGTGTCTTGCACAGCAGAACTATGCCGATGTGGAAAATTCAGCGATCACTGATCTCCATAGCTTTAATTATGTCCCTTTAAACAACTCCCAAAAGAACAAGGATGGAATTGCCCTCGGGGAGTTTATGGAACTATCCGGAAATAATTTTCAGGGTGTGCCACACTATTGGCTGGATCAGGAGCGTCACTATTTTGGATAAACAACCTTCGATCTGTTTACCAACTACCTGATCCCAACAGCGGGTAGTCCGCTCCCCGATCCATCCTGGCAGGTGATTGATGATGATGCGATTGTCTTCAATAACCAGGATCCAACTAAAATCGAGTCACTGCTTATTGTGCAACCTTCAGGGATTCTTATTCCCGATAATCTGGATGCAAGGGATTGTATGACTGCAATTCAGGTAAAACCGGAATGGAAGGAGCGGGTGGATATAGCCTATATTTATCTCGAAACACGTAAGCCGGAATTTCTGGATCAGTTTTATTATTACCTGAACCTACGAGCTGGGGTGGCTATCAATAGTGCCAATATTTTAAAAGCCAAAATCGAAACCTTGCCGTCAATTGAGGAACAGCGGGAGATTGTCAGAATAGAAAAAGAGAAGCATTTCGCTGGGCAAAAAGCAAATCTGGAATCGCATCAGGCGCTTCTGAATTTTGAGTACGAGAAGAAATCCCTGTCAATACAATTGGGAGAGATTGATGAGAAGATCAATCATATCAAGCGGGATATGGTCTATGATGATCCCATTCTTAGGAATGTCATATCGGCTTGTGATTCAATTATGGAGGACCGGCGGGAAGAGGTCAGAGGTTTATTGTTTTACATTCTTCCGACAATGCAATGTATGATTGATGGAGTCCCTGTTTCGACTACCGAGGTGGGGAATAAAGCCAGAACAGTTATTGAAATTATTATACAAACCCTGAAATCCATTAATGCTATGCCTGGCATTCCTGATCTTGGGAAATGCATTGATCACATTTGCGGCAATGAAGTAGGCGATTCAATGGACATTACCAAAGAATTAAGGAATGATCTGTTAAAGATTAAGTCCGTAGTAAATAGTAAATCTCACGAAGGAACCTCTCTGGATCAGGAGGTGGTGATCCGAATTATTTCCGTATTGATTGAATTAATCGGGTGGCTAAAGGAATTTACAACCAAATACAGTGATCTGGAACAAAATTTTGAGCGTTGGGTGGAAAATTTTGAGCAGTTAACAAAAGATGGCAAAAGGACAATCAAAGATGTTTATGGCGTAATTACCCAGGAATGGACGTATAAAACCAAAGACAATGAACCCGGAACCAATTGCGGCGCCTGGATCGTTCAATATGGCAATTATAAAACGGATATTTTTATTTCCAATGAATTAATCAAAAAATACCGGCTGGGTTTTGGTTCTGTAGTCAAAGTGGATGTCATCAAAAAGATACAACGTAGTGGAAAAGAACGATGGGAAACTGAACGGGTTGAAGTTGTGAATGATTGCCGCGATTTTCACCGATATATTCCTGAATATCTGAAACGGAAAAGAATTCTTCGTTATGGCGAAACGGATTAAAACTAAAAATCTTAAACATGAAAACTTCCCTTTTTAATCTGCACGAGATTTTAATCGAAGACAAAAGTCTGATTATCGAATTTTATGCAGGGGATATCTTTGATATTTATTCCGATATCCTTTTGCTTTCTGCTTTTAAGAACGATTTTTATCCGGCGCCCAATACGACCTGGGAAGGGTTGTACCAAAGACTGGACCTGGACTTTACTACTGATGCGTTACCGGAAAGGAAGAGGATTTCTGAAAATATCTTGTCCTTTCAAACACCGGAAAACAGTTATTTCGGGAAGCTGGCGGCAATCGAACTGTCGGATTATACTAAAAAATCCAACTTCACCAAGGCAACATTAACCAGACGGTACTCCGAGCTTTGTTCTTTCCTGGAAAAATTCCCTGCAGAATCGGACGAAAGTATTTCCATGATTCTACTTGGGACTGGCAATCAGGGTTCATTGGTCGGTCGCACGCGCGCGACATGTGCGAAGCCCCTCAGCGGCTGCAGCCTTGTGCCAGTGATACCACGGGGATTTTCAGCGTACCGATTTACCAACAATCGCCTGTAATACCATGAGACTCGCTGCTCCCCTGAGGCTGCGGAGTCTTTTCCACGTGGCAATAAGGATGCACGCATCGTGGTCCGACGCCCGCAGCGACTTGTGCTGATGTATAGGCCAGCCCACGGCCTTCCTTCACTTCTGTCTTTGCCATGTCGATAATGGTCGTACGGGCATCGATGCTGGAGGGGCCAATGCCACAAGTCGCCACATCCGGGAAGGTACGAACCTGCCCCAAGTGCCAGCACCGAATCGTCGCCAGCGACTTGGACCAATGCCAGTTGGACCACTGCCCGAACTGCGGGAATGCCCTACCTGAGCGCATCGCACCACTGACTTTCTGGC
>Ga0118677_10014444_pt1 | contig 11147 bp, 18 predicted proteins | sample AliMusrvi5mmetaG_FD_86154 | JGI IMG/M metagenome (GOLD analysis project Ga0118677, IMG submission 86154)
GGGCAACCCCTTGGCTTTCGTAGTCCCGTGGAACTCGGTAGCCATGGCGATTGAAAATGAGATACCTAGAAGAAAAAAGCGTGCAAACTGTTCACTGAAACGGGTGGAAAACATTGGAATCCTCATTTGATTGGATAACAGAAAGGTGCACCCAGACAAGCGAAAGTAACTCCGAGTTAGCAAAGATTAACGTTCTTAACGCATTCTTTGCACAGTAGTTATTGCATCTTCCGGCATTCCGCCGTAACTTAGAAGCAGGGCCGTAGTGTGGCCGTCCTGCAACAAATTATGATTACCCTGCGAATCCAGAATCGCCAAGCCGCCCTGTCGTGGCTTTTGGTGGGAGCGCTGTTTGTGCTGTGCGCCGTGCTGGCTGTGCTGCAGTACCGCTGGATTGGAGAGGTTAGCGTCGCCGCACAGGAGCGCATGCAACGCAGCTTGCAGGCAAGCTTGGGGCGACTCAGCCAGGACTTTAATTCGGAAATCGCCACCGAGTGCCGCGCGCTCATTCCGGCGACAACGCCGGCGGATGCGCGCATGGCCGAGTCGGAAGTGGAAGCGCAGTTCGATCAGTGGAAGAAAGGTAGTCATGGCGGCCAGATGTTTCGCCGCATCGCGCTCGTGATTCCGCATGATGAGGAGTTGATCTTGAAGGTCCTCAACCCCGGCAAAGGAAAATGTTCCACCGGTTTTTTGTGGGTCATCCACGCCCCGCGCAACGGTATCAAAGGCGACATCCTCTATCAGTGGCATCCCAGTCGCAAGACCGCCTGTCTTGATGACCTGCTGGGTGATTACCAGGGCTTCCTGCAAACCGATGCGTATGCCGCCTACGACTCCTGGACGTCCAACAAGGACGGTATCATCCTGGTTGCTTGCTGGGCGCACGCCCGACGCAAGTTCCATGAAGCCTTCAAGGCGGGTCATGTTCTTGCCGCCGCACCGCTGGCTACCATCCAACAGATTTATCAGATTGAAACCACCCTGCGCCAAACCCGGGCGCAACTCGAAGTGCGGGCGGATGTTCGTCAGGAGCGCGCGGCACCGTTGCTGAAAATTCTCAAGGCCGATCTCATCACCCTGCGCCATCGCCCGGAAGTCATGCCCAAAAGCGCCTTGGGCAAAGCCATCGATTACACACTTGGCCTGTGGGACAAACTCAACGTCTATGTGCAACACGGCGGCATCGAAATCGACAATAACTGGATTGAGAATGGTGTTAGACCAACCGCTGTTGGAAAAAAGAACTGGCTCTTCATGGGCGGCGAGACCACCGGTCAGCGCAGCGCCATCATTTATACCTTGGTGGAATGCGCCCGCCGCCACGGCCACGATCCCGAGGCATACCTCGCCGACATCCTCGAACGACTCCCGGCAATGACCAACCAGGACGACCTCGGTGCGCTGCTGCCATCCCGCTGGCAACCAACTCCCGCTGCCGCAACAGCGACCGTACCGGTGCGCAGCGCCTGTAGTGTTTGAAAGCATATAAAACATACACAGCTGTGTATGCTACTTATGCTACCGCTCAGCTAGTGGCCGGCCATTGACCGCTTACATAAGGCAGGTGCTCTAACCAACTGAGCTACGCCCCCAGATCAATGGATCGGGGCGTCGTATTCGGAGTTGGAGCGTTTTGGTCACGGGAGAGAATTACACCGTCGGACAGGAGGTGTCAATTCCGGAGAATCCGGGGCTTTCAGGGGTTTGGGTTTTTGGTTGTCTGGCCAAAACCAAAGCTTTTAACAGCAACTCCTCGAATACTCGCATGCCAAGATTACCGTCCACGGCGGTTTTGATCGCACACCCCAGATGTTCCCGCCATGCGGCCTGCGCCTCCTGAGGGATTTGTAGTGCAAGTTTCTTTGCCACGGCGATGAAGTCTGCGGGCATCATGGGTGGCAGTATGGATACCTGATCCCTGAAACGCTGGCGTAGTTCAGAATCAATGGAGCCAAGTATTTGGTTTCTGGTTGGTGGTTCTGGAACCGGAGCCGGTCCAGAAGAAAACCCGAGTTGGCGGCCATTGCTTTTCCATGCGGCTTGCCATGCACCGCAGCCAATGATCATAACGCGCTCCCTGAGAAACTTTCCAAGATCGTTAGGGTCCCATGGTAGTGGAGGCACGTCCCACGGGATGGAGGTGCCATCGAAGTCCGGTTGGGCAGGCATTTTGACGGATATGGGTATTGAAGAGTCCAGCAGGTCGTGGATTTCTAACCGCAAAAAGTTAGTATATTCATGCACAAATCCTGATCCCATTCCAGAGAGCTTATCACACTCGTCCAGGATTATCACCCCGCCCGTGCGTAGTGCGCCCAGCCATTCAACAATACTTGTCCAGGTTGTTGGCTCCGCCTTGTTAGATAGGAGAATCCACGTTGCGACGTTCAGCGTCAAACAAGGCAAATTGAGCTGCTCGGCAATCTTTTTGGCCAGGTATGTTTTACCGGACCCGGATGGTCCAAGGATAAGACTGTGGCATCGGGGCAACAATGCCATGCCGTCCCGGGTTCCGTCTGTGGCGATTTGGGCAATGGGCATCAATTCCTCCATCACCCTTTGCTGCTGAGGTGACAGGATGTTCATGCTGGGTTTTCAATAATGTCGAAGATGCATTTGTGTTCCGGTTCGATCTGAATGCCGTGCCTGCTGATCAATTCACGGATTCGGGCCAGTCCGCCACGCCATCCCGGAGTCGCGAAAATTGCCGTATGGCGTTGCTGTCCGTGATTGAAGGTGATCCATGTGGTCGTCTGTTTTACTCCATACGATGCTTTTTGTCCGGCGGCGGTCGTTGTTGTTTGGTGGATGGTTTTCATCGGTTATTGATAGATCCAGGAGAGGCGGTGAGAGCGAAAGCAAGCCGGCTAGGAATATGTGGTTAGGATGTTCACCCCATCCGGCACGGGGGCACCGGATGGGGCTTACACACGGAGGTTGTCAGGTGGCACTTGGTCACCGCAAATTAACCTCCGATTCCGGGCCCAGCTGGCTTGGCTGGGGGGGAAGGTCTCTAGCTCGGCAAAAATTGCTGAAAGAGCTTGGGGAATTAGTTCAGACCGGAGATGCGCCGGGTGTTCTTCCTCGGCGCTGTGTGATCCGCCGCTGCGGTTCGGGCGCGACCCTTCGCCCAATGTTTGAGTGCGGCGATTTGGCCATCCATGAGACGGGCGAGCGGGACCATGCGGGTCATGGCATTGACGAGGTCGATGTCCGTTGGTTCGCGACCTCCATCAAGAAAGGCGTCATAGAGCGCATCGACAAAGACGGCGTCGATTTCTGCGCCCGTGAATTGATCGGCACCCTTCGCCAATGCAGTTGTGTCGAATTCTTCTGGATTTCGTCCGTGCTGTCTAACGACAATCTCCCAGATTTGAGTGCGCTCGGCGGTGTCCGGTAGATCAACGAAGAACATTTCGTCGAAGCGCCCTTTGCGGAGAAATTCCGGTGGCAGTTGCGAAATGTCGTTTGCGGTAGCCACGACGAAGACAGGTTTGTCTTTTTCCTGCATCCAAGAAAGAAAGCTACCAAAGACACGGGAGGATGTGCCTCCGTCTGATGATCCACTGGATTTGCTTCCCGAGAATCCCTTCTCGATCTCATCAATCCATAGCACGCAAGGCGCGATGGCTTCGGCGGTTTGAATGACCGCCCGTAGGTTGGCCTCCGATTGGCCGACGATGCCGCCGAACACGCGTCCCATGTCGAGCCGTAGGAGCGGCAGGCCGAAGGCGCTTGCTGTGGCTTTGGCTGTCAGGGATTTCCCGGTTCCGGGAATGCCGACAATCAGCAGACCTTTGGGTGCCGGGAGTCCATAGACCTTGGCCGATTGCCCGAATGCACCGGCACGACGTTTGAGCCAGTCCTTGAGATGGTCAAGACCTCCAACATCATCAAGGCTTGTGGCGGTGGCCACTACTTCGACTAACCCATTGCGCTTGAGGGCGGTTGCCTTTTCACGGGCGATGATTTTCGGATCGATGGTCCTAGCTTCGACAATGGACAGGGCGAACACGTTCTCGGCCTCGGTTGTTGTCAAACCAAGCGCATTGGACAATGCCGATTCCCGTAGAGTTGGATCAAGTTCCGGCAATTGTGCGGATGTGACGATGGCGTCCATCACGGTGCCAAGGGCGCATGAGTCGGGAAGTCCGAACTCGATCCGGGTGACTTCGTGGTCAAGCTCCTGCGGCAGTTGGAGGCGGCAACCTAAGAAGACCAGCGTGTGACCATTGGCTTTGGCGACGCGGAGGATGTCTTTGATCCGCCGTATGAGCATTGGGTCGCTCTGATCCATGTGAAGCTGAAGGTCGCGAAGAAGAACCACGATTCGTGGTTCCTGTTTTGCGAACAATTCGTCCAGAAGCTGCAAGGCTTCGAGCGGGTCCGCGCACTGGTTGATCCGACCTTCGGCCAAATCCACGAGTCCCTCTGTTGATGACCACGCGTGAAGTTGGCGGTCGAGCGACGAACATATGGCGGCGATTTCCGCTTCGGCGCGGGCTTCTTCGGATGTGATGACGGCGATGCCAGGGTACCCGGCGAGGAGATAGGTTCTGAGATTCATTTTGATGTTGATAGTTGGTTAGGAGTGACGTTGACGGAACTGCCTGGTTGAAGGTTGCGATGTTCCCATGCGAGGCACTCGGTGCGGGATGTGTTGGAATAGAGAATCCGGTTCGTTCCTGCGTCATGAACTTCCCATTGCTGCGAAGTCTGGTTGAAACAGATGTCGGTGGCGCGGGTGATCTGGAGCGGTCCAAGCGTCAGGAGGTTGATGGCCTCGGTGTAAAGGCACTGCACCAATCCGCCACCGGGATGGAAACGGAGGGTGGTTTTCATGACCCACCTATGCGTTGCTGAATTCGTCCGGTATTCGCCTGTTTCCAGAAATCCGCCTTACGGGTGCGGCCGCGTGATTTGCCAAGGGCTGCCTCAATCGCCTTGGTGGCTGCCTCACACCCGTTACCCTTGAATCCCTCAGCCTCAACGGTGATTTCCCCGGATTGGCTGACTCGTACCAGGATGCGGCGGCTCACAGCGCCCCCCCTTCCAAAGTGAGCAGGATTGAGCCATCGGACTCAAGCTTGCGTGTGGAGCGGAGCCCGCGCAAACGCGCCTCGCGCATAGTCTTGTGAATGCCGTATGATTGCAGCAGACGGCCATAGCCGATGCCGACTTCGCGGGCGACGTGGCCATCCCACCAGTCGGTCGTCAGACCATAGCTGCCATCTTTAGACTCCGCTGGTTCGACGGCGATGTCATAAGGACCATTGAGTTTGATGACGTTTGGCGCATGACGTGTCATGCCTGCAAATCCGCGGCATTCCGTATTTGTGACGAGTTTGGCTCCAAGTTCCGAACAAGCGTCCGCAAGGGCTTCGAGATCACGGATCTGCGTCTTGATGGTTGTGAAATGTGACATGGTTGGTTCCTGATAATTTCAAATTAAGAACTGTTGAAATCAACCGACTGCCGCAAGGCGACGGGTGCCCATCTGGCCGAAACGGGCGATCACATCGCGTGTGTCGCTACGGACGAGTTCGACTGCATTTTCACGAAGCCGGTTGAGACCGTCGGTCAAGCTGGCCATCGCTCCCGGATCGTTGCGGTATTCTTCCGCGCTCCGGTTAAGCAATTCACGGCGAAACCTGTCGAGTGTGCTTTCCAACTGTTGGTCACCCGCGAAGTTCAGAGCGCGGAAACTCGTGATAAATGTTGCTAGACGATTGAGCGTGCGCTGATGCACCCCAGTCTTTGATTCGTCGATTGTCGCTAACACGTCACCTGCTAGACGCGCAGTTTCCTGCCGCAGAGAAGCCACTGACTCCCGGATGAAGACATCAAGATTGGATTGTAAACGCTGGGTTGCCTCTTCAGCGACACGACGACGGTCGGCGACAGCCTCGAATTCAGTGATGCCCTCAGCCACTTCTAACCGGATATGTTCGGGTGCTGCAATCTGAAACATTTGGGTCTCGAAGGCGAAGCGTTTGGCAATGGTGCCTGACGGCGGAAATGATTGTTCAATCGTGGCAATCAAGAGTTCTGCGCTTCCGTTCATGTGGGTTGCCGCTTCCCGCCACTCGACCAGGGCACTGTCCCGCAATAACGAATAGCCTAAAACAAAACGATCCTTGGCCTCCTCGAATTCCTCACGGAGTTTTTCAAGATTGCGGGTGACTTCACCCAACTTTGGATTGGGCACGAAGCGGGCAATGCCCCCAAGGAATGGAAAGCTTGCTCCTTCGACCATTGCATGGGCACGGGATTCAATCAGGGCGAAATCCGAAAGCGCGTCGCGTGGAATCAAGCGTTTGTGTCCGAGTTGAATCAGACGGTCGGATACCTGACTGGCTTTGAGGCCGAGATCCTCCGGCGTAAGGCGCTTGCATCCCCTCCAAAATCTGATGGAAGTTGAAATCAGGACTCCGCGTTGGCACACTGCTTCAAGTAGCGGATTGTTTGCTGTTGTAGGATTCATAGAAATATAACTGATAGATTGTGAATTGTATGATTATGGACGGTCAGAGAGAATGGCCGAAGTTGACTTCATGCGGCGAGCGCCAGTGGTTCGGCGAAGATGTGCATGCGATTGGTTGGAATCTTGATTTCACGATCCCGGATTTCACGGCGCATCCGCTCGCGATTGGTACGACTATTGCCGTAGATCGCAATGCGATCGGGTGTGTCGCTCAATTCGAGCCATGAACCGAAGCGATCCGATCCGTAGGTCACGTTGTTGCCTTTGGAATCCGTGGTTTGATAGGTAATGTTGTTCATTTTCATGACAAATTTAGTTTCCATTGTTTGACATCATCTTGAAAAAGAGGATGGCTGCGGTTTCGGATGTGAACACTGGATTTCAAATCAGGCCGGATTCCCGAAATGAATAGTACGGTGTGCGTCCTATTCCGGGCTCACCAATGATCAGGTGATCGACGAAAGAGATTTTGAGCATTTCCGCAGCCTCTCTGATTCGACGTGTAATATGTTCGTCGGCCTGAGATGGACTCGGGTCGCCGGAGGGATGGTTATGGCATAGGACAAACGCATGAGCGCACCTAACAATTACTGGCCGAAAAATTTCGCGTGGGTGGCAGGTGCATTCAGACAGCGATCCTACGCTCACCATGTGCCAGCCAGTTACATTAAGTCGCGTGTTAAGGCATATAGCGACAACATGCTCTTTTTCAAATTCATAGCCTGAATCCATCTCCACCACATTCTTGTAAAACTCATAGATTCTCTCCGGCGAATTCGCTCCGAAGAATGTCAACTTGGGTGAGTCATCGACAGCTTTGGCTTTGAAATCCTGAACGACAAATTTCATTGGTTTAGATAGGTTGAGTTTTCCCCTCCCGGGAGCCGGTCAGCTCTCCGGGAGGAGTTTTTTTTCGGGCGGGCTCGCATTTTTTTTGTGCCGCGCTTATGCCCGTAGCTTTTCCGGTCGGTAGGAGATTTCACGGGCTTGACCGATGTGGTTGCCGTTTTGATCGGTCAACTGGATTGGCATCGGGCTTCCGGCATCAATCTTGTCGGCTATTTGACGCAGTATTGCGGCAGCCTCGCTACGCCATGCCTCCGGATATAGCGGATCAAGAGCATCGTGTTGGGTGTTGAACGAAATCCGGATCATGAGTTTACGCTGCGATTTGCGGGCGCTCTGATTCAGTGACTTCCTGTTTGGCAATGACCAATCGTTCAATGTATTCGACGATTGCCCTGGCACCCTTTTTATAGACCGTGACGGCTAACAACACACCGTCGATTTTGACTGCCCAGTTGCGATTTCCGTATTTCTCAATGGTTGAGCTCATAATAATATTTGCAACTGCCATGAGTGGACGGGAACGCAAGTGACCCGGCGACGGCGTTGGTTGTGGCTGAAGGGATGAGCTGACGTGAATGCGCTAGCCGCCGTGTCTGCGGTGTCTTCACGCTGCCAATGTCTGACGGATCAGAGCGTAAGATGAGGCGTCGGCATAGACGATGCCGTTGCCCGACCCGAAAGCGAGGTGCGCGGCTTTCAGGGTGGTGCCCGTGGTTACAACATTATCCACAAACCAGACCGGCAATCTGAGCAGCGGGCCACAGCACCGCTCGAAGGCATGTTGTTGCACGTTGAGTCCCAGCAAGCCGCTGCGGCGCCGGGTGCATGACGATTCCACGGGATGCGCCCGGCGAATTCCGATGATGATTCTGGCTGCTGGGATGTGACATTTGATGGCGTGACAGATTTCCTGGTTAGCCTCGGTGCTGCCGGATGAGGAAGGAATCGGGATGAGCCAGCACGGTTCACGTTCCAGCAATGCTGCCATCAGCGGTGCCGCGATTCCGATTGCGGATGGCGTTGGTATTTTGAGGTCATACGCAACCTGGCGTATGACTTTCTCACCGTCCGTTAACGGACGGCAACGTGGTGAGACATAGCGCGTGACATAACGAACCATGGTGAACTTTATGGATGAATAGTGGCATCAGATGAGGGATTCGCGCATCTGTTCGATTACCGCATGATCGGTTCGTGCATTGGGATAGACGAGGATTCTGGTTTTCGTGTTCATAACATCCAGTGGCGTCGGATAGGCAATGATTCGATCATACTCCGAAAAATTCGGGTTGATATTCCGACTTACCATTTCGCGGATTGCTTCGGGAGTGCCGGCGAGGTTCATCGTCGCCGACATCGTGAACGAATGATACTTCTCGTGATCGCAGAGAATGCCGAGATTCCATCCGGGGATGACGAGCGTTCCCGCCACGTTGAGGTCGAGGTAGTAGGATTTCTGCTTGCGCGCCTGCTTGTAGGTTCCGATCCGGTGTCGCCCGCGCATGGAGCCTGGGTAATCCGGCTTGAATTCGTTCCTCTCCATTAATCCTAACACCGAGATTTCAGTGCGTGTGGTGAGCGCTGACGAGGCGACGGTGTAGATGGTATAACGGTGTCCGATGACGATTGGGATGGGTTGCATTGCAGATTGTCTTCACCGGCCATTAGGGGCACGGCAGCGAAAGCTGTCCCGAGCGAGGTCGAATGAAAGAGAAGTATATTACCGACCGTCTTTCGGCGGGAGGATGTGGTGCGACGGTTCGCGCCAGATGTAGGAACGGAAGTATGATATATTGTCTACCAAAAGAAATTGCCGCACCCCGTCGCGGGGTGCGTCTGGCTATCCCTTGTTATGTCCCGAAATTTTCAGTCGGATTTCTTGTCCGGTGGTTCACCGAAGACCCTCAGGAGATCACCGGGTTTTGGTTCGTAGGGTTGCCATGATCCCGGCCATGGCGAGAACGTCCAGTGATGGAGCCGACCTGCTATCATAGTGACTGTTTCAGGTGTTGTCGTATTGACGGATTCGGTTTGTCCTGACACGGGGTAATCTGTTGCCATTGTGATGACTGGTTCGGTTTGATCTAGCAGGAAATCGATGGGGACACGGATCTTGATTTAACCGGTGTGCCACGCAGAGGGCCAATCAGTGTGGTCTGTCTATACCCATAAACAATTTGGATATGATTCCTTCCTCGTGGGAGAGCCCCTGTGGAATTTCCAGATGTCCCGACGTCAATAATTGTGCGGACACGGAATTCTTCGATGTCGAGTTCGCGGGCCGTTAGGCTGATGGCCAAATCGTGGTTTTCTCCGGCATAACGGTTATATGTCTCGATAATTCTTTCCATGGCATGGGAGTTCGGCATTTCTGGGTCACAGGCGTGCAAGCGACGGACCCATGCCTACTATTTGGTGTGAGCCATTCGATTAGCGGTGAATCTCCGCTATGTTCGCTGCTGGCAGGTCAGCACTTGCTTTTGATCCGCAGACTGATCATCCGCAGGAAGTCCTGCGGGTCGGCAATAGCGACGGTGAGCTTTTCCGGCGTGCGGATTTCATCGAGCACGTCGCCGTGACATGCGAGCGGTGCGCAGAAGCACATCAGCGGGAGCTGTTTGTCGAGTTCGCCACGGCGGATTGCCGCGTGGATGGACGTAGGCGGCCCTTTGAGTTGCGGATCTTTCCCGGTCACCATCCACGATGCATAGCGCATGATTGCCGTGTAACGGTCCGGGACAACGACCTCGGCTCGCGAGTGACTCAAGTGGCTGAATGGATTGCCGAAAACGCTTGGACGGCCGATTGGAATGGCCACGCCCCTGAAGGTCTTCTTGTTGACGACTGTATGCCTGCTACTCGCTTCCAGAATTGGTTCCATGGCCTTGGCTTGCAGCCTGGGTGTCCCGGTCGCAAAAGCGGTCGGGCATGGCCAATTTTCAAATCTTGGGGGCGTTGCGGGGGGCCTCCCCCGCAGAATGGGGAGGGCCGCACGAAGTAGGCCCGCGGGGAAAGACCTTTCCCCGGCCCAGGGATCTGCCGGTGACGTACTTTGACTCCGTCGCTACATTTTTTGGCATTCGAGATTCTTGCTCTTCTTCAAACTGCAGTATTGGGTTAGTTGTGAATCTATAAGACCCTACATAATGAACCCTGAGAGCGGCCAGGGGGTATTTGGATGTCAATCCTAGGTGTCATGAGGTGCGGGAGTCGGGAGATTGAGGAGGAGGACGGAGGCGGAGACGGGTTAATTCTCAACTTTGGCTTGGACGACGTGCGCTTCGGCGATTCCTTTGACGAGTGCGAGACCGAGACTGAGGTGGTTTACCTTAGAATCGTGCGGTTGGAAGTGGACGCTGGAAAAGCAGATAATCCGTCTTAGAGTGACTATCGACTCCGAAAATCACCATGCCAACGGCCACCAAAGAATCCGCTAGGGACATTCCGTCCTCGAAATCGGCAACGCCGAAGGAGCCCGACATCGCTTCCTTAGCAGTTCCTGACACTCTAGCGGCCCTCCACGTCAACCCTGAGACAGGACTCACGCAGCCAACCGTGGATATTCTCAGGAAGGAGCATGGATACAATGAAGTCGCCCAGCAAAGAGGTCACCCCATCCTATCGTTTCTAAGTAAGTTCTGGGGCTTGTCCGCGTGGATGCTTGAACTGATCATGGTCCTCTCGGCGGTGCTCGGGAAATATTCGGATTTGGCGGTGGTTGGCGCCCTGTTGGTCGTCAGCGCGGTGTTGAGCTTCATTCAGGAGCATCGGGCATCCGGGGTTGTCGAAACGCTGCGGCGACGCTTGCAAG
>Ga0118677_10014448_pt1 | contig 11145 bp, 10 predicted proteins | sample AliMusrvi5mmetaG_FD_86154 | JGI IMG/M metagenome (GOLD analysis project Ga0118677, IMG submission 86154)
TGGCCGCCGCCGGCCACTTCAGCGCCACCAGCCCGGCCAGGAACGCAAATATCGCACCCAGCAGGCTGTAGATCAGTGTTCCATGCAGATCGATCGGCGTCCCTGCCGCAGCGGCGTCCTTTGTTGCGTGTACCAGTCGCAGTGCCTCCCGCCCAATGGCAGCCGGCGTAATCACTACTGCCAGCGCGAAGCTGAATCGCTCCGCGCGCACTTTGCTTGCACCCGTCAGCATGCCAGCCGAGATGGTTGCCCCCGACCGCGAAAAGCCGCGGAAGGGAAGCGCCAGTCCCTGCACCAGGCCCATCCAGCCCGCCTGCCGCATGGTTACACTCTCGGTTGGACGCCGCGTGATGCTGGTCACATTCGCCGCGTCGGCCTCTTCCGTCTTTTCGCGCAGTCCCGCGATCAAGATCAGAATCCCAGCACAGGCCAGCGCCGGAGCGACAAGGTCCAGCCTCCCGAAGAGCTCTTCGATCTCCGCCTTGGGCGCGCCCGCAAACATCGTCTTCTCCACCAGCTTGATCAGCGCCTCGCCGACGATCCCCGTCAGCGCCGTCGCGTAGATTAGCCGCAGCGCAAATCGCTTGAACGCGTCCGCCGAGGCAAAGTAGCTCTGCTTCCACTGCTGCCAGAAGTACGCAATCACCGCGAACATCGTGCCCGTATGCAGCATCACCAGCAGCAACGTCATCTGCGGCGAAGAAGGGTCGAGCCCCATCAGCTTTTCGGCGACAACAACGTGGGCGGAGCTCGAAACCGGCAGCAACTCGGCGAGTCCCTGCACAACGGCCAGCACAATGACTTGAAATATTGACATTCCGTTATTCTAGGCGATCCCACGCGCTCCGACGGCATCCAATTTCACCTAGCACCTAGCACCTAGTCCCTAGTCTCTATCATTCCCATACACCGGAATCTGCTGCTGCACGCGATACGCGATGCTGGCCGCGCGTGCTGCAAAGTCCGTTTGCGGATACTTCTGCTTCAGTTCGTTTGCAAGACTGACTGCATTCGCCGCGGCCTGCTGCGAGCGTTTCTTATCCTCCTGCACCACGTACATCTCCACCAGCACGCCCTCGCGGTAGGTCGCGTTGTAGAGCGCCTCGGCCGCCTTCGGGCTGTCCGGATAGCGGTCGGCGTACTTCTGGTAGAGCCCAGCCTCCATCTCAGGACACTTGGGCAATCCCTGCCAGTCGCCGCACAGCTTGTTGTCGATCAGATCGTACGCCGCCAGCGCAGCAAACTTGGAGTTCGGGTACAGCTTCATCACCTTTTGCATATCGCCCTCGTAGAGCTGCGGACGAAGGTACGCCTCCTGCTCGTGGGCCGATGGCAGTGTGCTGATATCGGCCTTGTCAATCTGCCAGCGTACATCCGCGGAGCGGAACATCGCCTCCGCCGCCAGCGGTGAGTTGGGGAAGTAATCGGCCACGCGCCGGTACAGCAAGTGCGCCTCCCCGGCCGCGTCCTTGGGAGCGTGCGGCTGCTCCGCTTGCACCTCAAATTCGCCGCCGTGCCGTACAGAATCGCATCGCCGTTGGCGGTCGCCGGCGTCACTATGCCCTTGTCGTGAATCCATCCCGAGGCTGGCGTCACTATCTCGTCCGCGCCGAACTCCGGCTTCACGTCGTCGGCCTGCTCGTCCGGCGTATCGGTATTGGCGAACACGCGTACCCACGAGCCGTTGCGTTCGATTACCACTACCTCGTGCCCCGGTAGTACCTCGGCAATATGCTGTGCGTTGTCGTCGGGTGAGACGTACACAATCGCCGGATGCACCAGAGTCGCGCGCGCGGCTCGGTCGTAGCCGGATATGTTGTCCTTGGTCTTGTTTTGCGCCATCGTAGTTGTACCGCCTGCCCCAAGCGCAATCAGCAGCAACCCAGGCAGTAGGGCAGCAGCCGAACTTCGCATCCGTATTGGTCCCATCGCGGCAGGTCTCATGGATGTATTAGACTCCCCCTCGCCCTTCCGCGGAAGCTTCCACCACGCAACATGTAGACGTCAATTTTTCCGGTGACAAAGGACTCTGTAGTCAAGTAATGTTACCGCTCAATGAATCAAACACGGAAGGGCGCGGCCTGGCCGCAATGCTCGATCTGTGATTGCGTTCCATGAGGGCCAAAACGTGGATACCAGAATTTCCCGCCTACTTGCTGCCGCAATTCTTACAGTTCTCTTCGCATTCCCCCTGAACAACGCCCACGCACAACAGTCCTATGTAAGCCGCTTCGACGCCTATGCGGGATTCGCCGACATCGATAGCCCTGCTCTAGGCCTTAACGAGCAGGGATTCCACGCTCAGGTTGGTATGAATCCGCGAAGTTGGTACTCCATTGGCGCGGACTATAGCGAGGGAACCGGCTCGCAGCTCCTCACCACGGACCTTCTGCCCGCGGCGCTCCAGGCCCAGGTCAACGGAGCGCAGGCTCAATATATCGCGGCACATCTGCTGCCCGCGAACTACAAACTCGCCGTGCCCACCGACGCCGCTACCCAGACCTTTGCCTTCGGGCCGCAACTCGTCATCCGGCACTACTCCAAGCTCACGCTCTTCATCCGCCCCTCGCTGGGAGCGCTGCGCGAGCGCGCCGTTCCCCATCCAGCCGATGCATTCCAGACCGTCATCGTAGGTCAGCTTGCTCCCGCCGGATTCAAGCTCGACTGGACAGGCTTTTATGGCGTTGGGGGAGGATTTGAGATCGCCGTTAGCAAGCACGTCGGCCTTCGCGCGCAGATGGATTTCGTCTATAACCATCCCTTCAACGATATCCTCGCCGATGGCCGCTGGACCTACCGCTACTCGGTCGGCCCCAGCTTCCACTTCGGACGAAATACTGCCGTGGGCGGAAAGAAGAGCCGCAAGCCCTAACCGTATGCATCAATTTACGCATCGAATGATGCTATAATTGGTGCATACACTACGGGAGGCTCACCATGCGGACCACAATTAACTTGGATGACGACTTGGTCGCAATGGCGCAGGAGTACACAGGCCTGACTGAGAAATCAGCCATTGTTCGTGAGGGGCTCAAGTTGCTCATCCAGCGGGAAGCCGCGCGTCGTCTGGCAAAGCTTGGGGGCAGCCAGCCCCAACTTAAGCCAATCCCCCGCCGTCGTTCGGCAGCATGATTCTCGTCGACACTTCGGTATGGGTGGATCATCTGCGCAAGCGTGATCCGGCTATGGAAAAGCTACTCGACCAAGGCCAGGTCCTCTCGCATCCACTGGTGGTTGGCGAACTGGCAGTGGGCGATCTGCGTCCACGAGAGCCGATTCTGAGATTTCTCCATATGCTCCCTTCCGGTGTAGTCGCCAGCCACGACGAAGTCCTGCAATTCATCTTGCAGCACAAGCTCTTCGGCTTAGGCATCGGCTACATCGATGCCCACCTTCTTGCATCCGTTCGGCTAACTCCGGAAGCTGCTCTTTGGACGCGCGATAAGCGTCTCCTTGAGGTGACACGCTCACTAAAGCTGGCATTCGACCCCGCCTAACAGGCATCTACCACCAGCGCTTCGTCCCGCCCGGACCCTCCGCCTCGTCAATCATCAGCGCGAAGAAGTGAACCAGCCGCCATTGGTCCATTGCCCCTGGCTTCGGCCCGTTCAGGTCCAGGTGCGAGAGCACGGGGCTCACCAGCATCGCCTTCAGCTCGTTCGGCTGTAGCTCGCTTGCTATCCACAGCGTCTCGGCTGCGGGAATAATATTGTCCCCCTCGCCATGCAGCAGGTAGACCGGCGTCCCCAGCGTGCGCAGCCGTCCCTGCGGCGAGAGACCCGCCGAATCACTTGCATGTCGCGCAATCGACGCTGCAATCATGGCGCGCGTGGCATGCAATTTCGTGTCCATCAGGTCGTTCGCCTCGCGCTTTTGCGCCTCATTCAGTAGCCGCGTCGCCGCAGCCTCCCCCGTTCTGTCTTCGTACAGATGCGCTCGCAGCACCGTGCGCACCGGGTCGGGGTCCGCCGCCGGCACGAACTCCTCGACGTGCTCGTACTCCAGTACCAGCGGGCCGTACTCATGCGGAGCCAGCACTTCGGTTGAACCGTCGGGGCGCGCATCGCGTCCGCTCAGATAGTACTCAGCCACCCGTAGCATCGAGTCTTGCGAGCCCACCGCTACCACAAACTTGAAGGCCGCGTGATACTTCGGTTCGCTCGCAGCTACCAGTGCCAGCCCTCCGGAGAAGCTCAGTCCCATCACGCCCACTGGTCCGCCCGTCTGCACCGCGAACCACTTCGCCGACTCGCCGATCGCCTCCACCGAGTCCTGGCTCACGTGGTAGTCCTTGATGCCCGGCAGCTCCGGCGTCAGCACGCGGATGCCGCAGCTCGCCATCGCCGAGGCAAAGCCCATCAGCCGAGGCTCGTCCATACCCAGGTGATGCACGCCATGGAAGATCACCATCGCCGGCGTGTGAGCGCTGCTTTGCGCAGTCCAGGCTTTTGGGGTGTACAGGCGCGCACGCAGTTGCACCGGGCCGTTTGCCGACGTGATGGTAAGGTTGATGTCCTGGGTCGCAACCGGCACCGTCAACACGCGCGCGACCCACGGCTCCGTCTGATCAGCAACCTCCCGCAGCACCGCCACCGCCTGTAGATGCACTCTGGCAATCGGCCAGGCGGCAAGGCCAAGCAGAACAATTCCCGCCGCAAGTATCGCAGGAACACCCTTGCGTTTCACTTACGCTTGCGACCCTGGAGCCTGGTCCTTGGCATCGCCCAGCGTCACCTTGAAGTCCATCTTCTTGCGTCCGCGAAACACGGTGACAGTGACCGTATCGCCGGCGTGTCGCGCATTCATAGCAGCCGACAGGTCCTCCGGGCTTGGGATTTACTTCCCATCGAAGGCCACAATCAGGTCGCCGCCCAGCATCACCTGTACATTGCCCTCGTAGGCGCGTTCAGTGCCGCCGTGCAGGCCAGCCTTCTCTGCTGCGCCGCCGGGCAATACCCGTTCGATCAGCACGCCATAGTCTGCAGGCAGTCCGATCTGCTCGGCGATGTCGGGAACAATGCGCAGAGTCACGACATCCAGCGTAGGACGCCGTATGCGCCCATACTTCGCATAGTCGTCGAGCACCGTCTTGGCCGTGTCGATGGGAATGGCGAATCCGATGCCGGCCGACTGCTCGGCGCCGTTCGAGGCAATCATGGTCGTGATGCCAATAACCTCCCCGCGCGAGTTCAGCAGTGGCCCCCCGGAGTTGCCCGGGTTCACCGATGCGTCGGTCTGGATCGCGCCCTCGATGGGATTATTCTCCGGGCCGCGCACAGAGCGTATCGCGGAGATGATGCCCCGCGTCATTGTTCCCTCCAGACCGAACGGATTGCCGATGGCGTAAACCTTCTGCCCCACCTGTAAATCGCTGCTGCTCCCTGCCAGCGTCGCCGGTATCAGGTTGGGAGCGTTGATCTTCAGCAACGCCAGGTCGTGGCTCTTGTCCACCGTCACCACAGTGGCCTTGTACTGGTGCTTGTCGTACAGCACCACCGAAATATTGCCCGGCTGTGCGTTCCCAATCACATGGTTATTGGTCAGAATCAGCCCGTCTTTGTTCAGGATGAAGCCCGACCCCTGCCCCGACTGGGGCACCGGTCCATAGAAAAAATCGTATCGCACCTCGGTCGCCGTGATGTTGACCACGCTGGGAAGCGCCTTCTTGTAGACAGCAATGTTCTGCTGCTCCTCGCCATCGAACGCAGGCGCGGCCGAGGCCACATTCAGGTCGAACGCCCCGTCCGACCCACGCAGCATTGCCACGTTGGTAGCGCTGTTGGCCGAATGCAAATCATCCAGCAAGGGCCGTAGCGCGCCGGTCGACGCCATGTGCGTCGTCACGAAATAAAACCCGGCAAGCAGCAAAACCACAAGCAATACAGGACGTAATTTCATCGTAAAAGCACCTGAAAATATAGGTTTCGGTACAGACTTCCCCGCACATTGTCATTGTAGTCATTCCAGTCCAAATGGGCTTCTGGAACAGGTTCAAGATCATCACGTCCGTCGCATCGCCACATCCTTCAGCACTGGCCACAGTGCGTCCACCTGCGCCTGCAACTGCTCAATCGACCCATCATTCGTCAATACATATTCGCAGTTCGTCGCGTTCCCTTCGGTTGCAGATTGTCTCGCAATTCGTAGCTGTGCTTCATCCCGCAACGCTTGACGTTCCTCTTTGCTCAGCATTTTTGCGCTGGACGCTCGCTCCACAAAACGGGCAAGCTGCAACTCCTCCGTGGCCTTTACAAAAATAATCTTGTCGAAGCGCTTGTGCCATCCGCCCTCGCCTCCGTATTTGGTCTCAAAGATCAGCGCGGACTCCACAATCACAACAGCATGAGCGTCGCGCGCGGCGACTTCCTCCATCAGTTCCGCCTGCCGTGCAATCACAGTCGGATGCACAATCGCGTTGAGTTCCTCGATTCGTCCATCCGTGAATGCAATGCGCGCCAGTACGGAGCGGTCGAGCGTTCCATCCGCCTTCATCACACCCGGCCCGAAATGTTCCACAATCGCCGCATACACAGCCTCGCCCGGCTGCATCATCGCGCGCCCAATCTTGTCTGCGGACAGGACAACAGCACCCAGCTCCGCAAACCGCATCGCAGCCGTCGATTTGCCGCTGCCCAGTCCGCCCGTGAGGCCCACGCGAAGCATCGCGCTACGCCTTCGCCGCAGCAACTTCGCTGTCTCTCGCGGCCGCACCGCGCCTCGCCTTCGCCGCCGTCACCGTGTTTTTCATCAGCATCGCAATGGTCAGCGCACCCACGCCTCCCGGTACTGGCGTATAGGCTCCGGCCAGCTCAAACGCCGCCGGATGAATGTCTCCCACCAGCGTAGATCCGCGCTGTGCAAACTGCGCCGCTCGAGCCGCATCCCCAGGGAAAAATCGCGCCACCTCCGCTGCATCGGTCACTCGGTTGATGCCTACATCGATCAGGGTCGCTCCCGGCTTTACCATCTCCACTGTCACAAACCCCGGCCTGCCGATGGCCGCTACCAGAATGTCAGCATCCCGCGTATAGCGGCCTATATCCACCGTCTTGCTATGGCACACCGTCACTGTCGCAGACGCGTTCAGCAGCATCATCGCCGCGGGTTTGCCCACAATCTCCGACCGCCCCAGTACCACTGCATGTTGCCCCGCCACCGCAATTCCGCTGCGTCTAAGTATCTCTATAATCCCCGCCGGAGTGCATGGAGCCAACGCCTTTCCGGCTTCGATCCCATGCGACGCCGAGCTCTGCAACCGCCCCACATTAATGGGATGGAATCCGTCCACATCCTTCTCCGGCGACACCGCCTCCAGCAGCCGGCGCGTGTCCACATGTGCGGGCAGCGGCAGTTGGATCAAAATCCCGTCCACCTCATCGCGAGCATTCAGCCCGGCAATCAACTCCAGCAGCTCTTCCGTTGTTATGCTCTCGGGCGGCGTCAGCATCTCGCTCCACAGGCCCAACTCGGCGCATGTCTTCACCTTGCTGCGCACATAGATCTCCGACGCGGCAACGTGGCCCACCAGCACCACGGCCAGTCCCGGTGTAATTCCGCTCGCAGCCAGGGCCTTCGCCTCCTCGGCGACCTCCGCCTTGATCTGGGCGGCAATCTCGATACCATTCAATATTCTTGCTGTGCGTTTCATCTTGACTACCATGTTACCGCGCTACTCGTGTTGCGGCCCAAATCCAGCATTCCCCACATAAATCGATGCACGAAGAGTTGGAAGTAGTCGTCTCGTTATGTGGCGCGATTGCCGGAGTCAATGCTCTCTTAGGACCGCGTCGCATCTATCTCTGTTATGCGCAGGCGCTCGCTGGCAGCCAGATAGCTCTTGCGCCGGAACCAGTCCTCCATCGCGCTGGCAAGGCGCTCAATCGGTACGCGCAGTCCCGCTTCCAGCAAGCCGTCTGCAATCGGCAGCGTGTCGTCGAAGACCGCATCGTTGGTGAAGTTGCGCATGGCGAAGTTGTCGATCTGTGCGATGGGGCAGCGGTGCGCCACACCTGCGGTGTCAATGCGTTCGATGGTGAGTCTGCGCGAGAACATAAAGATAATGAGTAGTAAGTAGAGGATGAATCTAGCGAATCGCGGCCATTGCCGCGCGAAACAGCAGTTCAAAGTCCTCAGCCGCCTCGGGCTGTTTGGCGATGGCGGTCTCAATCGCCCGCTGCGCAACGGGCCGGGCATAGCCCAGGTTTACCAGCGCCGAAAGTGCATCGTCACCCGCCGGCCCCATCGATGAGCTGGCTGTAGCCGGCGACACTGCCATATCCTCCAGCTTGTCTTTCAACTCCAGCACCACGCGCTCGGCGGTCTTCTTCCCGATGCCGGGAATCCTCGTAAGCGTGGCATGGTCGCTCCCGCGGATCGCCGTCACCAGTCGCGCCGCGTCGATCCCGCTCAATACCGTGATCGCCAGCTTTGGACCGATGCCGGTAATGGTCAGCAGCTTCTCAAACAGCCGTTTCTCCTCGGGCTCCGCAAAGCCAAATAGCGCGATCTGGTCTTCGCGTACATGGGTATAGATGTGCAGCCGAGCCTCGGCCCCCTCCGGCGGCAGCGTGGTAAACGTCGCCACGCTGATCGTCGCGTCGTATCCAACTCCGCCGCACTCGACGATGGCACGGTTCGGCGATTTGGAGAGCAGACGGCCGCGCAGGAATGCAATCATTCCGCTGATTGTACTCGGCTCTTCGCCACTCCATGAAATCGTCACTCGGTTCAGCGAAATTATCCACAAAATTGCATCTTGTAACAGTGCTGCAATGCAATATTCATCTTCCTTTTACCAGAACTCCTCACACTCGCAACAGGCCCTCATCCCACAATCGAACCTGCCTTACACGAAGGGAATCCTCAACGATGAATTCATCGCTCCGCCGTCTTGCATGCATCGCGATCAGCGCTATTCTGCTGCTGCCTATCGTCGCAACCGTCATACCTGCGCAGCTTTATGCCCAATCCAGCGCTTCGCTCTCCGGCACGGTCCTCGATCCCAACAGCAGACCACTGCCGGGTGCAGCCGTTGCGGCTAGAAACGAAGGCACAGGCGCGGTTCAGAAAATGACCTCCGATGGCCAGGGCAAGTACTCCTTCGCCAACCTACCCGCCGGCAGCTATACCATCCAGGTCGATGCCTCCGGATTCAACACCAGCAAGCGCGCCGGCGTGCAGCTCGCCTCCGGCCAGCCATCCGACGTTTCCATCACGCTCGATCTTGGCAATGCTTCCGAGGAGATCACCGTCGAAGCCGCCGAAGCCAACTCTGTCGCTGCTGCCATGGCCCCCATGGACGCGCTGTTGGAGGAACACTCTGCCCGCACTGAAATTACCCAGGCCTTCATTGCAAACTACACCTCGCCACTGGCCGATTATGGCGAGGCAGTTGAGATGGCCCCCGGCACCTATACCACCAACGGCAATGGCCCCGGCCTCGGCCAGTCCAAGACCTACTTCCGCGGATTCCCTGATGGCAATTACGACATCGACTTCGACGGCATTCCCTTCTACGACACCAACTCCCCAACTCATCACTCCTGGGCGTTCTTCCCCACCCAATGGATTGGTGGCATCGACTTCGACCGCTCCCCGGGCACCGCCTCTACCATCGGACCCACGCCCTTCGGCGGTTCCATCCACATGCTCTCCCGCGACATCTCGCCGGTATCTAGTATTCGCGGCGGAATATCCTATGGCTCCTGGGGTACCCTGCTCGCCGACGCCCAGTTCGATTCCGGAAACCTCCTCAGTAACCACAAAGCCAGCTTTGAGCTCGACGTCCAGCACATGGACTCCAAGGGGTATCAGTCCAACAACTTCCAAAACCGCAACGCCGGATCCATCAAAGCCCAATACAAGTTCTCCGATAGCACCGTCCTTAGCGGATTTGCGGGCGTTGTCTATCTGCACGCCAATACGCCTAACTTCAATGCTACCCGCTGCCAGATGTACGGGGCGCAAACCGGTTACACCTGCACCGGTGTCAACGCGTTCTACGCTGGCGCCGGCATCCGCTTCTACCTCGCCGACAATAAGGATCCGATGAACTACCTGGATTACCAGTACAACCGCTATCAGGTCCCGACCGACTTCGAGTATGTCGACTTCAAAACCGTGCTTCTGCACAAGATCAGCGTGGACTTCAAGCCCTACACATACAACTATGACAACTCCGAGGTCTACTCCAATGCGGTTCCCCTCACCGACAACTCGGCGCTGCTCGGTACAACCTACGGACCGCTCGGCACGATCACGCAGCTCTGCAACACGCAGTACACCAAGAAAGGTGTGACGGCCGAGCCCTGCGGTGTGGATAAATACAACAGCTATCGCAAGTATGGCGACACCTTCAACCTCAGCCAGGTGTCGAAGTTCGGTGTACTCCGCGCTGGCATGTGGTATGAGTGGGCCGCCACCAACCGCCACCAGTACCCCTCCGACCCATTGAACGCCTGGGCCGACCAGACACTCCCCAACTTCGCAGAGCAGTTTTGGACCAACTCCTATCAGCCCTTCGTTGAGTATGAGTTCCACCCGGTCAAAAAGCTGGAGATCACCCCTGGCGTCAAGTTCGCCTACTACACCATCAACACAAAGCAGTACGCCGACGACGGCAAGACCATAGGCTGCCTGTGCGCCGCTGGCACGACCGGCAACCCGAATGCTTTCATCAGCAACAACGGCAGCTTCTACTCCACGCTGCCCTCCATCGACGTCAACTACCGCATCCAGTCCAACTGGTCGGCCTATGCGCAGGTCTCAACCGGCAGTATTGTGCCACCCAGCAACGTATTCGACTTCAACCAGGGGACCACCGGCAATGCCGTTCCCGTCGAGACCCTGCCCAAGCAGCAGCACAACACCACCTACCAGGCCGGAACAGTCTTCAAGCTAAAGAACGTCACGCTCGATCTGGACGCCTTCCACATCCGCTTCCAGAGCGGCTACTCTTCGCAGACGGACGCCAGCACGGGTGAGCCGGTCTGGTACGCCCAGCCCAGTTCCATCAGCAAAGGCTTCGAAGGCCAGACCAACCTCTACTTAGGAAATGGACTTAGCGCCTACCTGAACGCGACCTGGGAGACGGCCATGTACACCGGCGTTCAGACCCTCTACCCAACCAACGCAGCCACCCCCACG
>Ga0118677_10014449_pt1 | contig 11145 bp, 6 predicted proteins | sample AliMusrvi5mmetaG_FD_86154 | JGI IMG/M metagenome (GOLD analysis project Ga0118677, IMG submission 86154)
GTGCAGGCGCCAGCCGCCCTTCGCCGACCCAATAAGCAACCTAACGCCGGAGCGTAACGCGGGAATTTGGTCATCAGCGCCGCCAACCAACCCATCCCCATAAGGTCAGGCAGATTCGAAAAAGGAACTGTCGCAACCCGGTGACGTGCCGAAGTGAACGCCTCATCCCGGGTCACCACGAGGGGTTGAACGTCCGGGAAGTGGGTACGTAACCAACCTAACCGTGCCGTAAGAATGGCTTCGTCGCCGACATGGTAATGACTTGGGCCACCCACGTCGGCTATCACCATGATTTTCTTCAAGGAAACGGGCAACAGATTGCGTGAATCAACCATAAAATGACCACCCTAGCGAGTGTCAGATTTCAAACTGTGGTTCTATTTTGCTGATGGGATGAGTTGTCACCGAGGATCGTCCCCCATCCTAGAAGATGGGATCTCCACCTTGATCCCAGGCGATCGTCTCTTTCATTGCATCGACCACAACGAATCACGTCCCGTTCTCATCGTCGCCCGTAACCGTGGTGGTAATATCCCCCGTATCGGGCACCATGTCCCCAATACCCGTCACGCCAGACATAGCGACCTCCGAACCAGAACCATCCGCCAGGAAACCAGATGTACTCCGGGCTCGGCTCAATGATCACCTGTTCGGTGGTTGGCTGTACCTGAGGAGCCATCATCACAGTAGAGGATGTCACCGTGTTGGGGGTGTTGATCATGAAGTCGATCACCTTCTCACTAACCCCGGAATTCTTCAAATCAATGATCTCCGCCGTACCCAGACGGTAGACTGTTCGGGAGTTCTGGATCTGACTGATGATCAACTGGTCACTCAGGCCCGCCTTGACCATCGCTTTAACGTCCGGAACCGCGATCGGTTGCCCCTGCGGCATCTGTTGCATCGCCTGGGAACGCTGTGTCTGTAATCGTGCTTCCTGAGCCTGATCCGCGCTATGCCCTATTGCCCCGCCTGCAACGGCGCCAACCGCCGCTCCCACCAACGCACCGGGTCCGGGGTGCCGGGTCATGCTGCCGATGATCGCCCCAGTGGCACCACCCGCCAACGCACCTGAAGCCGTATTATCCGGCTGGCCCGACGGTGACATGCAACCTGCGCACGATAGCCCTACCGCCGCTAATACCAACAAATTGATGCTTCTTTTCATAATTATCTCCTCTATTTACATAACGTTTAAGCTACTCTGTTTATTCTATCGATTGTCCTGAATATGGCTCGTGAACCGCGGGGCCTCCAGTTTCATCACTACCTTATTGGCGGCAGCACGGATGCATTCCCGGTCAGCGTCGAGCACCGCGAATCCCAGATGACGATACCTATCCAACAGCTGCGGAGTACGGTCGATGTCATCCGGAGTGACGGAGCCCCAAATCTCACGTATGCCAGCCTCGCTTGCCTTGGAGATCACCTCACGCATCAGCCTTCGTCCGACACCCATGTCACGGAAACTCCGAGTTTTACAAGGGATGCTCAAAATGTTGAACAACCTGCGGGCCAAGGGATGTAGCGTTGGCACCTGGTCACTGATATTCAACTCGCCGAGCAGGAGTCTTCCATCATCCTCGACCATGCACCATACGTAACCGACTCGGGCACCCCGCCATAGGGCTTCAACGTCGAGCAACACCCCATCAAGGGACGCTCGTACCGTAATATCATTTGAATCTGCATGCATGGGACAAAGTTACAGAAAGGCAATGGGCACTCCCTTCTCATGACATAATCTTTCTTCTGCCATTATAAGAGTATCAGCAATATCTCATACATCCTGATTATGTAATCATATCTCACCAGTCTCAGAGAGGCCGTCTTTGGCCGGATACCAGGGGATGCAGAGTGAAACTCATACTCAGTCTACTTATATGGATGCCTGGGATCCCGATGGGAGGCCGACTAGAGGTCACCAGTTGGCACCCTAATAAGAATACAGCTACCGCCACAACTACGAACCCAAGGTCGGCTCATAGAATGACTCGCCATCAACAAATACTACGCTTCTTAGTTCGTCAGTGCATGACCAGCGACACTACATGTCGCGTTCGTGCCGATCACACCAAAATCAACCGTTCCACCCGCCGGGCAGTTCGTGACCGCGGTCGGGTTCTTCACATAGGCCATAACCTCGGTAGTTACCGCCGTGGCGCCCGTGTCCTTCTTGGTCGCCAATGCCCACTGTTCCTTACCCGCTTCGATCTGGCGCAGGTTGTTGATACAGGCATTCTGCTGCGACTGCGTTCTGGCCTTCATAAACGACGGAATGGCGATGGCGGCCAGCAAGCCGATAATCGCAACCACGATCATGATTTCCACCAACGTAAACCCTTGTTTTGTACGCTTCATATTTTGACTTTCAGCTGTCTTTGTTTGATGTTACCGCCATCTGACCATTAAGTAATAGTTATGGAGGAAGCACATCCTGTTGTCTGTCAGGCGCAGTCTAATTATTGTGTAGGACCTAACCCTACACTGATCGAGGGTCGTGCAAGTGGCCGTTCCGTCCCCAACTGATTGCGCTATGAACCAACCCATTCACCACGCCCCACGGGTTATAAGGAGCAGGCAACAACGTGGGGGCGCCCATAGCTCTTTCACCGCCCGCCCGAATCCGGACAGTCAGCCAGCCTTCAGGACGATCCCGTTGACCGCAACACTCAACTGCGCATCCTGCGTATGGAGATAGCGCGCGGTGGTGGACAGGCTCTTGTGATTCATCAGCACCCGAATGGTCTGCAAGTTCTCTCCGTTGGTCAGGAGGGTCGTCGCGAATGTGTGCCTCAACGTGTGCGGACTGATTCTCGCAGTTGGCAGCCTGGCGTGTGTCGCACAACGCTTCACCATCTCGCCGATCGACTGCTGAGTGAGGCGCCAGCCCCTGATCGACACGAATACGGCACGGCAATGTGCCCGACGACGACGTAGCTTCAGGTAAACCCGCAGAAATGAGACGATCCCATCGCTCAGCGGGAGCGTCTGTATGTCTCCGCCTTTGCGGAGTAGCCTGATCCGCTTCGCCCTGATGTCCAGATCCTTCAGATCTAGGTGGATCAACTCCGACACCCGTGCCCCCGTCCCGAGGAAAGTCGCCAGCAGCGCCTGATCCCTCAGTACGATGAAGTGGTTGGGATGATGGGCCGCGCCTCGTAGCAGAGCGGAATATTCATGCGGCTGAAGATAGCGGGGCTCAGCGTATGTTACCTTCGGTCCCTTGATCCCGTCTGCCGGGTCCCGACCGATCAGTCCTTCGTGGTGCAGGTACCGGAAGAACGTTCGGATCGTGACAAGTCGCTTGGCTCGGGATGAAGCCCCGTTCTTCCTTCGGTAGCCAGTGCTCCCCAGAAAATCAATGAACTCCTGGATCACTTCGGAGCTGACATCCCCGGGCAGCAAACCTCTACCCTTCTTGGCCTCCACGAACTCAATGAACTTCTTCAGGTCGTCCTGGTAGGATTCGACTGTCTCCCGACTCAGTCCCCGTTCCGTCTTGATATGGTTGATGAAACGCTTTGCTTCCCTTCTCATGGCTACTCCTCCTCGTGTTTCAGCGGCGGCCAATTCCGCCGCTGTTCCTCAAGGAAGATGTTACCGCTGAGCCAGGGCGGCGCAATCGTTCTTCCAGTCGGTATCTCTCATATGAAATGCACATCCTTGTTCTTCGCCGCTGGGTGATGTAACTTGACGGTGTGATGGAAACATTGCCACTCCGTTACGCGCTGTGTTGAAGGCAACAGCTGGAGTGAGCCCCATGAGGAGTGGCGTGCGCCACTGAATGATATGAGATTGGACCCATCAGCAAAAATCGCCGGTTGGCCGACGATGCAGGTTCGCACATTGCTGCGTCGCATGAGCAACGTCATGTTTGAGGCCGTCACTGTTCAGCAATCCTTTCACGTCCCCCTGAGCGAAGCAGAGGCGATCATCGAGGGGCTGGAGCAAGAGGGGTTCATCGTCAAGCGGTTTGCGGCCGGGTGGGATGGCCAACAACAGCCGCGCTGGGAGAACACCATGAAGGGCAACTCGCTGGCCATGGCGACAGCCGCTCGCCCCGTGACAAGAGCGACGGCAGAGCGCGCGCTGGCCCAGTTTCTCGACCGCGTTTCGGCCGTCAATGCCGAGGATGAGTTTGCCTTTCGCGTCGAACGTGTTGTGGTTTTTGGAAGTTACCTGACGTCGGCCTCGAAACTCAACGACCTCGACTTGCTCGTTGATTTGGCCCCTCGCTACGGGAACTCGACGCGACAGGAATTGCTGGAACAGTCCAGCGTGGCGCGAGCCATCCAGCGAGGGCGGCGATTTCGTGACAGTATGGAACAAGTGATCTGGCCGAGGATGGAAGTGGAATACTTCCTCAAAAATCGCTCCAGAACGCTGAGCCTCCATTACGCGGATCATAAGCTGATGAAAAGGACGGAGCACCGCGTGGTTTTCGAAGCACGATTAGGGACCGACGCCGGGCAATGAAGAAGCGGACATCGGTCAGTTGGAGTGCGGGCTGCAGTCGGATGGATCGCCCAGAGGTCTGCCTGCTCCAAACAACACGTAAGGAGGGGTGAAGGGCGCGATTCAATCCCTCACCGCTACTGGTTTGTATCCGGATGGCTTTCAAGGAAAGGATGGTCGAACTCAAAACAATCAGGAAATGCCACCTTACGGTCGGTGGGTGAGGATATCTAACGCAATGTGGCGCCATTCCAGGCGTTTGGCCATGGGCGGGAAGGGACCGAAGAAGGCGCGATCACCGAGGGAGCCGTGATAGGCCAGGGCGGCACGGATATTAGCTTCGTCCTCATTGAAGCCCATCTCCATAAAGAGACCAATCATGACTTCCATGCGTTTGACATCGATCTTCTTCAGCACCTCGGCCACGTGCGGATCGTGGATGCCCCACATGCGGATAGCCCAGTCGTAGTCGCGGAATTCCTGGCTGGCGGTTGCCGTCCACAGTGTCCAGAGTTTATCCTGCGGTGTCCCTTTGAGTACGGGAAGCATCTCGACGAGATTCTGATGGTTGATTTGCAGGTAGTGCTCCAGTACCGCCTTCAAAAGGGCTTCGCGATCCTGGTAGTGATGGTAAAAACTTCCCCGCGAAAAGCCCATCCGCGTGGCCAGGCGCTCAACTCTTACCGCATCAACGCCTTCCTCAATTAACGTTTTGATCGCCGCGTCGAGCCACTTGTTTGGCCCGCGATCATGGCGCAACGCTTCCTTGGTGCTGGGTTCTGTCATGGTGCAAACGATTATAAATTGACTCTGACAAGCATTTACGCCATATTTATAAAAACAAACAGTAGTGTATGTCTTGGTGGCGCATTACTCATCATTCAGTTCCGAACACGTGCGTTTGGGCTGTAATGATGTCTGTCATGCCCAACTAAATAGGGTTTCTTGATGTGAAAATCAAGCATTCTTAGGTGACAGCTATAAGACGAAAGCGAGCGGACTATGGAAATAGCGATTAAAGGGTGGATGCGGTTGGGGAGTTGTGTGGCGGCGGGGATGCTTGCGTTCAGTGCGGCAAGTGCGCTGGGAGACGCGGGCAACGCGCTCACCTTTAACGGGACTAACCAGTCTGTCAATATCGGCCATGGCGCCAGCCTCAATGTGGGCAACACGCTGACGGTCGAGGCGTGGGTCAAGCCGTCGAACGTGACGAACCGCTACGCCGTCTTCTCGACCCGTTTCAACAATACGGCCGGCTCGTTCCAACTGGAAATCGGTGCCGGCAGCGGCACCGTGGGCAGCGACCGGGGCCGCGTCGGCGTATCCGGCGTCGGCACCTGGGTGGCGCAGGCAACCAACGATGTGATCCGTAGCAATGTCTGGACCCATATCGCCTACACCCGCACGGGAACAGGCGCGGGCACCCATGCCCTCTATGTCAACGGCGTGGCGCAGGCTCTCATCACGGATGGGGCCTATGCGTTCACGAATAACGCCAGCGACAAGATGATCGGCTCCGGCACCCTCGGCGGCCAGTTCTTCCCAGGCCAGATCGACGAACTGCGCGTGTGGAACGTGGCCCGCACCGAAGCGGAACTCCGCGACGCCATGCACAAGCCCCTCGCCGGCTCCGAAAGCGGCCTGGTCGCCTACTACCAGTTCAACGCCAATTCCGGCACCGTGCTGTCGGATCTGACCGCCAACGCCAATACCGGCTCGCTCTCCAACAGCCCGGCCTGGACCGCCTCGACCTTCCCGAGTGCCAACCTGATTACCGACCGCACGAACCTGCGCGGCGCATGGCTCGCGCAGACTAACAGCCTCGCCTCCAGCCGCCTGACCGTCACCAACGCCGTCGCCACCGGCACCAACTTCGCCGTCTTCGGCCATGACAACGCCGCCGACGCCTGGCAGGCCGTTGATCTCCCGTCCGGCATCGGCAACCGCCTCACCCGCGTCTGGCGGGCCGAAGTGAGCGGGAGCGCCACCGGCGACCTCAAATTCGACACCACCGGCCTGTCCGGCGTGGGGGACGGCTCTCTGCTCCGCCTGCTGGTGGACAGCGACGGTGTTTTCACGAATGCAACCGTCGTAACCGGAAGCTACAGTGCGCCTTACTTTACCGTAGCGGCCCAAAACCTGCCGAGCGGCACATACTACACCCTCGCGGGATATGACCCCGCCATCACGACGACCACGATCACGTCCCATACCCCCAATCCTTCAAACTACGGACAGGCTGTGACCGTGAGCTTCAGCGTTGTTGCCGCAGGCGGGGGCACGCCGACGGGGAGTGTGACCGTGAGCGACGGGTCCGCAAGCTGCACCGCCACGGTTGCAGCCGGAAGCTGCACCCTGACGCCAGTCAGTTCCGGGGTCAAAACCCTGACCGCCACCTATGCCGGCGACAGCACCTATCACAGCAGTGTCTCGGCTGGTGTTTCGCACACGGTACAGAACCCCTTTGTTGACAGCGGCATCAGCATCCCCATCAACTACCGGGGCAGCGCGATCTGGGGCGATTTCAACCTTGACGGCAACCTCGATTTCCTGTTGTCCGGCAATGGGCGCGACACCGCCCTCTACACGAACAACGGCAACAGCACGTTTACCGATGCGGGCCTCGGCCTGAAGACTGTTTCCGACAACAGCAGGGCCGCCTGGGCAGACTATGACCGCGACGGGTATCCCGATTTTGCCCTGAGCGGCACTTTCACCGGCTTTACCGGCATCAGCAACGGCTATCACACCATTCTGTATCACAACAACGGAAACAACACGTTTACCGCGGTTGACGCGGGCCTGCCGGGCGTCAGCAAGGGCAATGTCGCATGGGGGGATTACAACAACGACGGCCTGCCGGATCTGCTTCTTGCCGGGTATGACCTCACCCGCATCTACCGGAATAATGGCGACGGGACCTTTACCGACAGTGGCATATCGCTTCCCGGCATCAACTTTGGCTGGGCCGCCTGGGGTGATTACAACAACGACGGCAGGCTCGACTTCGCGCTGACCGGCGATACCGGCAATGGCTACATCACCCGCATCTACCGCAACAACGGCCCTGACGGCTCGGGGAATTACACCTTTACCGACATAAACGCCGGGCTTCCCGGTCTGTACAGCGGCAGTGTCGAGTGGGGGGATTATAACAACGACGGCCTGCTTGATCTCGCCATGAACGGCTCCGACGGCAGCGCGGAAATGACCCGCATCTACCGCAACAACGGAGATGGCACGTTCAGCGACGTCAATGCCGGTCTCGCGGCCTCCTCGAGCGGCAGAGTGGCCTGGGGCGATTTTGACAACGACGGCAGGCTCGATCTCGGCGTAATCTCCGATAGCGCAACCCTCAAGCCGATTCTGTATCACAATAACGGAGACGGAACCTTCACCGATATAAATGCGGGGCTGCCGACGATTCATGACTTAGCAAACAACGCCGGTCTGTCGTGGGGCGATTACGACAACGACGGCAGGCTCGATTTCATCGTCTTCGGCAGGCTTTCTTCACCCGCGACCAAGATCTATCACAACACCGTTCAGACAGCGAATACGCCGCCGTCCGCGGCTTCGGGGCTTTCAGCCGTTCTGAGCGACGGCAAGGTGACGCTCTCCTGGAATGCGGCAACCGATACCCAGACCCCGTCCGCAGGCCTCACCTACAACCTGCGCGTCGGCGCCACGCCGGGCGGCAGAGACGTCGTCTCTCCCATGGCCAATACGACCAGCGGTCTCCGGTACGTGCCGGAACTGGGCAACATGAACATGAACCGCTCATGGACCCTTACCCTGCCGCAGGGGCATACCTATTACTGGTCTATCCAGGCCGTTGATACCGCCTTCGCTGGCGGCGCGTGGGCAACGGAAGGCTCCTTCAGCGTACCGAACCTGCCGAGTGTCACGACCACTGCAATTACGAACATGACCGCAAACAGCGCGCAGTCCGGCGGCAACGTCACATCAGCGGGCGATTCCACGGTCACAGCGCGGGGCGTTGTCTGGAACAGCGCGGGCAGCCCGACCGTCGGCAGTCACGACGGCATCACCACCGATGGCAGCGGAACCGGCTCGTTCACCAGCAGCCTTACCGGGCTCACCACGGGCCATACCTACTATGTCCGGGCCTATGCCACGAGCAGCGCGGGCACGTCTTACGGCAGCCAGCGCGGATTTGTGCTTGCTGATTCGTCCGCTGCCCTGACCCCGCCCGGCAGGTCGCTGACCTTCAACGGCACGAACCAGTACGTCGAAATCCCGCACAGCAACGAGCTCGCGCCTAGCTCGAACTACAGCATCGAGTTCTGGTTCCGGCCCTCCTCAATCACCGGAACGCAGGGGCTGGTCAGCGCTTCTCAGACCGTTGACGCCCAGGGCTGGTACGTCCGGATGAACGGCACTGAACTGGTGTTCGACGGCCTGACCACCAGCGGCCTCGGGCTCGCCACGGGCGCGTGGTATCACGTTGCCGCGATAAACGACAACGGCACGCGGCATCTCTATGTCAGCGGCGCGGAAGTCAGCCTTTCCGGAACAGCGCAGACCACGCAGCACTCACCCGACCCGGTGCGGATCGCATCCGACCAGGGGGGGAGCTACTTTAATGGCAAGATGGATGAAGTCCGCATCTGGAACCGCGCCAGAAGCAAACAGGAAGTGCGCGAAGGAATGCACCTGGTCCTGGGCGGCTTTGAATCCGGTTTGGTTGCGTACTATAATTTCGATCAAACCTCGGGCACGGCCCTGCCTGACCAAGCGCGCACCTCGAACCTGCACAACGGCGCGCTCACGAACATGATTGGCAACGAATGGTACAACTCTACACTTCCCGCTGGGACAGGCGCGTCAAATACAAAGACCGAGGCCAATGGGTCGGTTACCTTCACGGGCGCGAACCTGACGATGAACTTCTCGGTGGTCGGTCCGACGGACGTCACCGCCACCCGCATCAATAACGGCCAGCCGAATAACACGTACACGAACACGCAGTTCCTCTCCCCCTGGTGGACAGTGGACCGGAGCGGCAGCGGCGCCTACACGGCAACCATGACGTTCACCATTGACAGCGGCCTGCTCACCTCTGCCGACGAATCGAACCTCTCTTCCATCGGGCTCTACAACCGGGCCGTGGGCAGCGACGGCGGTTGGACGCTGGTCAAGACAGCCGACAGCGTCAATGCCGCGGGCAACACCGCGGTCTTCAACAATGTCAGCAGCAGCCAGTCCGACGTCAACGGCCAAAGCACCGGCGGTCAGTATGCCGTGGGCCGCGCCAACCTGATGTCTCTGGTCAGCAGCGCCTCGTCGTCGGGGAAGGTGTCTGATAGCGGAGCCCACTTCGCGGCAGGTGATTATGACAATGACGGGCTGCAGGACCTGGCCTTGCCGGACGGCGTCTATCACAATGACGGCAACGGCGCCTTCCACAAGGTCCTGAGCTTCCCCACGCCATTAACCCAAGTCAGTATTGCCTGGGGAGATTATGACAATGACGGCTATCTCGATCTGGCCATCATCAATTACAGCGGCACCTATATCTATCACAACAACGGCAACGGGACCTTCGCCCAGACGGCCTCTCTCGGTCTTAAAGAGACCGATGGATTCGGGTCGTCCATTTCCTGGGCAGACTATAATAATGACGGCCGCCTTGACCTGCTGGTCGCCAAGACAGGCACGACGCGGCTCTATCGCAACGATGGCCCGGACGGAGGCGGCAATTACACCTTCACCAACGCCAATGCGAGCCTGGCAACAGGCAACTGTGAGAAAGCGGCCTGGGGTGATTACGACAACGACGGCTTCCTTGATCTGGCCCTCAGCGTTGGCGGTGGCGCCCCGCAGATCTATCACAATAACGGCGACGGCACATTTACCCAGACCTTCACCTTGTCTGGAGGTGCAGATAGGGGCTCTCTGGCCTGGGGTGATTACGACAACGACGGCAGGCTCGATCTGGTTGTCGTGTCGGAAAGCCAAACGACCCTTTATCACAACAACGGCCCGGACAATAGCGGCACTTACAGCTTCAGCAATATCAACACCACTATCCCCAGATTCGGTTTCTTTTCTCATGTTGCCTGGGGTGATTACGACAACGACGGACGGCCCGACCTCCTGATCGCGGCCGGCATGCCGGATAACAGCTTGAGCGGCGACAACGCCGGCTTTTGGATCTACCATAACAACGGCGACAACACCTTCTCCGATCGCATCGGGAACCTGAAGCAGAAGAAGTACGCGTATGGCGCTGCCTGGATTGACTATGACAACAACGGCAGGCTCGATCTGGTTCTGAATGAAGCTGACAATGACAGTACCTTTACCACCTACCGGATCTACCAGAACAACATTCACCTTGCCAACACCGCGCCGACTGCGCCGGGGAACCTGCATACCTCGGTGAGCGGCAGCCAGGTCACCTTCACCTGGGATGCGGCCTCGGACAACGAGACCCCGACAGCGGGCCTCACCTACAACCTGCGCGTCGGCACCACGCCGGGCGGAAGCGATATCATGTCCGCGATGGCGGACACCACCACCGGCCAGCGCAGGGTCTTGGCCATGGGCAACGTGCAGAAAAACCGGAGTTGGACCGTCACCCTCCCGGCCAGCGGCACCTACTATTGCTCCGTGCAGGCCGTGGACACCGGCCTCGAAGGCGGGGCCTGGGCCACCGAAGCC
>Ga0118677_10014450_pt1 | contig 11144 bp, 7 predicted proteins | sample AliMusrvi5mmetaG_FD_86154 | JGI IMG/M metagenome (GOLD analysis project Ga0118677, IMG submission 86154)
CCCCAAGCCCAGCAAACTGCTGGCCGGCTACAGCGCCTTCCTGCAAGGTGCAATCCGCATGAAATGGCTGACCATCGGCCTGACGCTGGCCGCTTTCGTCGTGGCGATATTCCTGTCCCGCTTTGTATCGCAGCAGTTTTTTCCGGCCTCCGACAGGCCCGAACTGACCGTCGACCTGACGTTGCGACAGAACGCCTCGATCCTCGCGACCGAGACGCAGGCCAAACGCCTCGAAGCCATTTTGAGCGGTGATCCCGACGTGGATCACTACAGTACCTATATCGGCCGCGGCGCTATCCGCTTCATCCTGACACTCAATGTGCAGCTGGCGAATCCGTTCTTCGCCCAGTTCGTGATCGTCTCCAAGGACATCCACGCGCGCGAGCGGCTCCAGGTCAGGAGTTCGGCGCGCATGGTGGCGTCGGTTTCGGCGGTGGTGGTGCGGCCTACCGGGCCGGCCGCGGCGCTGGCGTCGCCACCCACGGTGAACTTGCTGGATAGAAGTTTTTTCGCTCCGCCGGCGTTCATAACGAGCATCACGACATCCGTTTCCGAGCCGCCTATCTGGAAGCCGACGCTGCCGCCTTCCACGCGTACGCCTCCTGGTGCGGACCAGCCTACGCCACCTTCCTTACGGCAGCTGACGAAACCGCGTCCGTACTTGGCGCCGAAGATGAAGGCGCCCTTTTTCAGGCCGGGCACGATGACGATGCAATGAGCCTTGTTCAATAGATCCTGCGGTATTTCGCGGTCCTTGGTGGACATGATTTCAGAGATGACGATTGCCGCGTCGTCGAGCCGTTTCACATGTTCGGACTGAGCGAAGCCTAACTCCATTGTGACTGTCAGTAATGCGCAGAGTGTTTTGAGCATATAGAGATGATAACCCACAGATGCCGGGACTCCGAAGTGGGAACGCTGAATTTGTTGCGGTAAACTAGGAAGAGTGAATACAGAGATGGATAATCAGGAACCACAGCACGCTGAAGGTGTGAGCGAAGTATCGGGTGCCGAAGACATCGCGTCTGTGTCCGATCCCGCCGCGGAAGTTGCCCAATTGGTAAGCGAGAGGGATGCGTTGGCTGCCGAGAAAAACGATATCTATGACCGCCTGTTACGGCGGCAAGCTGAGTTTGAGAATTTCCGCAAGCGCACCGAGCGCGAAAAGGCGGAGTTTTTCGAGTACGCTGGGATGGAGACGGCGCGTGCCCTGGTGCCCGTGCTGGACGATTTCGAGCGCGCGTTGAAGGTGGAGTGCCAGGACGTGGAGTATGCCAAGGGCATGGAGTTGATCTATGGCCGGCTGCTTGACGGGCTGAAGAAACTGGGGCTGGAGCCGATTGAGTCGGTGGGCGCGAAGTTCGATCCGAACGTGCATCACGCAATCGACCGCGAGGTCTCGGCGGAAGTGGAAGACCAGACGATCCTTGCCGAGTACCAGCGGGGATACAACTTCAAGGGCAAGTCCCTGCGTCCGGCGATGGTTAAGGTCGCGGTTCAGTAATCCAATATATCGAGAATAATGCCAGTGACGAAACGTGACTACTATGAGATTTTAGGGGTCGGGCGCGATGCGGACGATGCCGCGCTGAAGGCCTCCTATCGCAAGCTGGCGATGAAATTTCATCCTGACCGCAATCCGAATGACAAGGAAGCGGAGGAGAAATTCAAGGAAGCCGCCGAGGCCTATGGTGTGTTGAGCGACGGCCAGAAGCGCGCGGCTTACGATCGCTTCGGCCACCAGGGCGTGCAGGGCGCGGGCGGTGGGGCGGGTTTCGATCCGAACCAATTCCAGGATTTCGGCGACATTCTCGGCGACTTCTTTGGCTTTGGCGATCTGTTTGGCGGCGGTGGTCGTGGTGGCGCACGCGGCGGACGGTCGCGCCAGCAGCGGGGCGACGATGTCCGGTACGATTTGGAGATCAGCTTCGAAGATGCCATCAAGGGCATGAGCGCGGAGATTCAGGTGCCGCGGACCGATCCGTGCGAGTCGTGCAAGGGGACCGGCGCGGATGCCAATGACGGGCTGACGACGTGCCCGATCTGCCGTGGCCGCGGCGAAGTTGTGTTCCAGCAGAGTTTCCTCTCGATCCGGCGGCCATGCAATCAGTGCAACGGGCGCGGGCAGATTATCCGCAGACCTTGCTTCCGCTGCAAGGGCGAGGGGCATGTACGGTCTGAGCGCAAGCTGAAGATTACGGTTCCGGCGGGTGTGGACAATGGCACGCGGTTGCGGCTTTCGCAGGAAGGGCAGCCGGGCGCGAATGGCGGGCCTCCGGGCGATTTGTATGTGGTGTTGCGCGTGGAAGACCATCCGGTTTATGACCGCAACGAAAATGAACTGCATTGCCGCGTGCCTGTGAACATCGCACAGGCGGCGCTGGGGACGCAAGTGGATCTGCTGACGTTCGATGGCTTGCGCACGGTGAAGATTCCCGAAGGCACCCAGAGCGGCGACCAGGTGCGGTTGAAGGATCTGGGCGTTCCGTATGTGAATGGTCATGGACGCGGCGATCTGATTGTTCACGTCGACGTGCGGATTCCCACCAAACTGACGCGTGAGCAGAAAAAACTGTTCGAGACGCTGCGCGACACGTTGCCGGTTGAGAACGAGCCGCAGGAGAAGGGCTTGTTTGACAAAGTCAAAGATTATTTCATGTAGAGCGGTTGCGGTGCTGGTGATGGTTGCCGGCGCCGTGCGTGGCGAAACGCTGCGCGAACTGGCCGAAAAGCGCGGCGTGTTGTTGGGCTCCGCGCATAGCGGGCGGAGTGCGGACGCAAAGTACCTGGACGTGATGGCGCGCGAGTTCAACCTGGTTGAACCGGAGAACGCCACCAAATTCGGGCCGATTCATCCTTCTCAGGACACCTTTCGATTCGAGACGGCCGATGCGGTTGTAGCCTATGGCGCGGCGCATGGGATGAAGGTCCGCGGACACACCATGGTGTGGCACCAGCAGAATCCGAAGTGGGTGACCGAAGGCGGGTTTACGCCGTCCCAGTTGTCGGAGATTCTGCATCAGCATATCCTCACTGTGGCGGGCCGGTATCGCGGCAAGATATTTGCGTGGGATGTGGTTAACGAAGCCTTTCTGGATGACGGCTCACTGCGCGAGACGGTGTGGCGCAATAAGCCTGGCATCGGTTTGGAAGGCACTGCCTACATGGAGCAGGCGTTCCGCTGGGCGCGCGAGGCGGATCCGAAGGCACTGTTGTTTTATAACGACTACAGCGCCGAGGGGATGAATAAGAAATCGGACGCGGTTTATGCGATGGCCAAGGACTTCAAGGCTCGCGGAGTGCCGATCGATGGCATCGGGCTGCAGGCTCATTTGATGTTGCGGTCGGCTGGTAACCTGGCGTCGATCGAGTCCAACATCAAGCGGATCACGGAGCTTGGTTTGCAGGTTCACATTACGGAGTTGGATGTGCGGATTCCGGTGGATGCGGCGGGCAAGGCGAGTGCGGCCGATATCGAGGCGCAGGGCCGGCTATACAAGGGCGTGGCGGCGATCTGTTTGAAGTATCCGTTGTGCACGGCGATTCAGACCTGGGGGTTTACGGATAAGTACAGCTGGATCCCGCGGACGTATCCGGGGTTTGGGGCGGCGCTGCTGATGGACGGGGATTTTCAGCCTAAGCCGGCGTACGTTGGGTTGCGCGACGCATTGATTTTGGCGCCGAAATAGCGGTGGGCGCCATTCTTTGCTAGAATGGTTAAACACGCCAAACGGAGAGGTGCGAGAGCGGTTGAATCGGGCGGTCTCGAAAACCGTTGAACCTTTACGGGTTCCGTGGGTTCGAATCCCACCCTCTCCGCCATCCTGTTCTTTCACCCGCGCAAATTGCGATTCGGGCGATTCCAATAGATCCTGGCCAGCAGCGTGTCCCCTCGAAATCCCTTCTTCGGCAGCGTTTCACCAACAGTCACGATCGACATCTCCGGCGTCACGGCCGTAGTGTGGAAGTTGCCGTGATGGGCCACGCTGTCGGGGTCTTTGACGCCATCGCCACTCATGGGGAAGACAATTTGTTCTGTCGCACGGATTAGTACCAGTCGTGCCGCGTCCACTTCTGCGATGTAGAGCGGTGCGCGCCAGCGCATCACGTTCGCGTTCTCCGGAGCCTTGCGCGTATAGACCAGCAATAACCGGTCGCTGTGCGGGAGCCAGCGCTGTTGCGTGGTCGACATCGTCACGGGCTCGCCGTCGTCCCAGCACCAGGGTTTCATTTCATTCCAGTTGAGTCCATCGTTGGAGACAGTGACGTAGCCGTGGTTGTCTTCGGCGCGGATGGTCATGTAGTAGTGGCCTGCGAGTGAGGCCAGCGAGGGTTCAAGCAAGCCGCGTCCGGCGGCGAGATGGAGCCGTGTGCCGGTGCCGGCGACGTGCAACTGCTCGCCATCGAAGCGACAGCGCATTGTGGTGACGCCGCGGTCGGTGCGGCCGAGCGCGCCGAACGAGAGTGGAACCAGCAGGTCTCCACCTTCGAGCGTGATGCGTTGGGAACAGCCGCTGGTGTACATGGCGGTCGCTTCGGGATCTTCCCAGGCCAGCTTGCGCAGCGGCGACCAGCGGCCCTGTGGCGAGCGGACGGCATAGACCGGCCAGCGTTTCTCCGAGGGTTGTGTAAGCCGACCCGCCTTGTAGTAAACGTTGTGGCCCATGGCGATGATGGATTTCGAGGGCGGGTGATATTCAGGCACCACATCGCAAACGCCCTCTTCGATTCCGTCTGGATGCAGGGTGCGCCCGAAGCCGGGGATCGGCTCCGGAATGCTCCAGGTGGCGCCCAGGTCGTCTGATTTGGACCAGTTGACGTGACCGAAGACGTCTGAACCCGTGATCGATTGCAGCGTCATGAGCAGGGTGGGTTGCGGCTTGTTGGGTATGCGTCCGGCGCGCGGGTGGAACCATGTCGTCCCGCCATCGCGGCCGCGAAAGATGGTGAGTTGCTCGATGTTCTTGATGGCGCGTGGTGCGGCGGCAGCGAGGGGTGCGACCGCGGAAGCTTGCAGAAAAGCGCGGCGAGTGAAGGGGTTCCCGTTCATGTGTGGACTTGACCTTATTGAACGTTAGCATAGGTGCTCGCGGCCGGGGGTGCGGGAGTATGCTGAAAGTGACATGTTCATCCGACTGGGGATATTGATTGCAGTGATCGGCCTGCCCGCCATTACGCAGCCGACTGCCATGCGGCCGGCCGGTGCGAGTAGAGCCGCCGAGACCATCGCGGGAGTTCCACTGCCAACCGGGTTTTCCATCACACCGCTAGCTGCGCCGGGGGCTTCCTTGTTGCCGTTGCGGCCAGGTGTCGCGGGATTTGCCGACTATGTTGCCGGGCAGCCTGTCTCTATGGCACTCAGTCCTGACGGCAATATGTTAGTGGTGCTGACGAGCGGTTATAACCTGGTGACCGGATCGAACGGGCAGCAGGCTGCCGCCGCATCGACTGACTTTGTATTTGCCTACGATGTAACTGCGAACCAACTTACTTACAAGCAGGCGCTGCCAGTGGCGGGAGCCTTTGCCGGAGTGGCGTGGAACCCGAAGGGCGATGAGTTCTACATTGCAGGCGCCGTGAAGGACACTGTTTATATCTTTACCGCGAAATCGGGAAGCTTTGTTGCCAATGGTTCCATCCCGCTTTGGCATAAAGATCCTTTTGGATTCGGGAGCGGATTGGGACTTGGGATTCAGGCGATCGCCGCTGGTGTGGCCTGCAATGCGCGCGGCGACCGGTTGGTGGTCACAAACTACGCGAATGATTCAGTGAGCCTGATCGATATCGCGGGCCGGACGGTGTTGGCTGAGTTAGATCTTCGCCCGGGCGTGGTAGACGAGGCACTTACTGGAGTTGCCGGCGGAGAGTATCCATTCTGGGTTGTTATTAAGGGCAACGACAAGGCCTACGTTTCGAGCGTGCGGGACCGGGAGATCGTTGCAGTGGGACTGGCCGGCGACAAGCCCACAGTTACAGGCCGCATTGCGCTGCGCGGTAATCCAAACAAGATGATTCTCAATGCGGCGCAGACGCTGCTGTTCGCGGCAGTAGACAACTCGGATACCGTGGCCGTGATCGATACCGGCACCGAGGCATTGGTGGAACAGATAAACACGACGGCTCCGACCCCGGCCGGAATCGCCAGTGCTGTTTTCATGAAGGGGAGTAATCCGAATTCTCTGGCGCTTTCTCCGAATGAACGCGTGCTGTATGTCACGAATGGAGGCACTAACTCGGTGGCGGTGATTGCACTGGGGTCGCCGAGCCAGACCATCGGCTTGATACCTACGGGATGGTATCCGCAGGCGGTGTCAGTCAGTGCCGATGGCTCCACTTTATTGGTGGCTCATTCCAAGAATGTACCGGGGCCGAATCCGGGTGGAGGGAACCAGTACATCCTGCAACTACAGAAGGGCGGCATGCAGACCATCCCGGTCCCGAACCGGCGGATTCTCGCCACCCTCACGGCGCAAGTGGAGGCCAATAACAATTTCAATCCGCCCGATGAACATGGCGCGAACAGAGACGTGATGGTTGCGCTGCGGGAGAAGATCAAGCACGTGATCTACATCGTGAAGGAGAACCGGACTTACGATCAGGTGCTGGGAGATCTGGAGAAGGGTAATGGTGATCCGAAGCTGGCGATGTTCGGCGAGCAGCACACGCCGAATCAACACTTGATCGCGAGGAAATTCGTGACGCTCGATAACTTCTACGATTCGGGCGAAGTAAGTGGCGTGGGGTGGAACTGGTCGACCGCCGGGCGTGCGACAGATTCGGTGGAGAAGACGATTCCGGCGCAGTATGCGGGCCGCCTGGGTCCGGCGTTTGAAGACTACGAAGGCACTAATCGCAACATCAATATGGGATACGCGAAAGCGGAAGACCGGGTCAAGGTGAATCCGGTGTCGCCGCTCGATCCCAATCAACTGCCTGGTACGGCGGATGTGAATGCGCCGGACTCTTCCGAAGGCGAAGCGGGCGCGGGATACCTGTGGGATGCCGCGCTGCGCTCCGGATTGTCGGTGCGGAATTACGGCTTCTACCTGGACCTGACGCGCTACAATTTGCCTGCTCTGATTCCGTTGAATATTCCAGCTTCTCCGAGCCCTTTCGCCGATGGCATCGTGCAGGCCTACGCGGCGAAGGCCTCGTTGCAACCAGTGACCGATCCGTATTTTCGCGGCTTCGATCTGGAGTATCCGGATTACTACCGCTATCAGGAGTGGGCGCGCGAGTTCGATCTCCATGTGAAGAACGGCAACCTGCCTTCGCTATCGCTGGTGCGCTTCATGCACGACCACACGGGGTCCTTTGCGACGGCCAAGTATGGCGTGAATACGGCCGAGAGCCAGGTCGCCGATAACGATTATGCGGTGGGACTGTTGTTGGAGCATCTGGCGGCAAGCCCTTACAAGAACGACACGCTGGTGTTCGTGATTGAAGATGACGCGCAGGCCGGGCCGGATCATGTGGATGCGCACCGGAGTACCGCCTTTATTGCCGGTCCGTATGTGAAGCAGGGCGCGCTGGTGTCGACTCGCTACACCACGGTCAGTATGATGCGCACGATGAAGGACGTTTTGGGCATTCCTTATTTCGGGCTGAACGATGGAACGGCCGAGCCGATGGCGGATGTATTCGACCTGGCGCAGGAGAAGTGGGACTACACGTCGCTGGTACCCGCGATTTTGCGCAGCACCAAGCTTCCGGTGCCGGCGCGGACCGCGGCGAACAGTCTTCCCGATAGCCGCGAATATCGTGCGGCGCTGCGGCCTCGCCACGACGCGAAGTGGTGGGCCAAGCGCTCAGAGGGGCAGAACTTCGCTAAGGAAGACGATTTGGATGAGGTAAGTTATAACGAGGTGTTGTGGAAGGGCACCATGGGCCGCATGCCGTATCCGAAGATTCGGGATGGGCGGGATTTGCGGCAGAATCGCGAAGTGCTGCTCAAGCGACTTCGCTGAGTCGAGTCATTATGAAAACTTATTTGCAGCGTCTGTTGCTGGGATTGTTGATCGCCAGTGTGGCTGAGGGTGCGGTTGTGTTGAAGCAGGATGGCAGCCGTGTCGATGTGGCGATTGATGGTAAGCCCTTCACCAGTTTCTTCTTTGGTGCCGATGCGCCGAAGCCTTACCTGCATCCGTTGCGGTCCGCGAGCGGGAAGATCGTCACGCGGCGCTTCCCGATGGAGGATGTGGCATCGGACGGGACCACGGATAAGCACCATCGCGGAGTGTGGGCAGGCTACGGGCAAATCAACGGCTTCAACTTCTGGGAGACTGAGTTCTCCTATAACAATCCCAAGGCGGGCAAAGTGGTCACGCGCAGCGTGGAGGTGAAGCAGGATGCCGCGCAGATCGCCGGGAAGTTTGCGTGGCTGTCGCCATCCGGCGAAACGTTGTTCGACGAGAGCCGCACCATGACGTTTGTTGAGGGTGATCCAGCGGTTAGGGTGATTGATTTCGAGCTTGTGCTGAAGGCGGTTTTGAAGGTTGAGTTTGGCGATAGCAAGGACGGGTTCTTTGCCGTGCGCGTGGCCGAGGGCTTGAACGAGAAACATTCGGGTGAACTGGTCAACGCTGAGGGCGGGCGGAAGATGGCCGGCACCTGGGGCAAGACGTCCGCGTGGGTCGAATATAGCGGCGTGCTGGAGGGCGAGCGGCTGGGTGTGACGCTGTTCGCGCACCCTTCGAACTTCCACAATCCGCCTCGGTGGCATGTTCGAGATTACGGCCTGCTGGCGAGCAATCCATTCGGATCGAGTGCCTTCGATAAAACAGTTGCGGCAACCAATGCAGTGCTGGTTCCCGGCGAGACGGTGAAGCTGCGATACCGCGTGGTGATCCATGGGCCAATGGCGATGGCCGCGATGTCCGCAATGTTTGGCCAGTATGCGTTCGCTCCCGGCCTGCGGATTGAGCCGGTGGATGCAGGGTCGCTGCTCTTCGTGAAGAACAACAGTACGAAGCCGATGATTGCGCTGCTGATTGAACTGGTTGATTATCCAGGCAGCAACTTCGCGCTGCTACACGATGAAACGAGCATGACGCCGATCGCGCCGGGCGCCGAGTGGCGTGTGCACACCACCAACATGACGGTGGGGGCGGCGCCGTCGTATGTGAAGTTGCAGGCGGCTGTCTATGCCGATGGCAGTGCCAGTGGTGCGCCGGAAAAGGTGAAGCAGTTGGTGGAGTTCCGGCGCGCGAAGTTGGCGGCGGTGCGCGAGATCGAGATGCGCGGCGGCGCCGGCCAGGTGATCGACGTCAGCCTGCTGGACCCGATGGTCTCCATCCTCGGGCCGGAGGCGCTGATCTACCGGCTGACCAAACAGACGCGCAAGCGGGTTGGCAGTGCCTCGGAATCGACCTCGCCGCGCAACGTCTACGCCACCAGCGACGGCGGCTGGCTGGCCATTTCCGCCTCCACGCAGGCGATGGCCGAGCGGCTGTTCCGCGTCATCGGGCGCGACGACCTCAACAGCAACCCCGACTTCCGCACCAATACCGACCGCGTGCGCCGGCGCGACGAGGTGGACGCCATCGTCGGCGGCTGGATCAAAGAGCGCACGCTGGCGGAAAACGTTGCCTTCTTCGAACGTGAGGGCGTGACGGCGGCACCGGTTTACGACATCGCCCAGTTCCTGCAGGATCCGCATGTCCAGGAGCGCGGCATCGTCGTGGAAGTGCCGGACGAAGACCTCGGCGAGGTGGAGATGCACGACGTGGTGCCGCGGCTGAGCGGAACGCCGGGTTCCTTCCGCACGCCGGCCCCGGCGATCGGCCAGCACAACGACGAGATCTACGGCCGTATCGGCTATTCGCCCGAGCGCATCGCGGCGCTGCGGGCGGCACGCATCATTTGACGAGAGGACACTGACCCGATGAAGCTGCACGAGGAACACGAACTGCCAATATGGCGGTCCAAGCTCATCTTCCCCGTCAACGTGGAGAAATACGTCAAGAAGGCGCACACCCGCGGCGCCGATGCCATCGTGCTCGACCTCGAGGACGCCGTTGCCCCGGCGGACAAGGCCTCCGCCCGCACCATGGTGCCCGACGCGGCGCGCCAGTGCGGCGCCGGCGGCGCCGACGTGCTGGTGCGCATCAACCGCCCGCTCGAACTCGCCGTGCGCGACATCGAGACCGCGGTTTCCCCCGAGGTCGCCGGACTGGTGCTGCCGAAGGTGGACAGCGACAGCCATGTCCGCCTGCTGTCCGAACTGGTGGACGTGGTGGAAGCCCAGAAGGGCCTGCCGAAGGGGCACACCAAGTTCGCCGTGCTGGTCGAGACCGCGGACGCGTTCTGGCGCATGCGCGAGATCGCCGGCGCGGACAAGCGGGTGGTGGCGATTTCGCTCGGCGTTGAGGATATCGCGCTGGAGACCCACTCCCGGCCGGACCCCGAATTGCTGATGAATCCGAGCCAGCAGATCGTCTACGCCGCCTGCGCCGCCGGCATCCTGCCGCTCGGCGTGGTCGGATCGATCGCGAACTACCAGGACCAGGAAGGCTATCGCAAGGCGATCCGGTTCTCGCGCCGCATGGGCTTCGAGGGCGGCTCCTGCATCCACCCGGATATCGTCCCGCTGCTGAACGAAGGCTTCGGCTACACCGACCAGGAGGTCGGCGAGGCGGAACGGATCCTCGACGGGTGGAAGAAGGCGAACGCGGAAGGCCGCGGTTCGGCCACCGTGGACGGCAAGATGATCGACGTCCCGATCGTGGCCCGCGCCGAGCGCGTGCTGCGCATCGCCGAACGCATCAAGGCCAAGGCCCGCGCGCACGGCGGCGGATAACGCCCGGCGCCGCAAGCGCCTGCGGATTGCAAAGGAGAACGTCCATGAAAACCAAAATGACCCGCAAGCAATTCCTGGTCGGGGCGGCCGCGGCGACCGGCGCCCTGGCGACCCGGCGTGCCGTGGCCGCAACGGTCTACGACATGCGGCTGGGCATCGACCTCGCGCACGACCACCCGATCGTCATCGGCATGCAGGCGGCCGCCGACAAGATCAAGAGCGCCACCAACGGCGAGGTGAACGTTCGCATCTTCCCGGACAACCAGCTCGGCAACGACACCCACATGCTGGCCAACGTGCGCTCCGGCGCGATGCAGGCGATGGGGATCGGCGACAACATCCTGGC
>Ga0118677_10014451_pt1 | contig 11143 bp, 9 predicted proteins | sample AliMusrvi5mmetaG_FD_86154 | JGI IMG/M metagenome (GOLD analysis project Ga0118677, IMG submission 86154)
CAATAAACCCATAAATTATTGATTAATAATATTTTGTGTTGAATATTTATATTAAAAGCTACCATTTTGGTTTCCTTTTCTCCAAAAAAGCGGAAAAACCCTCTTGGGCTTCAGGTGATACCCTGATTCGGGCCAATATTTCAGGGATTTGTTCTCTATTCTCTGCTAATAACTTTTCCGTTAATTGATTAATCAGCTTTTTAGATTCCATGATAGCCAGTCGGCCATTAGATAGTATCTGAGTAATGACACCCTCTAAATGTGATTCCATTTCAATTGTTGTGGCAAAGGATTGATTGACTAATTGATACTTTAACGCTTCAGTGCCGGTGAAGTTTCTCGCGGTAAATATAAGCTCTTTGAGATCTGCAGGATGTACTTTAAGAAGCAGATAGGGTGTGATCGAAGCAGCTGCCATTCCGATTCGGGTTTCACTTAAGGAAAACCTGGAATTGGCCTCACAATAAGCAAGATCACAAATTGCAACCAATCCGATGCCACCGCCGAAGACGTTACCATGGATTGAGGCTATAACTATTTTATTGCTATTGAAGATAACCCTGAACATTTCAGACAACTCCTTGCTTTCCCTGAGATTTTCCGGTTTGCTCAGCGTAAATGATTTTTTCATCCAGGCTAAATCGGCTCCGGAGCAAAATGATTTTCCATAACCACGAATTACAACGATCCTTATTTCACCGGCACCATTGATTTTGGTAAAGAATGAGGTGATTTCGCGTATCATGATATCATTTAAGGCATTATGTACCTCAGGACGGTTTAGCCATAGGATTGCTACATGTTCTTTTATCTCAGCTTTTATGGTCTGGTAGTTTTCCATTTAAATATTTAATTTAGGTTTTAGACAATCAAATCCAGGTTTAAATTGGTTCTGGCCCATTACATTCTGAAGATTCCATTTTTGGGAGGATCAACACGGCAGTTTGATGCGATTGATAAGGATAATCCGACAGTCGTTCTGGTATCAGCCGGATCAATGACGCCATCATCCCAAAGCCTTGAAGTACTGTAATAGGCTGAACTCTCATCTTCAAATCTCTGTATGAGATCTGTATTTTGAGCTGAACTATTTCCTTTAATCGAATTTAATACATCTTGAGCCTGTTGTCCACCCATTACTCCTATTCTGGCATTAGGCCACATAAAAAGGAAATTGGGATTATAGGCTCTGCCAGCCATGGCATAATTCCCGGCACCAAAAGAACCGCCAATAATTACAGTTATTTTGGGAACCACAGCTGTTGCAACCGCATGAATTAATTTGGCTCCGTTACGGGCAATCCCTTCATGCTCATATTTTTTTCCAACGATGAAGCCAGAGATATTTTGCAGAAAAAGCAGGGGAATTTTTCGGAAATTACAAATTTCGATGAAATGAGCCCCTTTTAATGATGATTCAGAGGTAAGAAATCCATTATTTGCTATAATGCCCACAGGAAGTCCAAAAATCCTGGCGTACCCTGTGATGAGAGTAATTCCGTAATCCCGTTTAAACTCTTCAAATTTACTCCCATCTACGATTCTGGCAATTATTTCGTAGACTTCCACAGGTTTTTTTAAATCGATCGGAGCCAAACCATATATCTCCTTTGGATCATATATAGGTTCTTCGATGGGATACTTTTCATACGCCTGGGAATCGCTTCGAGGAATTGATTCAAATATATTACGGCAAATTCTGATAGCATCTATCTCATTTTCTGCAAGATGGTCAGCAACACCCGAAATTCCGGTATGCACGAATGCTCCTCCAAGTTCCTCTGCTGTAACTTCTTCGCCGGTTGCTGCCTTTACCAGGGGTGGGCCTCCAATGAATATGGTCCCCATATTTTTAACAATAATGGTTTCATCACTCATTGCGGGAACATAGGCTCCACCGGCAGTACATGACCCCATTACCATGGAAATTTGCGGGATACCGGCTGCGGACATTTGCGACTGGTTATAAAAAATCCGCCCGAATCCATCGGTGTCAGGAAAAATTCTGGCCTGTTCCGGCAAAAAAATACCTCCGGAATCAACCAGGTAAACGCATGGAAGATGATTTTGCAAGGCTATTTCCTGGCCTCGCAGATGTTTTTTTACCGTCTCCCGAATATAGGTCCCGCCCTTAACGGTTGCATCATTTGCAATGATCATTGACAATTTCCCCTGGATTTTCCCAATTCCGGTAATGATACCTGCTGACGGAAACTGGTTTTCATATTGTCCAAACGCCGCCAGTGCCGAGAGTTCAAGGAAAGGGGTATTCTCATCAATCAGCAATTCAATCCTACTCCTGGCGTCCAATTTCCCGCGGGAGCTATGCCTTATGACAGCTGAATCCTCTTCCCGCCTTATGACAGTATTCATCCGGGAATGATAAATGCCCATAGTTTCGGCAAATAATTCAACTCTGGCCTTATACTGATCGTCTGATTTATTGATATTTGAATGGATCTGTTTCAACGATGAGATTTTATTCAATCATAAAGTCCCGGATACTTATCCGGATTATTCGTGTGCATTATTTCATAAACCGCTTCGATAATGGTTTCAGTATTAGGTTTGGAAAAGTACTCACCATCGGTTCCGTAAGCACCCCTATGCACTTTAGCAGAGAGTGTTTTAGGTGGGGCTTCAAGATATTGAAATGCTTTCTGCTCTTCAATTACTTTTTGCATCATATACGCTGTAGCTCCACCGGGAACATCTTCATCCACAAAGAGGATTTTTTTTGTTTTTTGAACTGACCGGCAAATAATCTGTTGAATATCAAAAGGGATAAGTGTTTGTATGTCAATTAATTCAACTGATATATCTAATGCTTTTAATCTATTGACAGCGCTGTGCGCAATGGTAACGTTCCAACCATAAGTGACAATAGTAATATCCTCACCCTCCTCCAAAATTTCAGGCATGCCGAGCGGAACGGCAAATTCCCCGAGGTTATCCGGAAGCATTTCACGAATATAATATCCTTTCAGGGGTTCGATTACCAATGCAGGATTATGAGCTTTTAAAAGAGTGTTGTAAAAACCGGCCGCCTGTGTCATATTGCGTGGAACACAAATATTAATACCACTCATGGAACCCAATAACATACTCATAGGTGAACCTGAATGCCACATTCCCTGCAATTGATGACCTCTGGTGCGGATGATCAACGGTGCAATCTGTTGTCCACTCGTACGGTAATAGAGTGTAGAAAGGTCATCTGAAATTGTAGGTAATGCATAAAGCAGATAATCAAGATATTGAATTTCAGCAATGGGACGAAAGCCTCTCAGCGCCAAGCCGATTCCCTGGCCAATGATCGTTGTTTCCCTTATACCGGTATCGAATACCCGGTGACCGCCATACTTTTCCTGCATCCCTTTCATACCCTGGTTGACATCTCCTAATCTTCCGGTGTCTTCACCAAAGGTCAGCAACAAAGGATATTTAGCAAAAAGCACGTCGAAATTCTGATTAAGTACTTCATGAGCAGGTACGGATAATGGCTCAGAAGCATATACAGGCTTTATTTCATAGCTTGAATTATAATGATCTAAATCATTAAATATATGAGTGTTATAATTTTCATAACCATTCTTTTCAAGCCTGGAAACCCAATTTAAAAGATTGCGTTTATTTTTTTGAAGCGAAGCATTTCCATGCATCGATCTGAGCTGGGTTTTCGCTAATGCCAACAATTTTTTTCGGGTAGGAAAGGGGGCAACCAGAACTTGTTCCAGTTCCTGGCTTATTTTATCATGAAGCGGATTGTTATCGATTCCAATTGAATCGATCAGATCCTGAAGTTGTTGCTTTTCTTCATCAAAATCCTGAATAAATGATTGCCAGGCAAGTTCCCTGGCTAGTCTGGCACGCTCAACTGCCTTGTTTTCAAGTGAAACCAGGGTGTCAAGATCGGTCATTTTTTCCTGAAGAATCCATTCACGAAACTTCAAAATTGGATCATGCTCCTTTTCCCATGCAATTCGTTCATCACTTTTATACCGTTCGTGTGATCCGGATGTGGAATGTCCCAGCGGTTGTGTCAGATCAGTAATATGGAAAATAACCGGTATATGTTGTTCACGACAAATCTTTATCCCTTTTTCAAATGTCCTGATTAAAACAGGATAATCGTACCCCTGACAAACAAATATTTTGCATCCCGGATCTTTTTCGTCAGCTTCAAACCCTTTGAGCGCCTTGGAAATACTGGCTTTGGCTGTCTGAAGTTCGACAGGAACGCTTATCCCAAAACCATCATCCCAGATTGCCAGGGCAAGAGGAACCTGAAGCACGCAGGCAGCATTGATGGTCTCAAAAAACATCCCTTCCGATGTACTGGATTCACCGATCGTGCCAAATGCCACTTCGTTGCCGGTAATTCTATTTTCCAGAAATTGCTGTAAATCAGGATTTTCTCTCACTAGCTTTGAGGCTTGGGCCAATCCTAAAAGACGGGGCATCTGTCCAGCTGTCGATGAAACATCCGAGGAAGAGTTTTTTTGTTCAAGCAGGTTATCGAGTCCTATCCCTTTACCATATGTCCTGGTCGCATGATGGTTATTGAAATTTCGCCCACCGGTTGACGGGTTATTTTCAAGGTCAGTATCTCCGTATATTTGTGCGAAAAATTCTTCAGGACTCAGCAAATGTGCTGCCATCATGAAGGTTTGATCCCTGTAATACCCTGATCTCCAGTCTCCCTTTAAGAAATATTTAGCGTAAGCAACTTGTGCAATTTCTTTTCCGTCACCAAAAATCCCAAAATGGGCACGCCCTGCATGAACCTCTTTTCTCCCTAGAATACTCAACTGCCTGCTAAGGAATGCTGTGTAATAATCGTCAATAACGTTCTCTTTGGTAATAGGAAACGATGAATTTAGCTTGTCTTCTTCCAGATGCATATTAAATTTTAAAAATTAAATATCGATCCAATATTATTCCGTTTTAATAACGGATACTTGCCCTTTAAGTTTAAAAACCGACTCATTAAATCAACTCAAATTGCATCATAGCCTAAAAAAACTGATTATTCTTTGCCAATCCCGTTCTCAAAACTATTCTGAAGGGTAACCATCTTGATTGCGGTAACAGCTGCCTCGTCGCCTTTATTACCCAGCCTGCCTCCGGCACGATCAAGTGCTTGTTGTTGATTATCAGTGGTTAAAAGTCCAAATATCACCGGAAGATTATATTTGATATTCAAATCAGTAGCCCCTTTTGCAACACCCTGACAGATAAAATCGAAATGCCTGGTTTCACCCTGAATGACACATCCTAAAAGAATAATTGCATCAACATTGGTGTATTCGGCAAAAAACTGTCCGCCAAGTGTTAACTCAAAACTCCCCGGAACATGGTTGACTAGAATATTATTTGCTTCTACACCATGTTTTTTAAGTGTTTCTATTGCACCGCAAGCCAGTGCTCCTGTAATTTCGTAATTCCATTCTGAAACTACTATTCCGAATTTCATCTCTTTTCCATCCGGTACAGAATTCAAATCGTATGCTGAAAGATTTATTGTTGCCATATTTTAAATTTTTGACAAATCTAATAAGAAAAACGTGACATTTTGAAGAAGGTTCCAACCGCAAATCTATGAAGTCGGGCAACTTTCGAGACTCACTCCAAACTGAAGTTTAATACCCCTTTTAGAATTCTTCGCGGGTAATTATCTCCTTAACCCTTCCAACCTCTCCAGTTGTCAACCTTACCTTGATTCCATGCGGATGAAATTGGCTGTTGGTCAATATATTCTGAACAATCCCTTCTGTCAGCTTCCCTGTTCTCTGATCTTCCTTCAGTACAATTGCAACCTCAATCCCCGGTTGTATGTTTTTTCTGTTTCTGCCATCCATAAAATAAATTGTTATACCTCTTTTACTAAAAAGTCCTTAATCCTTTAAAACACAAAAATATATTAAAATAAATGGATTACTTTGCCGGAATCTTAAATTAAGTCATGACTCTACGACAGCATTTTCTATTTGCTATACTCTGCTTAATTCCGCAATTAGTTTTCTCACAGGAGTTTGCACTGAATAGATCACCTGACACTTTAGGAGTTCGGTCAGTTGAAATTAAAAATATACAAAATCAGATTATTCAACCTCAATGGATTAGGGGAGCAGTAGCCCCTGCAGCACTGATCATCGCAGGAACAATCACGTTATTGCCTGAATCCGATTCTTTTTCCAGCAAGTATTCTATTCATGATGATGTAATAAGAATGTTTCCAAACGATAAGTCACACATAGATAATTATTTACAATTTATTCCGATTGTCGCAGTATTTGGATTAAAAGCCGCTGGTGTGAAAAGCAGAAGCGATTTGATTAACCAGGTTGTCATTTCGGCAAAGGCAGAACTGTTGATGAATGTCCTTGTGGATGGAATGAAATTCTGTTTGCCAACCCGTCGCCCGTCAGGGGGAATGAACTCGATGCCTTCAGGTCATACTGCCCAGGCATTTTTATCAGCAACAATTCTTGACATGGAATATCGCGATACTTCACCATGGATCAGTGTTGCAGGCTATGCTGCTGCTACATCCACCGGTATGTACCGAATGATAAATAATGTGCATTGGATTTCGGATGTTCTGGTTGGAGCTGGAATCGGTATTTTCTCGACAAAGGTCGTTTATTATACGCATCGTTACCGTTGGGGCAAAAAGGGAAACAAAATGTTTCTTCCGGCTTTATACAGAAATGGTGGCGGAGCTACTTTTGCAATAATTCTCTGAAGGTCATCGAAAGATTGCCTCTATTTAAAACAAAAGGAACCCGGAATTATTCCTACCTTAAAACTGTCAATTTTAACTCCCAGCGAAGAATACCGATAAATAATTCCATCCTGCTGATAATCAATTGCATCACTGAGATACAGCTCTGAATTTAGAGGATCCACAGCGAGGCTGTAATAGAGATGCGTTCCTGCAATCAGGAAAGGATGATCTCCTAAAGAAGTTTGATTTACCCCAAGTTTCCATATTCCTGCATTGATAAATAATATTGAATCGCCCGTTCCATTGATTGCCAATCGGGAAGGATTGGCATCTGATGTCAGTGAAAAGTTCTCATCAATGGTACGTGTTGAAGGATCAATCCGCTGAAGCATTGGGATTCTTCCTCCTGACCCGCTCTTTACCCATCCTCCATCGCAGAGAACCCAAATCTTATTGAATTTATCCTGCACCAGGCCACCTGGTTGTTTCCCTGTTTTGATGGAATCGACCACCTGATCAGTTTTGGTATTTATCACTAAGACTGTATTATCGTAAGACCAGCAACTCACAAACAGAAAATCATTCCATTGAACCATCTGCTCCGTAGATGCATGTCCCGGAGTAAGAATTGTTCCGGTAATTTGGTAGGTCGTTGGATTTACAATAGATATTTTTCCGGCATAAAGGTCTGTAATATAAGATTTTTCAGCGCTTATGAAATGCATATATCTTGGAGAGGTCAACCCGGTAATTTTTCCGACATATTTTCCGGAGGTGGTATCGATCACATAAATTTTTCCTGAATTGTTGATGACGATATATCCAAATCCATTTTGGATTACCATAGATTGAGCAACATCACCAAGGGGTAAACCATTGATCGAAGAGAAGATGTCGTTTTGGACTATCCTGGTCGCGGGATCATAATCAGATAGGGACGCATTACCATACATGAAATTCCCCTCGTTAATGATAAATACTCCTTGTGAAGGGATATTAACCTTTAAAGAACTATTGATCACCCCATTTTTTTTCATACACCCGTAAAACAATGGGAGTGTTAATACGAAAAACATGATATTTAATTGGCGGATAGTCATTTCAGAAATTGTAACGGATAAGTAATGAAAAATTTCGTTGGGGCATAGGATATTGTAAAACTGTTTGATACTCTTCGCTAAACAGATTGAGAATTTTTAGTTCCAGATCGAATTTGCTTTTATTCAGCAGGATTTCTTTACCTAAATAAATGTTGTTCATAAAATAGGGTGAAAGGACATTTAATGTCGAAGTTTTATCATTACTGGTGGTAGCGAAACGTTCACTGTAATAGGTCCAGCTCCAGGTAAAATGAAAATCGGCAAAAGAGAGATTCCAAAGAATATTGGCCGAATGCCTGGGAATATAAGGGAGTTGCTTCCCGATTGATTCGTCAGCCCAGTTTCGCGGATCATCACGATTTATTGACCTTGAATAGGTATAATTCCCATTCAAATGATAACTGACACGATGTAGTTTTCCATTGACACCTATATTCAATTCAATTCCGCCTGTGTTTACCCTCTTCATATTGTAAGGTTCCCAATAGCCTTGCGGAGCAGGAAGCCATATTATCCAGTTATTTATGCCCGAACAATAACCATTAAGGTCGGCGTGAAAATTCACTTTTCCAATCTTGCCAGAATACCCGTTTCCCAGATCAGCCATAAGTCCCTCTTCGGCCTTCAGGAGCGGATTACCACCTGGTATATAATAAAGATCGTTAAGCGTTGGTTGATGATAATTCCGTGCCAGGTTACCTTTCAGAAAATATCCTTTATCGGCAAATGGATGATATTCGATCCCGGCGGATGGGATAATTGGAGTAGCCCGGCCGTTAATCAGGTCTTCTCTTACCAACAGGTTGGCCGACAATTGATTGTTGAAGGATTTGCTAAGCTGAACAGAAGCTGAATGTTCCTTGCGCTGTCTGTCATATTCCTGAGATATGCCATTTTGCGGCGAATTATTTGAATAAACACTGTTTGTCGTGATATTCGCATTGGTGATTAACGAAAGATTATCCGAGAATTGATAATTATAACCAGCTTTAATAAAATATGTTGCAGACCTGGAATGGGAGTTTGTAACTATCTGGTCTGCAGCCCCTGAAACGATTGTCTTAAGCTGGTAGGTTGTGAGCTCTATGTTTGATCCGAGTGTAACATTTAAGGTTCCTTTGGTGACATAAAACTTCCATTCTAAAACCGGACGATGGGCTTTATCGGATTGCCTGTTTATATTTGCATTAACAGCCGTTTCATTCGTGAGCAGTCTTGGCAGGCTCCGATCATTACTTTGATACCAGTACCGTAGTGTAAGAAAACTCCTTTCAGATGGGTGGAAATAAAATTCCTGGAGAAAACCATAATTTTTGTACTGCGAATTTTCGTTTCGCTGAGTAGGGTAGAGGTAGGCTCCCGTTTGGGGATCAATATTGGCAATAAGCTTATTTACAAAAGGAAAATCATTATCCGAATAGTTATAAAAAGCTCTGCTTTGTGACTGGAATATCCTGTTTCCACCATTAACCTGGAAAAATTCATCCTGTGTGCCGTAACTTCCAATGCCTGTGACCAGACGACCTGAAAATTTATTCTGCCAATTAGCCGAATTTTCAAGTTTGATGGTGCCCCCAAGGGCTCCACTACTTTCGGATAATGAACCTGAACCATGCAATAGACTGACATTATCGGTGAAATATACAGGTATCGTTGAAAAATCAACCATTCCCAGCATCGGGGAATTTAGGTTTATGCCATTCCATATCACCTGGGTATGGGAAGGAGCAGTTCCACGAAAGGAAGCTGTTGCCATCGCTCCGCGGCCATAATCCTTTATAAAGATGGTTGTGTTTTGTGCGATTAACTCAGAAAGACTGGAAATCAGAGCTTTAATCATTGAAATAGAATCGATTTTTGATATCGTTTTTCCTGCGTCTTCCTTGACGATTTTATTTGTAAACACTTCGATGGTTTTAATTCTAAGTGTATCAGTAATGTGTTGTGATTTTGCAACTTCAGTGTTCATCAAAACGACAATCAATACCTTAAAGAATAGTTGATGGTTCAATTTTCGCAAGTAGAATATAGGAGGATTATTTGACATTAATAATTATCAGTCAATTAATTGGGAGTATATTCTATCAATGACAAATCAACTGCACCGCTAATCTCAGGTGAGATTTCATTCAACCACCCGGCAATCTGGAAAACGCCGCTCTGAACCTTGATAAATGTGATTCCTGGAAGTTTAACCGGGTTACCTGCCTGATCCACTGCATTTGAGATATCAAATAGATTGGCTTTCAGCGAATTATTGTAATCCAGATTAAAATAACATTCGGCATAACCGTATGAAAACATGCCGGATCGTACTTCCCAATTTTGGGTACCAGCCAGAGTAGAAGTATTTATATAGGCATTGGGTAATCTTTCCCCGGTGAACACTACCTCAGTCAGGTCACCGTATCCACTCCACCACCAGGTACCAATACCATAACCCGGAATAAGTTCCCCATTATTTCCCTGATTATCTTTCCAGGTAACATTCCCGTCACCGTCAGAAGAAGGCTTTAAATATGTAACCTGATAATTATGAATTGTTTCAGAATTGTTATATTCACTTCCTTTGATCTCAGCCCAATCACCGTCATTGGGGATTCCGTCTTTATTCGCATCATACATTACATAAACCACTCCCGGTTCTGACCCTGCTCCGGGTTGAGTATATATGCCGAAATCAGCCCCATCGACGTTCTTAACAGTATGATCAAAACCAGCAATGAGGTAGCCCCCCCAACCTCCAAGCGAGGTGTAGCTCTTCGTTCCTGTCCAGGGTTGCCCAATAAAATCATTACCTTTCCAGTCAGTGGGAATTATTGCTGCAATCTGGCCTGGACCATACTGATAATCAAATACTTTAGTAATATAGGGCGAATTATTTGAAAAAGTGGAAACTAAAATCGATATATCGTCACTTCCAATCTCATTTGTCACTTTAAGTTGAATAGTATAATTGCCTATTTTTATGGGCGTAAAGGTGAATATTTTTGCTGAAGAAACAACTATACCATTTACAGACCAGGAGTATGTTGAACCAATGTTATTGACAACCGTAGGATTTAAAGGAAGTGAATCTCCGATTGCCACCTTAAACCCACTGTAAGGAATAACAAAGGAGATTAAAGGTGTAGCGACCTTATTCCCCTTGTTACATGACAAAAACAAAGTAAGACCCGCAAAAAAAGTAAAAATAACACAGGATCTAATTTTTAACATACTTAAAATCAAATTAATGTCAGACAATAATTGATTCTAAGCTAATGGGAAGTCTTGCAGAATGGTAAACCGGCCACCTGAACGCTTTTATCCC
>Ga0118677_10014454_pt1 | contig 11141 bp, 16 predicted proteins | sample AliMusrvi5mmetaG_FD_86154 | JGI IMG/M metagenome (GOLD analysis project Ga0118677, IMG submission 86154)
CAATAGTGATATTACCAGCGGTAAACTCTGTTATTAGTGCCCGCAAATAAGTGAAATTGCCAATAACAGAATTGGATTGCGTTCCAGTAGTAGCAACTGTGGCGTTGCCATACGAGTCTATATCAAACCATGCGGCCTGCGGAGTATTATCTTCTAGTGTGGCCTGTATAGTAATTACTCCAACCAACCCATCGGTTGTGTAGGTTAGTGTTTGTACTATTCCTTGTCCAGCATAATAATTGGCCGCAGGAACAAGATTTCCTATGAATGTGGTACTTGTACCATTGATCTTTTCAGTATACACAAACTCTTTACCCAAGTGCCTTATCAAGATACCAGGAATGTTCTGCAACCTTTCTTCATCAGTCTTCTTAATGAACGCAGGGAAGCTCCCCTTAGCCATTCCAGCTAACTGATAAGGGATAGGCTTCTCATAATGTGTGACTCCCATCTGTTCTGAGACATCTGCTCCCTCAACAACTTCAACACCTGCAAGTTCAGTTGCGAAGTCAGAGAGTGGCATAGCTACCCCTTGTGAGACACAACCTTTCATCTTAGCTTTACGAATTCTAAAGTTCTTATCCTTCAAGAAAGCAAATGGAGGTTTGTCTGGTACTATTGTGTCAACAGGAATAAAGACACAGAAGTCTCCTACCTTGAACGCTCCTTTGATGACAACGGTCTGCCATCCAAGTACTGACGCCTTCTCAATCCTATCAGCTCCTTCAATTGGATCTAGCGCTATGATCTTTTGCAGTGATGCATTTTTCATTTGTTCTCCTATATTTTCTCAGCATTGTTGTAGTGGGATCGTTGAGTAATAAGCTTTTGATAAAAACTTCTTGAGGTATCAAGTTTGTTACTAGCTCCAATGCTTCTTTGTAATGTTGCTCTGTATTCCAGAAAGGACTATTATGTCCTTCCCACTCTTCATCAATCTGTAACCGTAATTTGTGTGAGCCAGAATATATATCATCCCACGTTGAATGCACAATCAGTTTATGTATCTTGTGTTTTTGGAATGTAAAGACATATGTGCCGTTTCCGTGGGTCAGTGATCCCTTATCAAACTTAAAAGACTTATATTGATAATTTCTTGGATACACTTAATCCTCCGGACTACTATTGGTTTGTTCGTTATGACCACATTTGTAACAATGCCATACGTCAACGTATGCGTCTGGCGAAGTCATCCAAGACATTTCTGTGCTGCACTCAGGACACTCCATTGTTTTTCTCCTTAGTACTTAAGCTATAAACCTTTCTCATTACATATGCATAGTTCGAATCAGTGTCTTTATCTAATAATGTTTTTATAATCTTTGATTGCAATTTAACTCTCTGAGGGAGTACTTCTTTAACAATGCATCGAGCTATTGCGTTTGCAAGCTCTTCGTTCTCAGTTAAGTTTATAAAACCAAAGGTTGTCACAAGCTTTAATCTATAGCCATATGTCATTTGTTTCATCTCAAACCCTCTATGCTGAGATAGATACAATCTAAAACTACTTCCAGTAACATCAAAAGCTAGTTGATTTTTATCTTTTCTGCGCCAAGTTATTCCATCACATAAACGTCCTCGCACAATTACATCCATTAGTTTATCCTCGCATAACGATACCAATCTTTACCATCATTAACAATAGTTATTTTCTTTATGGGCTTAATAGAATACTTACCATCCTTTTCTTTTAATACATATGTTTCTTTTCCATACATTAACTCAGCATGTACACCTCTACCTACAAAACCATCCCACTCTTTTGCTATAACAATATCGTGATGATTAACTATTGTAAGATACGGAGCCATACTTCCAAGCTCACCTATATCATTATTGGGACAAGTGACGTGTGAGTATTTCTTTCTCAAATACTTTAAAGCTGCAGCCTCTTCATCTGTGTTGTATATCTTCTTACTATGTGCAAAGTATGCTTTTGCTTTCTTCATTCTAACTCCTATCATACTAAAGATAACTACAGTTCTACTTATAATATTATTACTGGTTTTTAAGTGGTTTTTAAATAGGAATAGATTTTGGGATGGTGGAGGCGCATCGAGCAGCGCAACAACCTGGTTCACTATTGCGCTGCTCTTTATTACTTACATTCTTCGCAAAACTTTTCGTCAACTACTTCTGTAGTGCTTTGATCTATCATACTGGCAGGAACCTTATATGATTCTCCTTCTTTAAGACACTTAGGACAAACTGTTCTTACAAGAACTTCTTTCATTTGTCCACCTTTAGGCTCTAATTTAACTCCATTATTCATGTGACTCCTCCTTTTCGTGCCGCTCAGCAAGAGCTTTATCTACTTCCGACTTTACTGCAGAACACTTAGGGCACGGAATAATAAGACCAGGTATCGGCCTTACCGTTACTCCAAGCACACCTCTTCCATAGCACTTCTTACACTCAGACATTCGTAGTCTCCTTTGGTCCTAAAGCAGCTATTGCATTATCCTTCATTTGAAAGGCCTTTCCTCTTTTGTTATCATACTTCGAGTACTGCCTCTTTGTAGGCTGTACTCTCGCCATTTCACAAGCCCTACGGAACACTTCGTCGCTCTTTATTAGCTGTGCATGTGTTTGCATTATTCCCCCTATGGAAGTTTATACTTCTCTGAAATAGCTTCTATCTGATCTGAAGCTTTCTTTTTGGCTGCATCACTTTTGTCTGACTTCTCATACTCTTCTGCTACCGTCCTGAGTTCATCAGCAAGATGCTTTAATGATTTATTCATTCTCCATATGTCCCATGCAAAATAGAGACAAACTGTAAAAGCACCACCTACTACAATTGCATCCCAATTCATTTTCCCCTCCTTAATAAATCAAGAAATATATCACTTCTATACTCAGCCCAACTTTTTTTACCATAGAAGTCAGGATCGTCTTTCGCTACTTTATTAAATACCTTCTCGCTAATAATATCTGTAGAAACATTACAATATCCAATAGGATGTTCAACCTTTCCATTATGTAATCTTTCAAGGCCCAAGTTAGTTATCTCAGCAAGAATAATAGAATTGAAAGTTACAGGAATAAGATATCCAGGACCTCCAGGGATCTCAATTTGAATATCGAACAATATTTAAAAGATTACTGGAGTGGGGAGGCTGCGGTCGTTTTCACAAATCAGAATCTGGAAGACAAATCCGACAATCGGTTTTTCATGATGAAGATTAAATCTGATAACAATGATCCGCTGATCTCTGCTGTGAAAAAATGGTCCTCTTCAAGGAAAAATAGGGATCAGGAAGCCGAACTGTCAGAAAGGGAGAAAGATAAAATTTGGGAAATGCCCTGCGAGTTTTTTGGGGAACTGATAGGTGAATTGTATTTTGGATCAGTCAAAACCACCTGGATAACTGTTGGAGATGGATTTATCCTAATGGGTTCAACGCCTGCTTCTTTAAAAAGATACATGAATTTGCTAAGACAGGACGAGTTGTTACAGAAAAATTCTTCTTACAAAAAAGTTACTTCGCAACTTTCTAATTCATACAATTTCCTTTTGTGGAGCGAACCCGAAAAGTCATTTCCATTTTTTGAACCACTTATCAAACCTTCCCTCTTTGAAAATTTAAAGGGGGCCATCCAGAGGCATAGTTTGATTGAAAATGTAACCTGGCAATGGGGATTTGAAAATGGACAGGTTTATAACACGGCCTCTCTCGTGGCCAGTATAACCTCTATCCAGAAAGAGGTGCCTTTCTGGGAGTATCAACTCAAGTCAAAACCGAATAATAAACCACTATTTGTATCTTTTTCATCGAATGGCAAATGGAAGGACCTCGTCTTCCAGGATATTGATAATTACCTTATTGATCTGGATAAAGATGGTTTTGAACGTTGGAAAATTCATCTTGAGGGGCCGGCATTGGGCAAAATCAAAATTATAGAAGATAATAAAAAGAAAGAGGTCCAACTCCTTTTTAATACCAGGGAAGCCATCCATCTGATCGATAAAAATGGTTCTGAAATCAAAAATTTTCCATTGAAACTGAAATCGCCCGCTACCAACGAAAAGGCAGTTTTCGACTACGAAGGCAAAAAAGATTACAGGTTTCTGGTAGCATGCAGTGATCACAAAGTATACAATTTTGATAAAAACGGAAGACCGACTACCGGCTGGCAACCAAAAAACACCGAAGGCTTGGTCGAATTTCCGGTCCGCCATTTTAGGAATGGTTCGAAAGACTTTGTTCTTATTTTTGATCGAAATCACACCTATGTGCTCGACAGACAAGGTAAAGAACGGGTCAAACTGAAAGATGACTTCGTTCGTTCAAAGAATGACATCAGTTTGATTAAAACGGAGGATGCGCACGAATGGCTGGCAACGACCGACGAACATGGTAGAATCAGATTGCTTGGTTTGGATGGCACTTCCAGAAAAATTGCGACAGGGAATTTTTCTATGGGGCATTTCTTCCTGCCTGTTGATTGGATGGGAGATGGAACTATTAATTTTCTCTACTTTGACAAAAATTTTCTTTCCCTTTATAATTTAGCGGGGAATCTTATTTTTTCAAAGAAAATTGACATTGCAATGGATCAGCTGCCTTCCGTTTTTCATTTTAACGGAGAAAACTTAATTGAGTTAAATTCGATGGCTGAAAATAGAACGATCATGGTAAGAAAAGATGGTTCAATTTTTAATAATTTTCCGGCGGCAGAATTTAGCCTTCCGGTGATTGGAACTTTTAATGATAAAGGCGATATTGCTAATTGGATTGTGTGTTCTTCAAATGGATTTTTATCAAATTATCAAATTTCAGTAAAATGAGCAAAAATCTGTTCTTATTATTTTCCAGTATTATATTGCTGATTCTTGCTTCTTGTAATTTATCTGATTTTCAGACTGATAAATTAGTTAAGCCTAAAGACTTAAGCCCAGTTGTTTACCTTCCGGTTGCAGTTGGAAACTATATAGTAAAGGATTTTTATACATTACCTCCGGGTCCGGCAAACTTGCCTTTTGTATTGCCAAGCATTTCATTTGTTCCAATTCCGATTAGCTACAGTCTGGACCAATTGAATTTTGTGCCAACGGCTGTTGACTCCATGTTTATTGTGGTGAAAACGGTTAACGAGACCCCAATGAAACTTCAATATACTTTTGAATTTAATGGGGCACCCCCTATTAAATCAGATATCCTGCAAAGTGCAAAACTCAATTCAAGCGGTGATGTGATCGAACCCGCGAAAGATTCAATAGAATATAAACTGAACGCCCAGGAGATCATAGAACTTGGGAGTTCTCCTAGTATTGATTTGTACATTACCCTCTTTCAGCCCGATATGGGCACAGTCTTTTCGGGAGTATTGAAGAGTTCCAAGGTTTCGTTTAAAATTGGTTTTCGGGCGCCTATCAACATGGTAAAGATTAAATTATGAAATTTGGATCCTCTGTTATCCTTGTAATGCTGTTTGTACTGGCAGCATCCTATGGATTAGAAGCACAGCCAAATACCCTTTATTTCCTGGATGGGGTTCCCCAGACCAAAGACCTTAATCCGGCCAGACCCGGTATTGAAAGGGGATTCTATATCAGTATGCCACTTTTTTCCAAACTGGATCTATCCATGAATACAAACAACTGGAGTTTCAGTGATCTGATTCACCGGGGAACGGGGGCACAGGCCGATTCGATGGTCTGGGATTTTAAAAAATACCTTTCATCACTCGATAAAAACAATTTTTTGATGGAGTCAACTGCCTTGACTCTCCTGGAGTTCGGATACAAAAAAGGCAAAGAATTCTACGGGTTTTCATGGACAGAACATGAATTTGCCGAACCATTTTTCACAAAAAGCCTTGTCAATCTTATGTATTATGGTAATGTGCCCTATCTGGGAAGCACCTATCATTCCGGCTATTTCGGCATTGGAGCTCAGCACTACCGGGAATTCTCCTTTACTTTTTCCAGGGAACTGAACAAAAAGATAAGTGTAGGAGCAACGGGAAAGTTATTGTTTGGTATGAGTGCAGTCAAAACTTCGGGATTGAATTTTGAAGCAGGAATGCCCATCAGTGGCGACCAGGTCGATTTGGGAGCAAGCGGTAAAGCCTATTTGTCGGCACCCGTTCAGCTTCAGTTTGTAAATAGTCAAGGGTATCATTTTTTAGCCAGGAACACCTATGATGCGAACTCCTATTTTACCAATTTTGGGAATCCGGGTTTTGCGCTTGATTTGGGTTTCTCGAATAAAGTCAGTAAGAGATTTGAGTTCTCCATGAGTCTGATTGATTTGGGATTTATCAGGTGGACTACAGATTTATCTACCTTTTCCGAAAACGGACATTTTTTGTACAAGGGCATCAATGTAGATAATTCGTCCCTAAAGCCACCAACAACTCTAGATATTTACAGTTTGGTTAAGGCGCTAAAGGACAGCTTGGAAGCAGCTTTTGCTCCCGATGGGGCCACACATGCTTTCACCACCCTCCTTCCTGTTAAAATTTACATTGCCGGAGAATACAGGATTAATGATGATGTGACCCTGGGAGGAGTTGCCAGAATCAGGATTTATGACAACATGATACATACCTCCTATACTGCTTCTGCCAATGCGAGATTATCAAAAAGATTTTCCTTTTCCGCAAGCTATTCGATTATGGAATCTACTTTTGACAACCTTGGCCTTGCGGCTGCTTATAAGATTGGCATTGTACAGCTTTATGCCGCGTCTGATAATGTCATCTCATTCATTCAACCCTCGAGTGCACGGAACATGAACCTAAGATTCGGTATCAATCTGATTTTTCAGGATGAAGCCTTGCAACGAAAAGGGGTTTACAATAGGAAACCGGCAAGAACCTCTCCGGGTTGTCCGTTTTGAGTGAACAGACCTCAAAGAAAATTTACTATTTTTGTGGCTTGTTGAAATCTTGTTAAATCATGAATCTCTTTATTCTTTTAAACATTGAGACTTTTTTTGATACCCTTTTTGTCCTGCTTCTGATTTATTACGGATTCAGGTTTTTCCTGAGGTATTTTGGACCCAGGGTCGTTGAGAAAGCCGCTGATAAAATTTATCGCGACCTTAAGGCTCAGGAAGCTGCAAGACGAAAGCCTGAAACGACTGATGCGGGTAGCGTTACTGTCGAAATGAGAGATCGGAAAGAAAAAATTTTCAGGAGGAATGATGGAGAGTATGTCGATTTCGAAGAAGTCAAATAGTTATTCAGCCTTAAAAACGCTTCGAGCAAATCCCTTATAAATTAAATTTTTATACAATAATACAAAACATGAACCAGGAAGATCTATTTAAAAAGCTGATCGCACACAGTAAAGAATATGGCTTCATTTTTCCCTCCAGTGAAATCTATGACGGACTTGGAGCCGTTTATGATTATGGACAGAATGGGGTTGAACTGAAGAACAATATCAAAAAATATTGGTGGGATTCGATGGTTTTGCTTCATGAGAATGTGGTGGGAATTGACTCCGCAATTTTCATGCATCCCACAATATGGAAGGCTTCCGGGCATGTTGATGCTTTCAATGACCCACTGATCGACAACAAGGACTCGAAGAAAAGATACCGTGCCGATGTTTTGATCGAAGAGGAACTGGCGAAAATTGAGGGTAAGATTGACAAGGAGATCGAAAAAGCGCGTGGTCGCTTTGGCGATTCTTTTGATGAAAAGGTTTTCAGGGCAACTAACGCCAGAATTCTTGAGAACCAGCAGAAATGGGATGACCTGCACAATCGTTTCGCAGAGGCTCTTAACAATTCTGATCTGGTTGAATTGAAGCAAATCATTGAGGACAATGAAATTGTTTGCCCTGTTTCGGGAACCAGGAACTGGACGGAAGTGCGACAGTTCAATCTAATGTTTTCAACAGAGATGGGTTCAACTGCCGACAGTGCACTCAAAATATATCTCCGGCCGGAAACCGCTCAGGGAATTTTTGTTAACTACCTGAACGTACAGAAAACCGGCAGGATGAAGATCCCCTTCGGTATTGCTCAGATTGGGAAGGCCTTCAGGAACGAGATTGTAGCGCGTCAATTCATCTTCCGCATGCGTGAGTTTGAACAGATGGAGATGCAGTTCTTTGTCCGTCCTGGCACTGAACTCGACTGGTTTGAACAATGGAAAGCGATACGGATGAAATGGCACAAGGCGCTGGGATTTGGTGAGTCCAATTATCGGTTTCATGTGCACGAGAAGCTGGCTCATTATGCAAATGCCGCAGTAGATATAGAATTCAAATTTCCCTTCGGATTTAAGGAGGTAGAGGGTATTCATTCCCGTACCGATTTTGACCTTTCCCAGCATCAGAAATTTTCGGGTAAGAAGATTCAGTATTTTGATCCTGAGCTCAATGAATCGTATGTTCCATTTGTTGTAGAGACCTCAATTGGGGTTGACAGAATGTTTCTTCAGGTGCTTTCTGCTTCCTATTGTGAAGAGGAGATCGATGGTGGCGACGGTAAGAAAGATACCCGTGTGGTGTTGAGGCTTCCTGCCCAGTTGGCTCCTGTCAAACTGGCGGTAATGCCTCTGATTAAAAAAGAGGGACTTCCCGAAAAAGCACGTGAAATTATTGATGAACTGAAGTTTGAGTTCAACTGTCAGTACGACGAAAAGGATTCTATCGGGAAACGTTACAGACGGCAGGATGCCATTGGAACTCCTTTCTGTGTCACTGTTGACCATCAAACCATGGAAGACAATACTGTAACCATCCGCTACCGCGATACGATGGAACAGGAAAGAGTGGCCATCGACCAGGTAAAATCGATCATTGCAGGTCAGGTCAGTCTGAAGAGTCTATTCGAAAGGTTGAAGGACTAAAAAAAACCCGGGTATTGATATTCCGGGGATTTTTTTAGTCCTATTTTTTCTTTATCAGATGATTGCTGATTATAAAAAGCAATCCAACCAATACAAAGGGAAGGTTGATCATTAGTACTATGCCAAGCGCAATCCAGACAGATCCGGTCCTTTGCCAGTTCATTGTAAAGATAAAAGGGGCAAGTCCCAATCCGATGGTCATCAGAATAATTCCACCGATTTTTTCCCATTTCCAGGCAACGAGCAGGGCCGCTATCAACACATAAGATGGAATGAGGTGGATCAAAAAATCTCGAATCTGTTGCCAAAAAGTCAAGCCCGGTGCAAAGGAATCAAGTGCAAACATACTGATGAAAAGAATGGCAAAGATGCACAGCACCCTCGGAATCCAATGAAACCACTCATCCAAGTTCTTCATTTTTTTACTTTAAACTTTATCCTTTATCCTTACTTCTTCATCTCCTCTTCCAGTAATTGAATTACCTCGGCAGTTGCCTTCAGACTCTCCTCTTCCGATCCGATTTTTTTCATGTACCTTATGATTTTGTCTTTCCCAATCACCAGCAAGACGCCCTTTTCATTGCAATCACCGAGACCTATTGCAGCAGGTACCAGATGGTTTTCATCTAATAAAATGACAGATCCTGCATATTGTTTTTCTTTTTGTCTAGCCTTCATTCGGATACCCGCATTTGGAATCCAGGTGTCTTTGCAATTGGCAATACCTATTCCCTGATAGAGTTTTGCATCATATTTTTTTGCCTTCACCGCATCAGAAAGTTTGTCATTGATGTCTTTTACGTCCGGATCGGTATATTGAATCAGCAAAACCTTTTCCCCAACAAATGGAATCTGTTTGGGTTGGTTATTTGCATCAGTAATCAACACGGCGGGCATGGTTTTCCCAATTACATCGGAAGACTGTGATTGGGCCTGTCCGGGAATCAGCGAAATTAAGCAAAGCATTATGACAACTGATGCCACGCACATGGCTCCCGGGATCTCAATTTTCTTCATTGTTTCCATTTTTAGCGTTTATTTTGGTTCGAATAAAGGTAGAAATAAATACAACTATCTGGATGTATCCTGATTTTGCTCACCAATACCCATTATTTCATGCCTTTTTGATCATCTTTTCGAAGATATCTCTTTGCGAAATCAACGCTTTTACCTTGTCGGAAGGATCGGTACGGCATTCGAGCAAGATCCAGCCTTGGTATTTATTTTTCATGAAGAGATTCATCAACTCCTGGTAGGGATAGGTTGGATCATCCAGTTCACGGACATGACAGGTATCTCCAAATCTGGCTTTAACAAGGTCAAAGTTAGCTTCAAGTCCTCCGCCATGCAGGTCTTCCGGATTGCAGTTCCAGCATACGGTAGCATTGGGATGGTTGGCTACATCCATAATGGCTTTGATGTTGGTCAATTCCTGGGTTTCATTGCCATGAACTTCCAAACGCAGTTTTTGTCCCATATCGGCCCCAAATTTGGCCAGTTCATTCAATGATTTGCCAATTTGTTCAATTGTCTGTTCGTGGGGTACACCTGCTCTGAATTGATTTGGTTTGACCTTCACTCCCATTCCCCCTATGTCGTGGCTCAGTTGAAAATAGGCTTTGGTTTGTTCGATCGATTCACGAAGTTTGGCAGGTTCAGGATAGTCAAATTGTTGGTTGGTTCCCATTCCAACTATCCGGACCGGACTATCCTGGAACCTCTTTTTCACGGTGATCCGTTCCTCTTTGGTTAAAGCAGGAGATACCTTGTGAGCATGGTCGACGCGCAGTTCCACTCCCAGAATGCCGGAGGCAGACAGGTTCCTGATGAGCGTTTCCTGATCCCAGTCCTTTCCCCATAAATAGGTCACAAAACCAAGTTTTATACCATGTTTTTTTGATTTTCCGAAAGCCACTTGACCTTCAGGCAAAGCCAATGCGCCTGCGATCAGACTTAAGTTCCTAATAAATAATCTTCTGCTTTCTCTTTGATTTTTCACCATTTTATTTAATTGTAGGTTGTTTGAATTGATCCGGTTCTTACAAATTTAAAGAAATATTGTCGTATCTAAGGCAAATTGTTGCCGATTAATTTATTGACTTCTCAACCGCATTCATTTTGACAGGAACGTCGATTTTAATGAACCATTTTTACCATGGGGACCAAAAGGAATGGCTACAGTGCAGCTCTGTAATCTATGACCAAGTTACTTGTCTGGTTAAAATATTGTTAAAGATTGGTTAAAAAAATGAATACTTAAAAAAATCCTGCCATGTATTAGTTCCTATAAAGCCGAATCAAGAATCGTCTAAAATACAATATAACAA
>Ga0118677_10014455_pt1 | contig 11141 bp, 12 predicted proteins | sample AliMusrvi5mmetaG_FD_86154 | JGI IMG/M metagenome (GOLD analysis project Ga0118677, IMG submission 86154)
CTGGCATCGAAAACCTTCGACAACGGGACGATCTGCGCGAGCGAGCAGGCCATCGTTGTGGAGGAACCACTCTCAGGCGCCGTCATGGATGAGTTCACGAAAAACAAGGCGAGATTCCTTTCCCCGGCGGAGATCGATGCGGTGGGAAAGGTGATGTTCGATCCATCCAAAGGGACGATCAACCCCGATGTCGTCGGGAAACCGGCGTGCTTCATCGCGAAACTCGCCGGGCTCGAAGTTCCGGAGGATACGAGCGTCCTCATCGCCCGGCTCGAGGGGGTGGGGGAAGCCTATCCGCTGTCGGCGGAAAAACTGTCGCCGGTCCTGGCTTTCTACTCCTCGAAGAACTTCGATCTGGCGGTGAATCTCTGCCTTGAACTGAACTATTTCGGCGGCACGGGACACACCGCGAGCATCTATTCCAACGACGACGGGAAAATCGAGCGATTCGCCACGATGATGAACGCCGGACGCGTCGTGGTCAACACACCCTCTTCGCAGGGAGGCGTGGGCGGGATCTACAACACCCTCGCGACCTCGTTCACCCTCGGATGCGGGACGGCGGGCAAGAACATCACGACCGACAACATAACCGCCCGACATCTTCTGAACATCCAGAGAATCGCCAGGAGGCGTGTGAACGAGAAGTTCGCGAATATCGACAAGTCCCTTTACTTCGACGAAAATGTCGGAGCGGGAGCGCTCGAAGCGGCCTACTACAAAAACGGATAAACGGGAGAATGCGATGCGGGAAGCAGTCGATTGCAAATTGAATGACGGAAAATATGTGTGTCTGTTCTCGGGAAAACTCGACTCCAGCGCCTGCGCTGGCATCGAGGCGGCGATCGAGTCCAAGATCACGGATCCCAGCATGCCTGTGGTATTCGACCTGGTGGATATCGATTACGTGTCCTCCGCCTTTCTCAGGATCTGCCTGAAGGTGGGCAAGCAGTCACGGGACTTTTCGATCGTGCATGTGGATTCATCCATCAAGAAGGTGTTCATGATCGCGGGCTTCGACCGGATACTGCGCATCGAGTAGGTCGTCAGTCGGGAAATGTGAGCTCGAGACGATTGCGGTCACATTCCCGGCTGTATTCGATCGTTGAGACCATCGTGCGCACCATGTGGAGGCCGAGGCCCCCAATGGGCCTCTGCGCGGCATCCCCGGAGAGGTCGGGCTTGGGTGCGTCCCTGACCGGGTCGAAGGCGTGTCCGTCATCCTCGATGCTCATGGACGCGGGCGGGCCAAAGTCAAAATCGACGCGGATCGAATGTTCGACGGCGTCATCGTAGCCGTATTTGATGACGTTCGTGACGAGTTCCTCCATGGCCAGCCGGGCCGCGAAGGCGAGTTGTGGAGAGCCTCCTCCGGCTTCGATCCACGAATCCAGGGTGCCGAGCGCTTCCTCGAGTGATTCAACGCTGTTCCTCATCTCAAGCCTCACGGCTATGCCCCTCCTCTTGGCGTGGATGCATTCCATCTGAACATGAGCATCGTGATGTCATCCGACTGCTCGGCTCCCGCGGCGTGTGCCCGTACATCGTCCATGAGCGTTCCGAGCGCGTCGCGGCATGTTGGCCTGTCCATCCCGAGGACGCAGGAGGCGAGACGATCCTCGCCATACAGGACCAAGTCCGGGTTCATCGCTTCCGTGATCCCGTCGGTATAGAGAAGGATGTATTCCGCGGGATTCAGGTGGAAGCTCCCCGTGGTGTATTCCACTCCCGACGAGGCTCCGCACGCCATGCCGTGCGGTGTGGATATCCACTCAAGGCTCCCGTCGTCATGCAAACGGATGGGCGGATTGTGTCCTCCGTTCGCGTAGCGCACGAAGCCGTCGGAGAGGCGCACGACCGCGCAGAACAGGGTCACGAACATGCAGGAATCGTTTCCTTCGGAGAGTTCGTCGTTCACACGGTGGAGAGTACGCCCCGGGTCAGGCTCCACGCGGAACTCGGAGCGCAGGAAACTGCGCGTCACCGCCATGAACAGGGCTGCGGGCACTCCCTTTCCCGATACGTCGCCGATGGCGAGTACGATGTGGTCCGGGTCGAGCATGAAAAAATCGTAGAAGTCCCCGCCGACCTCGCGGGCGGGGTCGAGGATCGCGAAGATATCCATGTCATCGCGATTCGGAAAGGCGGGAAAGGTCTTGGGAACCAGGTCCATTTGGATGTCATGGGCGATCCTGAGTTCGCTGTTCATCTTCTCGCGCGCGGCGGTGGTATTCGCGAGATCGACGATGTGGCGCTTCAGACTGTCCCTCATCGCTGAAAACGCATTCGTCAATTGCGCGACCTCGTCGCGCCCTCGGGGGCGGGGCAACATCGCGTCCAGATCGCCCAATGCCAGTATTTTCGACGCCTTGCCAAGTTCGCGGACAGGTCCCGTTATGGACTGAGCGACCAGCCATACAGCTATGATGAGGACAATCAGTCCGGAAAGGCCGACAAGAGCCTCGGTGCGTATCTGTGCGATGATGCTGAGGCGCAGCTCTTCCTTGGATTTGATGGTTCCCATGATCCAGTCCGCCGTCTTGAGGGGCTGCCATGCCAGCCAGGATTTTTCCTCCCTCGCGGAGCTCATGAAATCGATCAGGCCGGAAACTCCGGAAATCATTCGCTGTCCGATACGCCTCAGGTTCGGGTCGCGACTCTCCTCGGCCATGCTGAACACGCTCTCGTTGAAGACGATCTGTTTCATCGGATGCGAGATGTAGGTGCCGTTCTTTGAGATGAGGAAGCCGTAGCCACCCTTGCCGAGGGCAATGTCGGCGATCGTCCCATCCATCCATCCCAGATCGATGTCGCAGGTCACGACGCCCGCGAAGCGTGGACCTTCCGGACCCTGGATATGGATCGGCACCGAATACGTGACCATCTTCACATCGGGAGGTTCAAGATAGGGTTCGCTCCACCGGGCCTTGTTCAGATAGTGCGGAATGCTGAACCAGTCCTCACCGATGTAGTTCCGGCCTCCTCCCGCGAGACTGTAGTAATCGAAGGATCCCTTGCTTCGATGCACGTAGGGTGCGGGATCGGGCCAGCGTCCGGGATTTATGGAAGGTAAAATGGCGACAGCCACCCCATAGAATTCCGGATTGTCGCGCAGGGCTGTACTCTGCATGCCGCGCACGCGTTCGAAGGAAATATCCAGACCTTCTGCCTCCAGGGCGATGGCCAGTCCTTGTACGACTCCCTGAAATGTGCTCAGGATCCTGTCTATTTTGTTGGCGGCAAGTTCGGCCTGGAATGAGGTTCTTTCGATCATTTCCATCTCGAGCCGAGTGCGGACACTCACGTAGCTCCAGGCGATGAGGGTGGCGAGAATCAGGCCCGAGACGCCGACCGTCCAGAAGAGCATGCGTGTCCGGATGCTTTGCATGCGACTCATCTGGCACTCTCCTGCATCGGGGCGAAGGCGCTCAAGGATGGTGCTCTGTCAAGGAGGCCGTCGCGCCGCAGCAAGTCGACCGTCTTCTCGAAATCGACGGCATCCAGAGCACCGATCCTCTCCGGCGATTCTCCCTTTACGAAGATCGAGGCGAGGATGTGGCCGAGCATCCACCGTTCATGGGAGCGATTGGCGGCAACACCGGATTTCTTCGCCTCCGCGAGCACGACATCAATGGTTTCCTCGACATGGCCACGCGCGTACGCCCACCCCGCCATCGTCGCCCTGCGGAAGGCCAGGGCCGTCTCCCGGTTGTGTGCCATCCATCCAGCCGCGGCGTAGATGCCGTCCTCCGGTAAACCCAACCCGGAGTCGCGCATGAGAAAGACGCTGAGTTGGTCCTCGTCGATTCCCGCTTGCCGTATCCTGTCGTATTCGTTGTATTCCATGGCCGCACAGGCGGCCACGCCCCGACTCAGGAAGAGATTGACGGAATAATACTGGGGAATTGGCAGGGGCCTTATTCCCCTTGCATGGAAGAAGGCCTCGTAGGAGGAGGAGAACCCCCCCTGCCAATAGCTGACTCGCCGGCCATCCAGATCCGCGGCGCTGTGGATGCCAAGATCCTTCCATGCCACGAGCATGAGGTTGGATCTTCGGACCACCTGGGCCACCTGCACGATTCCGGGAAGCGCCGTCCCTGCGGAAGCTGGATTCTTGCAGGCGGCGATCAGCGCGTCGGCGAGGAATGAAGTCGCGAGTTCCGCCCCGCCGTCACGCAGCATGTCCAGCGAGTTATGCGTCGCGTCGGCATGGTGGAGCCTGACATCGAGTCCCGCCGCGCGGTACAGATCCTTGGCCTTTGCCATGTAGAAACCGGCGAACTGGCTTTGGGGTTTCCATTGGAGCGCGACGCGGATGGTCGTGGGGAGTTTTGGAGCGGAAACACCGGGCGACTGGGAATTGGAACTCAGGATCGGGCCGAGGAGCAGCATCCCGACGATGCAGAGAGTGACGGGTGAACTCCGGGGATTGCGCCGATCGGCTAAGCGCATGCTGGTGCCATCTGAACCGTCCTTCATCGCCATCGCCATCGTCAGTCTCTCTTTCGGAAAAACATGAGGACTGAACGATAAAATCAGCCTAGGTACCCTGTCAATGACCTCGTGCGGCAAAGCGCGGCCCTGCTTCGCCCGGGACGAATGAACTTTGAGTTGACAGCCTGAAGAACATCAGGACGTAGCCTGCGGTGGATGCCTCCGCAAGCCAGGCCCGCATTCGTGCTAAATGACGCGGTGTAAAAGTGGCGATTTGTAAATCATTTTTAATGCTGAGAAACAGCTACTTTGCCTTGCGGCCGATGCTGACCAGAATCTGGATGACGAAGGTCAGCACGGTCAGGCCCAAAATGATGCTGAGCATGCCGATCGGAATCATGTAGGGCATGAGCACCGGGTCCGGCGAGGAACCCAGCCAAGGAGAGGGAGACCCAGCCCAAAAGATTGATGTGGGTGTGGGCCCCGACGATGATGGCTGCCGGGCCGAGTTGAAGGAAATCATGCACTGGCTTCTGCGCCTGGAGCGCCCCCTGAATGTCACCCCAGCACAAAAAGATCGCCGCGGTGACGAAAAACTTCACCAGAACCTTGTTGGACGCTCAAACCTGCATAAGCCCCTCCACGATTGATGAATTGGTGGGATGCCAGGATTCCACCCTACAATGTGTTAGTTTGAGGGCAAGCTTCATTTCTGACTATTCCACTAAAGTGGAAATCCGGGGCTGAATCGAGAAAACCCGGATTTCCCTTCGCCGCGGCTAGACGGACGTTGTTCCAGACTCCTCCTCCCGCATCCGCTTCCACACCTGTCGTTTTTTCCAGCGGCCACGAGCCGCGCGCCCGGCATGGCCGCCCTTGAAAAAGATCTGCGAGAGGACCAGGAGGCCGATCGTCTGCCAGAACCCGATCACGGGCAGATTGAAGATCGCCGGCATCAGGGCGTTCCAGAGCCACATGGTGACCGCGCCGAAAAGCACGAAGAGGGCGGGTGCGCCGATCGCTATCCCGATGACAATGCCAACCTTCGCTCCCACCGACCACTGCGACCAGGGTTTGCGGTTTCCGTGTTCCATTTCCGAACTGCTCATTTCATTCCTCCATCCAGTATTCCAGCGCGGCTGCGAGCTTCCGCATCGCTCGCCGCTTCCGTGCCATAAGTGTGTCGATCGGGATTCCTGTGCTTTCGGCCAGTTCCCGGAAGGTGATCCCGCCCAGGGCCTGGGCGCGCAGCACCTCGCGTTGGTTCGCAGGGAGAGCCTCGATCGCCACTGCGAGGGCGTCCTCAAGCTCGCCGCGCTGCAGGGCGTCCTGTGGATCCATCCCTGCCGCCACCGCGATCTCCACAAGGGTCTCCTCGGGGAGATCGACGGCTCCCGAACGCCGCCGCGCACCTTCGCCTCGCCACAGATCGACAAGGCGGTTTCGCAGGGCCGAGAATATCCAAGCGCCGATGTCCTCCACGAAGGAGAGTGCGCTCGCGTTCGCTATCGCCCTGATGAATGCGTCCTGCAGCGCATCCTCGGCGCTCTCCTCGTCGGGCGCATGCCTCTTGGCCCAGGCCAGGAAACCGCCCCTGCGTTCCCGAAAGGTTTTTTCTATCGCCGCCGTCGCGAGGACGGACTCATCTTCCACGCTCATCACCTCCACCCATAACCACGATCGACATGAGGTTTTCGTACATGGAAAGAATGAAAATCCGCTTAGGCTCTCCAGAGATCCTTGCCTGTCCTGGTGAGAGTGAACCTGTCAGGATGGTCAGGCGCCTCGCGGCCTCAGTTGTATCGCCACGGCGTCGTACTCCTTGCGGCCGTGGGAAAAGAGTGCTTCCGAAAGCAGGGCGATCCTGTAGCCAGCCTCGTCGAACTCCACGCCTCCGCCCAGGCGCGCCCCGAGGTCGTCAGCCTTTTCCAGGGCGTCACCCAGTTCGGGATCGCGGCAGAGGACGAGGGCCGCGTCGAGGGCGCCCGCCTTCCAGGCCACCAGGCGGAAGGGGATGATGCGCGCGTCGGCTGCGAGGGAACCCGCTGCGGGCGGAGCGGCGGTGGCGGCGGCCTGCCGGGCCTCGAGCTTGATCATGCGGGCCTTGGCGTCGGGCATTGTCTCGCTGATCGCCATGCCCACCCAGTCGAGGAGCTTCTCGCGCACGGAGTGGAGGTCGGGCAGGGCGGCGATGGTCTCGATGGTGTCGCCGGTCTGCGCCGCCTTGGCCAGGCCTGATATCTCCTTGAGGTAGGAGTTGCGCTCCCTGTCTGGGACGTAGTACATGACGAGGAGATGCACGCACTTGCCGTCGGGTGCGCCATAGTCGATGCCCGTCGGAGACCAGCCCACGGCGCACAGGAGTTCGCCTTCAGCGCCCACACGGCAGTGGGGGCAGGCCAGGCCACGGCCGATGGCGGTGTTGGACTGCGCCTCGCGCTCCATGATGCCCTTCATGAGGTCCACCTTCGTCCCGATGTCGGGCACCGCCTCGATGAGGTGGGCGAGGAGCTCGAGCGCATCCTCTTTATTGCTGTCCGGCAGTTCGACGAGGCGGCCTTCCTTCAGCGCTTCCAGCAGGCTTTTCATCGGGCCTCACCTCCATGTCTTTTCGCGAAGGCCATCTTCACGATGTGCGTGAGGACGGCATAGCAGACCAGGAAACCGCAGATCCAGAGCCAGAACGTGGCGGGCAGGGGCACGAGGCCGAAGAAGGACGCGAGGGGCGAGTAGGGAAGGATGACGGCGATCGCCATCACGACCAGCGTGGCGAAGGTCATCGCGAGGCTTGCCCTGCTCTGGATGAAGGGAATCCGGTTGGTTCGGATGATGTGGACGATGAGGGTCTGGGTGAGCAGGGATTCCACAAACCAGCCGGTGTGGAAGAGGGCTTCGAGGTGGGGTTTGTCTGCCCCGGGGAGCAGCCAGGCGGAACAGCCGAAGACCCACCACATGAGGGCGAAGGTGGCGTAGTCGAAGATCGAGGAGATCGGCCCGATGCGGACCATGAATTTCTTGATGAGGGACACGTCCCACTTCTGCGGCGAGCGGACCGCCTCCGCGTCGACGTTGTCCAGCGGTATCCCCGTCTGCGAGACGTCGTAGAGCAGGTTGTTGAGGAGGATCTGCACGGGGGCCATCGGCAGGAAGGGCAGGAGGAAGGCGCTGCCGACCACCGAGAACATGTTGCCAAAATTGGAACTGGAACTCATCCTGATGTACTTCAGGATGTTGTTGAACAGGCGCCTGCCCTCGATGATCCCGTCCTCGAGCACGAGGAGGTTCTTCTCGAGGAGGATGATGTCGGCCGACTCCTTGGCCACGTCCACGGCCGTGTCCACGGAGATGCCGACGTCGGCGGCGCGCATCGCCGCCGCGTCGTTTATGCCGTCGCCCATGAAGCCAACGACGTGCCCCTGGTCCCGCAGCGAGCGCACGATGCGCTCCTTGTGGCTCGGCGTGAGCCGCGCGAAGACGTCGTGCTCCCTCGCGGCGGCGGCGAAGGCCGCGCCGTCCATCGCGTCCAGCTCCCTGCCGGTGACGACCTTGAGCGCGGCGAAGCCGACGTCGCCACAGATCTTCTTCGTCACCAGTTCGTTGTCGCCGGTGAGCACCTTGACCCGCACGCCGTTCTCGCCCAGGCTGCGGATGGCCTTCGCGGCGGAGTCCTTGGGCGGGTCGAAGAATGCGAGGTAGCCGAGGAGCACGAGCCCCGACTCGTCCGACGCCGCGAAGCTCTCCTTCTCCTTGGGGTATTCGCGGTAGGCTATGGCCAGCACGCGGAAACCCTGCATCGACAGGCGCTCGTATTCCTCGAGGATGTCGGTCCGGAGCATGTCGATGAGGGGCAGCACCTCGTCGTCGATCTGGTAGCGGTCGCAGGTCTCGAAGACCGCCTCGACCGAGCCCTTGCAGATCAGGACATGGTCGCCCTCGTACTCGATGATCACCGACATGCGCTTGCGGACGAAGTCGAAGGGTATCTCGTCGATCTTCCTGCAGGAGCGCTCAACGTCCAGGTCCTCGTTGGACAGGATCGAGTTGTCGAGGAGGTTGCGCAGGCCCGTCTGGTAGTGGCTGTTCATCCAGGCGTAGCGCAGCACGTCCTCGCTCGGCCTGTTGGTGACGTCGACGTGCCGTTCGAGCACCACCTTGTCCTGGGTGATGGTGCCGGTCTTGTCGGTGCACAGGATGTCCATCGCGCCGAGGTTCTGTATCGCCTTGAGCTTCTTGACGATGACCTTCTTGCGGGACATGAAGACCGCCCCTTTGGAGAGGCAGACGGTGACGATCATCGGCAGCATCTCGGGGGTGAGGCCCACCGCGACGGAGAGGCCGAACAGCAGCGCCTGAAGCCAGTCGTGCTTGGTGACGCCAACGATGACAAAGGTGACCGACACCATGACCAGCATGAAGCGCACCATGAGGTTGACGAAGCCCTTGGTGCCGCGGTCGAAGTCGGTGGCACCCTTGGGCTCAGACAGGTCCGCGGCGACGCTGCCGAGGAAGGTCCTCATGCCGGTGTTGACGGCGACGCCGCGGGCCGTGCCTGAGACCACGGTGCTGCCCTGGAAACAGGCGTTCCTCAGGTCGAAGACGGCCGCGTCGCGCGCCGCGTCGCCTATGGCGGATTCCTTCTCCACCGGCAGGGATTCGCCCGTCAGCGCGGCCTGCGCGACGAAGAAGTCCTTGGCCACGATGACGCGCATGTCCGCCGGCACGATGGCGCCGGCGAAGAGGACGACGATGTCGCCGGGGGCGATGTCGGCGATGGGGACTTCCAGCTCCTCGCCGCCGCGCAGCACGACGGCGCTCGCGTGGATCATGAGCTTGAGCTTTTCGGCCGCGTCGCCCGAGCGGCGCTCCTGGACATAGGCGAGGACCACGCTGACGAGGATCATGGCGAGCACGACGCTGCCCGCGCGCGCGTCGCCCATCGCGTAGGAGACGAGGCAGATGACCAGGAGCTGGATCGTGAGCGGGTCCTTGAAGCGGGCGAGGAGCTCCGGGAGAAGGCCCCTTCGCTTTTCCCCCGACAGGGAGTTGGGGCCGTACTGGCGCAGGCGCTCGGCGGCCTCTTCGGGCTTGAGGCCCTCGCGAGCGGTCGCGAGGAGGGCGAGCGCATCGTCCGCGCCGGCGGCGCAGGCCTCCCGAAGGCGCTTTTCGTCCGCGGAGCCGGCCTTGGCGGCCTGGGTGGATCGTAGTCTCTTCGCCGCCCCTAGGGGCATGTGGCGGGGAAAGAGCGACATGCTGGCGCCTCCGCTTCTACCATAGACCGGGAGGGAAAGGGGGTGGAAGTCCTTACGTGCGCAATTTGGCGAGTTTGGGCTCTATGACCACGCGGCAGTAGCTCGCGTCGGGGTGCTTGCGAAAATAGCCCTGGTGGTAGTCCTCGGCGGGCCAGAAGTCGGGCGCGGGCAGGAGCTGGGTGACTATGTCCTTTCGCAGCCGGGCGGCTGCCGCGGCCATCGAGGACTGGGCCGCCATCCTCTGCCCCTCGTCGGCGTAGAAGATGACCGAGCGGTACTGGCTGCCCACATCGCCCCCCTGGCGGTTGAGGGTGCTGGGATCGTGGATCTTCCAGAACAGCTCCAGTATCGCCTCGTAGGAGACCCTGTGCGGATCGAAGGCCACGCGCAGCACCTCGGCGTGGCCCGTCTCGCCCGAGCAGACCTCCTCGTAGCTGGGCGACTGGGTTTCGCCGCCCGCGTAGCCGCTCGTGACGGCCGTCACGCCCGGCAGGCCTTCGTAGGCCGCCTCGAGACACCAGAAACAGCCACCGCCCAGGAGGGCGATGGCGGGACCAACCGTGCTTTCCATGGATTGAATGTACTGAAAAGCCGCTCTCGCCGGGAGAGCTTTAGAGCTGTCTGTCGAACTCAAGGAAGATCCTGTCCAGCAGTTCGCCGGGCCTGAACGCGATTCTGCGCGCGAGATTGCGGCACATGAGGAGGCCCAGTCCCCGCCAGCGCCGGTCCAAGTGGTCGAAGAGCGGCTCGAACTCCAGGGAGCCCGCGCTGAAGGCGGCGAAGCCCGGCGAGCGGAAATAGAAGGCGAGGAGCACCGAGCCGCGGCGCCTCGTGACCCTCACGCGCAGCTTGCGGCGGTCCATGGGGGAGGCCTCCCTGATGAGGTTGTCGAGGATCTCTCCGCCCGCGATCATGACGCGGTGGCGCTCGACCGGCGAGAGGAAATCGAGGCCCTCGGCGAAGCTTTCGAAGTCGAGGACCGAGGAGGGATTCGCGTCGAGGACGACGCTGCGCCCCGCCTTTCGCTCGCCTTCCATCGCTAGACCTGCTTGAGCGTCTTGACCAGGGGGAAGCTCGCGCCGAAGCCCGTCGAGTCGAGGGCGAGCTTGACTATCTCCGAGGGGTTTACGATCGCGAATCCGTGCCCGGAAGTCTCGGCGTCCTCCATGGCCGTCATGATGACGCCGATGCCCGCGGAGGAGAGGGCGGTCACGCGCTCCATGTCTACGGCCGTGTCGGCCTGGGCTATGGCCTTGTACACCTTCTCTTGGAAGTCCGTGAAGGTGTAGCTGTTGATCGGGCCGGAGACCAGGAGGAGGAGCCTGTGGTGATCGCTGTGCACGGTGATGTCGAGCTGGGTCATTTCGAGCTCCTTAATTTCATCACGAAGAGTGTGATGTCGTCGTCCTGCCGCTTGTCGGTGAAGGCGAGGAAGTCGCTCATCGTCCCCGAGGATAT
>Ga0118677_10014456_pt1 | contig 11141 bp, 7 predicted proteins | sample AliMusrvi5mmetaG_FD_86154 | JGI IMG/M metagenome (GOLD analysis project Ga0118677, IMG submission 86154)
GACCTGGACCGGTCCGGTCAACCGCTGCTGCCACTCCAGGAGCAAGCGCTCCAATACCGGGGCCGCCACGCCTGCCAGCACCCGCGTGAAGGTGGTTTTCTTGGGCGCGCGATGCCGCCCGGTGCGCCGGTCCTGCCGGAAACCCAGGGCGCGCAATTGCGGGTGGCTCAAGGTGTCGGCATACTTCTCCAAATCATCGGGGCCTTGGCGCACGCCGCTCGCCATGGCCATCACGATCAAACAAACCATCCCGGCAATGGGATAGCTCAGCGCCTGGGCCCGGCGAAACTCCGGCAGGTCCCGCCGCAAGCTTTCCCGCAAGCTGCGGATTTCTTTGACGGTTTGCTGGCAGCGCGGCTGGGCTTGGTCTTCCACCATGGCCCACTCCGGGGGCAGTTGCTGGCCGCGCAATTTCACGCGCGCGTTCTTGACCAGTTCGCGCACCCAGATCTGCTTGGGCGCGTCGTGCTTGGTGTAAAAGTCGGCGGCGTCGCGCTTCCAACCGGCCGTTTTGCCCAGGTGCGACCAGCCGCTGACTTTGTAAGCTGTGCCCTGAAAGAGCTGCGGATCGACAAAGGTCTCCACCATCGCCAGCGGATGGTCCCAATGCTCCAACCAGTCAGCGGACAGTCGCCCCAGCATCCGCTTCATAAAGCGACTGATCAGATTGGGATAATGACACTCCGGCAAGACCAGCAGGCGCGAGTTGTTGGCCAACAGCGGACGCCGCCGCCGGCATTGCTCGAAATCCCAGCCGATAAAGCCATCGCGGTCCTTCAGATGAAAGGCCGCCCCGCTCCAGGTCGCCAGCGCCAGCCACTGGCCTTTGTAGGTGGCCACGTAACGCAACTGCTCGCCCACCAGCGTGGCGTCCTTCAAGTAGTGATGCTCGACAATGAGCTTATCGCACCGCGCCTTGTCCTTGGGTGAAAGCACCAACCGCACCTGCAGATGGTCCAGAACGTCTTGTTCGTTAGCTGAGAGTGTCGGTCGTTTTGATTTTGCCATCCCCGGAAGATAATAAAGTGGAACGGGGATGTCCCGCAAATAGTCATAAGCCGTTCAGCCGCAACGACGGTCCCGCGTCAAAAGCCGCGCCCTACCGCGGGATAGACGACCCCGAGCAACCCCTCACCCCAGCCCTCTCCCCTTCGGAAGAGGAGAGGGAGAAGCCTCGGCAGCTTTGGGTGTAGTGTATGCTGCGGACTCCTCAGTAAGCCCATGAAAGGCAAGGTGCTGAATTGGCCTGGACGCTTGAAGGCATGGCTCGCATTTCCGCTAGACAAATAGTACGCTGAGGCGCGTCATGTCTGGTACCTGATGTCGGCACCACTCGATGTTGAGCGGTTATACGATGAACACGCGCAGGCGTTGTTCGCCTTCCTGCTCAATTTCACCCGCCACGAGGCGGACACGCGTGACCTGCTCCAGGAGTTGTTCGTCAAACTGGCCAAACGCCCCGAGCTGCTCGATGGCGTGCGCGACGAGCGGGCTTTCCTGCTGCGGCTGGCGCACAACCTGGCCATTGACCTCATCCGGCGGCGAGGCACCCGTGAGAAGCACTACGAGCAATTGGCCGGAGACACCATCGCAGTCCTCGTTCCAGCCGACGAGCCCGACGAGGGTGCCTTCCGGAAGGCACTTTCCACCGCCCTGGGCGAACTGCCGCCAGACCAGCGCGCGGTAGTGCACCTGAAGCTTTGGGAGGGGCTGACGTTCGAGCAAATCGCCGAACTGCTCGGCATCCCCCTCAATACCGCGGCCAGCCGCTACCGTTACGGCTTAGACAAATTGCGCGAGCGGCTGCGTCCTCTCTATGACGAAATAAAGTGACTTGGCGATTGGCTATACGTGCTTGATGAAAGATGCATAAATGAACCCGGACGACCTTGAGAAACACCTTCGCTCTCAGCCCATGCGGCAAGTGCCCCCGCAGTGGCGGGCAGATATTCTCTCCGCCGCCCGCCAAGCCTCCCCTTCCGAACACGCACCACGCACCACGCACCACGTCCCCCGTTCGCCCTCCCTGTTCTCAACTCTCCTCTGGCCTCACCCGACCGCGTGGGCAGGACTGGCGGCGATCTGGCTGTTGATCCTGGGATTCAATCTGGCGACGGGGCCAAGCGTGCCTCTGCTGGCCAAACGTGCCTCGCCGACTGCTCCACAGGTCTTGATGGCCTTCCAAGAGCAAGAGCGGCTCTTGTCCGAACTGCTCGGGCCGCGCGAAACACCCGTGGCCGAACGACCGAAACCTGCCCAGCCGCGACCGAGAAGCGAACTCCGCCGCAGACTTTTGATGGCGTAGATCGCCCGGGGGGAATTCATGAGCGACATGCCCAAAAACAACACGAAACAGCATTCACTAATCTGGCGTGTGTGCCGCTGGCTGGTTCTGGCCGTCGGCGCCGTCACGCTCTTCCAGTCCGGCTACTTTCTGGTAATGCGGCTGGCTTTCAACATAACGATAGGTTTGCCATCCCTCGCGGAGAAGATCGCCTTTGCGCTGGTGAATCTTACCGCAGTCGTCTTTCTCGCCTGGCTGTTCTACCGGCCGTTTTGTCGAGGCGTCGTGCGGCTGGCGCGGAGGCCGGATGGCCAGCCGACGCTATTGAACCGCGCCTTTGGGCGGCTGGTTAACAAGCGAATGATCCCCCGTTACCTGTTCTGGCTGGCTTGCCTGGCCACACTGCTCGGCATCTTCTACGCCGTGGAAGATTGGCGCGGCAAACGGGCGTGGGACAAGTGCCGGCACGAGCTGGAAGCCAAGGGCGCAGTGCTCGACTGGAATGCCTACATCCCAGCGCCGGTGCCCGATGAGCAGAACATCTTCAAGGCGCCGAAGATGACGGAGTGGTTCGTGAAGGAGTCTTGGAATGCGGCTGCTCGCGGCGGACTATCCAGGACCGGGAACACCAACGCGCCCTTCAGCCGATCGCCATTCTGGAATACCAAGCGACCACCGACGCTGCTGGCTGAGGTGAACGTCGTGCTGCGGGATGAGCCGCTGCCTGCGGAAAAGACTGACGTGCTTTTGCGGTTGGGCGACCCGGCAGCCCGCGAGGAAGCGGCCAAGCTCATTCGTGAGCGGGTTGGAGCCTGCACCGAGGATGGTTGGATGGGCCTGATCATAGCGCAGACGCCGGATCAGATCCGCCCGCTGCACCTGGTGTTGCAGGCCGACACCATGCCGACCCCTAACGCGCTCACCGAATTCCTCTCCCCCTCCGGGGCGGCAACGAACCAAGCCGGGACCACGCCCGGCCAGAAGTATCTGGAGGCCAAGCGGTTTGGCAGCCAGTGTTTTCAGGTGTCGCTGACGCCTTCGGTGTATGGGGCGGCAGACTATCTTGCCCAGAGCGAGCCGGCGGTGCCCGACCTCGATCTGGTGCGCCAGGCGGTTGAGCGGCCCTATGCGCGAATGGATGGCGACTACCAGCGGCCCTTCGACCAACCGCTTCCTGATTTCGTGAGGATGCGCAACGTGTCCCAAATGCTGGCGCAGCGGGCCAAGTGTTACCTATTGCTCGGCCAGCCAGAGGCCGCGTGGCACGAACTGGCGCTGGTCCGCGACATGTGCCGCATAATTGAAGCCAAGCCGGACGGCAACAGCCCTACGTTGGTAGCGACGATGATTGATGTCGCGATCACGGGCCTTTACACGAGCATCATTCAGGATGGTCTGCGGCTGCGCGCTTGGCGGGAGTCGGAGCTGGCTGCGATGCAGAAGCAGCTTATGGACGTCAACCTGCTGCCACTCTTCTGCGACTCGTTTAGCGCCCAACGGGCTGCCCTGTGCCGGTCGTTTGAAACCGCCCCGCCTGTCATGCTCAGTTTGATTCCCTTCAGAAACTCCGCTGAATCGCATGGCTTTTGGGCTGGGCTGAGGGAACAATTTCCGCTCGTCATTTGTGCGCCGCGGGGTTGGATCTGTCAGAACATGTGTGTGATTGCCCGTCAGGATCAGATGGTCCTGGGTGCTATCGATATCGCCAACGACCAGCTTCTGCCCGGCAACTTCGCGGAGATCGGCAGGGAGATGGCTACCTATTCAAAGCGGCACTCGATGTACACGTTTCTGGCGTTGCTTACTCTTCCCCACTTCACCAAAGCTTCGCAAGTCTTGGCGCGCAACCAAACCCTCGCCAACGAAGCATACATCGTCTGCGGGCTGGAGCGCTATCGCCTAGCGCACGGCCAATACCCCGAAACCCTGGACGCGCTGGTGCCCCAGTTCGCGGCGAAGCTCCCACACGACATCATCGGCGGCCAGCCCCTCAAATACCACCGCAGTGCGGATGGCCGGTTCGCCCTCTACTCCGTCGGCTGGAACGAAAAGGACGATGGTGGAGTCGTCAGCAAAGCGGTTGAAGAAGGCGACTGGGTCTGGCCGTAGGCGACTGGGAGCCACACCAGTGCCCCTGCCGCTCGCCTGGCTTTGCCCTGGGGCGGCGGACGCCAGCAGTTCCTATTTTGGCTGGTCTGGGAGGTTTGGGGTCCACCCTGTTGGGTGTCCGAGGCCGCATAGGATCATCCGCCATTCGTCCCATTCGTCCCATCCGTCCCATAATGAGCTAGGCGGTCGAGAGGGCGGCTTGCGGCCGAGCTGCCAAAGCATTCGCAAGACTGCCAAGGGCAGGCTCTACCCCCGGTTTGGCACCGTAACAGGGCTCACCTTCTCACCGAAGCCTGCGGACCGCTCAGCCAGCAGTCCCTGACCGGCGATCTCAACCCGAGCTCATGCCAATAATTACGAATTGTTTAACAAGATAGGGAGAGCTGGGTAGTGAATCGCGTCCGTAAATTTGCCTAATGTACCATGGTGTGGAAAATGACCAGCGCCGTCCGGGTGAGGCAGGCCAGGCCGCGGCCAGCGCGCCCAGGCCGAAGATGCCGGACGTGCGGGGTGCGGAAACGGCGTTTGGACGGCCGCGCAATTCGCTCAGCAACCGGTATGTGTACGCGGTGATTTCGCAGCGCGCACGCGGTTTATCCGTCGGCGTTAACTTGAATCCCGACCAAGGCTGCAACTTCAATTGTGTTTACTGCGAAGTGGACCGGGACAACGCGAGCGGGAAGAGAGAAGTGGATATCAGAGGCATGTCGGAGGAGTTGGAAAGTCTGCTGAGCGTGGTGGCGGGGGGGCGGCTTCGGGGGTTTGCGTGGTTTCGCACCGTGCCGTCGGAGCTGCTGGAGTTGAAGGAAGTAGCCTTGAGCGGGGACGGCGAGCCCACCCTTTGTCCGAATTTCGAGGAGGTAGTTCGCGAAGTCCTGCGCATCCGCGCTCACGAGAGTTATGGCTCTTTCAAGATCGTCTTGATCACCAACGGGACGGGATTGGACGCGCCGGCGGTCGTGAAGGCTGTAAAGGAACTCACGAACGAGGACGAAGTGTGGATCAAGCTCGAGGCCGGCACGCAAAAGCACATGAACCGGGTTAACCGTTCCGAGGTCTCTCTGGAGAAGGTCCTGACCAATATCCTGGCGATGGGCAAGCGGCGCCCAATTATCATTCAGAGCCTGTTCCCTTTGCTTGACGGAAAGGGGCCGTCGCCGGAAGAGGTCGAGCAATACGTGCGGCGCCTGGGGGAGATCAAGGCCGCCGGTGCGCAGATAGCCCAGGTGCAGGTGTACTCCGCCCACCGGCCCCCGCACCATCCCAACTGCGAGCATTTGCCGTTGAAGGTCCTGTCTTCTATCGCCCGCCGCGTGCGAACGGCGACGGGGCTGCGAGCCGAAGTATTCTAGCTGCGCCTCCCTGGTGTCGCCGCCGCAGGCGTTTCGATCTGCGGGCAGGGGTTCGATAAGCAGGGCAATCTGGTTGGTTTGGCCAGGGAGGATGTAGCTGGACACGTCAATGTCGAAGGGGCTCCTGGCATTCAAACGGGTGCGGTGGTCCACAAGCTGCCCCTGGAACGCCGCGTGAGGGCACGCGGCCTACAGTAAGGCCCCCCGACGGCCGCCGCAAGAGTTTGCCCGCAGCCTCAGCGGGCACCGCCACAGTCGTTCGTTACCAGGCAGGTCCGGCGCAGCCAGAACTCATGGTGCTGAAAATGCACCTCACCTGACCGGGCCGGGAATCAAGCCTTCGCGTCTTTCAAGGGGCGCTCCCGACAACCATGCACCTGACTGAGCATGGCCTGCAGGAGTGGCAGATCCTGCTCCAGATTTCCGCTCGGCTGGAACAAAGGCATCAGCCGGACCACATGTTCCCGGTAATCGAACCCCACGGGCATGATCGGCACGCCAGCCTGCATGGCGATCCGATAAAAGCCTGTTTTCCATTGGCTCACGCCTTTACGAGTACCTTCCGGCGCCACCACAAGCATGAGGGCGGGGGCCGCATCGAAAGCCTTCACGCATGCTCCGACGACTCCGTAGCTGGCGTTGCGATTGACGGGTATGCCGCCCAGCCACCGAAGACATTTCTTGAACGGGGGTATGAAAAGGGAGTGCTTGCCAAGCCAGGAAGATCGCACCTCGATCGCGAATACCACCGCTATGCCCAATGGGAAATCCCAGTTCGAAGTATGGGGTGCCACGATGATAACGTACTTGGGTCCGGCCGGGAAAACGCCCTCGATTCGCCAGCCCGCCAGCCGCAGATAAGCCCGCCCAAGGGTCCTACACATCCAGCCTCGGGCCTGATGAAACGCCGGCGGAGGGATTTGATATTCAGCCTTCAAAACGACAAGTCCGGCCCAAACTACTTACTTTCGCCATATTTGTTAGGGGTGGATAGCGGCAGGACCCAAAAGATGCAAGCGGAAAGTCCAGGAGCAAAGTCCAGGAGTCAGAGCTTCCAGCCATTTCGGTAGTGGTGCTGGATGAACTCTTCGGCTTGTTTGCAGTTTCTGGAGCGCAAATGCTTTGTGTCCCATTCGATCTTGCACTGGCAACGATGGGCTACGTTGCCCAACAGCACTGATTCGGTCAGTGCGCCTGAGTACTCGAAGTTGCACGTGGTTGCTCCGCCCGTTTTGCACGCTTGCGCCCATTCTTTGTAATGGCCGATTGAATTAGGGATGAAAGGAGTCGGCCGGACAAAGCCCTCAAACTGTTTTTCGGGCAGTAACAGGTGCCGACTGTAATCCGACAGCAGTTGGCCGTTCTTGCCTATAAAAAGAACCCCGCCATCCCACTTCGCGGCATATTCGGGGGCCAAAACATCGGCCGACGGTTTACGTCCACCGTGATACCACGTGAGCGCGACTGGGGGCTGGGATTTGCGCGCTGGATACTCGTAACGCACGATCATCCACGGCGGCACGGCTTCGTTCCGGGGTGGCGGACCATCCAGGACTTCCACGGTGAGCGGTGTCCGCAGGTCCAATGCCCAGTGTGGCAGGTCCATGAAATGGCACCCGAAATCAGCCAGCGAGCCGCCGCCAAAGGCCCACCAGTTGCGCCAGCTCCTGGGGACGTAATCGGGGCTGTACGGACGCTCCGCCACCGGCCCCAGCCACAGGTTGTACTGCAATTCCGAAGGCACCGGCAGCCCTTGCTGGGGACGATCTTTCGTGCCATAGACCGCCCCGACCCACACATGCACTTCAGAAACGGGTCCAATCGCGTTGCTTTGGACCAACTCCACGACGCGCCGATAATTGTCGCCGCCGTGAATCTGAGTGCCGATCTGGGTGACACGCTTCGTCTTGCGCGCGGTTTCCATCACCTGCCGACATTCTGAGATCGTGCGGGTCAACGGCTTCTCGCAGTAAACGTGATAACCGCTCCGCATCGCCGCGACCGCAGCCACGGCGTGCGTATGGTCCGGCGTGGCCACCAGCACCGCATCAATGCCTTTCTGCTCCAGCAAACGTCTGAAGTCGCTGTAGGTCTTCGCCTTGGGATTCTTTTGAGCTGCCGCAGCGAGGTAATTGGCATCTACATCGCACAAGGCCACGATGTTCTCGCTCGCGAGTTGGCCCATGTCTGAAGCGCCCTGGTTTGCGACGCCAATCACAGCCAGGTTCAGCTTCTCGTTTGGGGAGATTCGGCGGCTGCAGGCCCAGGAGCTATTGGCCAGGCAGAGACTCCCGACACCCAGAGCAGTGTGACGGAGAAATGAGCGGCGATTCATGGGCAAATTCATCGGCACATTCCGCAACATTTCGATCGCTGTGTCAATTCATGTCGTGAATTCGAGCTCAGGTCTATAATTTCCAGGTTTGGCACGCGCCGACGGTTGTCCCGAATTAGCTCGGCCATCGGAGCCTGGTCATTGTACTGACCGAGGTTAGAAGGGTAACGGACTCTCCATGCCTCGTGGGGAAATGTGGATGAGCTGATTACCCACCCAAGTCGTCGTGTATTCGGTGCCCTCAACCGTTTCCGTCTCCACTTTGCACGGAACGTCAAAAGTCACGCAGCCCTGCGCGCCGGGCTTTAGGCCATCTAATACGATGTAGCCTGATTTCAGTTGCACCGGTCGAACTTCCCGGCTCACGGAAAGTCGAATCGTCTTCCCATCCACCCACGGAGGTATACGAACCATCAGAACATTATTGGTGTTCGCGATGAAATTGAGTTGCCCGCAAAGCGGCAAGTGGCTGAAAACCTCGAAGTCTTTGTTGCGGCTATCGAACAGCAGATTGACACGTGTGACATTTCCCGTGGACTGAATCAGGGAATTCCAGCATTCACTCATGGCATGAACCGCGCCCGAGGTGATGTCCAAAGTGGAAATCGGCCAGTCACCCTGGCGCATCCGATCATTGGGAAGCTGCATGGCGTATCCGCCAACACTGCGACGGAGGACATTGCGTTGCGAATCGTTCGCAGGGTTCAACGCGTCCTTTAGAACGCGTGACAACTCCCCTTCGCGATGCTGCGTGGGAAGAACCATCCCGCGCAGATACCGTTCCGCGAGGTCGTAAAAGCTGGAATCCACCGCCGCACCCAGGAGCAACGCCGCGCGAATGATGTCCCCGGTCTGGTTGATTTCGCCCCGCCCAATAACGTTAGCCGGGTGCTCTGGCATTACTTCATCTCCCCACCCCCACGAGCTGAAATACTCCGGAACACCTGCGCGCATAACACGAAGGCACTGGTCTAGCATTTTCTGATCTCTGGTGAAAATTGCGTAGTCTATAATCCCACTCAGCGAAGATGTAATGGAGTGAATATGACCTGACGAACGCGCCATTGGCGTGAAGTGGCCGTCATCCGTAAACCCGGTTTTCAGTCCTTGGCGCGCATAGCCCGAGGCCAACTTGAGAGCCAGCGCACTTTTGGTGAGGCGGTGGTATTTCAGCAGCGGATCCACCATTCGCGCCGCATTCATGATGCTCACCCCTTCCAACCGTTTAGCGAAGCCTTTTTGGTAAGCGAGGTCCGCTGACCAGCATCCCTCCGGGTCGGTCATCGCCTCAAGCGATTGCAGCATCCGCTCTGCTGCCACGCGCGCCCAGGGATCATCCCGTTGAGCAATCAAGTACACCAAACCGTAGAGGCCTTCTCTCATGCTGTGGAACTCAATGAATCGCTGGTTGTCGCGCTGCGGATCAGCATACGAGTTCAGGTGATTGGGATCGTCGAACGACTGCTTGCAGTAGCGTCGCAGAACTTCCACGCCGTCCGAGGGGATTGGCAGGCCGGTCGCCTCCTCTGCCACCAGGATGCCCAGCAGGCATCTCCCCACGACGTGCGGGATGCCGATGTTCACCGAGTGATGCATCTCGCCGGTGCCGTCTTCCCTGCGGTTGGAGTAGAAGTAAGGCTCGTCCGCTCGATCCCGGTCGAACAAACTGGTCAGGTGCTCCACCGACAACGCGATTGCTTCGCGAAGATCTGTCCGGATGGGAAGTCCCTCCAGCGGATTCTCTATCGTGTTAATGATCCTCTGTGCGGCGGCGGACTTGAGGAATAGCTCGACGGCGGGCCACTGCTCAACGAGCTTGGCCGGCTTGACCACAGCCGCACGGCTCAGGGCTCTTGCCGCGGTCTGGGATGCGACCAACGCCTCTCCGGCTTCCCGTTCCTTGTCCCCGACTTTGAGTGTGGCTTCGATGATCGCAATTTCGGCCGGCGGCAGAATGCGTTCATACAGCACCACCTGGCTTATCAAGCCACTGAAATACTGGCGTTCTTTCCCATCGTACATTCGTGCGCCTATACGCAACGCCTCCACCTGCGTCGTTGCGGGCCGGACCGGTCGTGTCATTTGCTTTCCGCCATCAACGCGCACGCGGATTTCCTCCTGATCGCGTTCAACCACAATAACATGCAGTCCGCCCAATAAGAAGGAGGCGGTCAATTGATTCGCTTGGCCCGCCAAGCGACCGGAACCTTCCACGCTCAAGGAATTAAAGCGACTGGTCGTCTCAAAAAGATCCACTGTGAATCCCGGATCGTAGTCATTGCCCTGAGCAGTGCAACCGGTCACTAAACCACCGCCGGTGTTCGAGAGAAGCGGCGCGGCAACTACAGCCAGCGTCCACGTTTTCATCTGGTGATTAAACTGCCCGTCGGCCAACACGTCGTCCCGACCGTCGAATCGAAGAGCTGGGCGCATTCCCGATTCCGCAGCGTTTAGATACCGCGGATAGTGATCCTTTCGGCTCTTGAATTGATTCTGAAATCCCGGCGCCTTGTTCCGCCAGGAATCCACCTGTCCGTTCGCGTGCTTCAGCGAAGCGGCGTCGGCGGCATCCAACCAGACAACCAGGCCGCTGGAGGGCAACTCCGCTGCGTTGACTTGCTCCGACTGGAGCAGGCCCGTTGTCAACGCGACGAGTGCTGCTGTTACTGCCAAGGCCTCGGGATACACGACACGGAGCAACCCCTCACCCCAGCCCTCTCCCCTTCGGAAGGGGAGAGGGCTGGGGTGAGGGGTTGCTCCGTGTCGTCTATCCCGCGGTCTTGGCAGTAAGTACGCCGTCTGGCTCCCTGGCCCTGAACCTCGGAAACATCCAACATCCAACATCGAACGCCCAGCATCCAATGATGGCGCAGACACGAGTCCTTGGATGTTGGATGTTGGATGTTGGATGTTGGATGTTCTCCTTCTTCGGTTCAGGGGTCCAAGGCGCGCAAATACCTTCGGGGAATTCTCTCCCTGACCCTCTCCCCCTTCCTTCGTCGTGGGGGGAGGGAATTCGTCGCGGCGGTAGTGGCACCTGCAAGCTGCGCCCGCAAGCTCG
>Ga0118677_10006050_pt1 | contig 11140 bp, 23 predicted proteins | sample AliMusrvi5mmetaG_FD_86154 | JGI IMG/M metagenome (GOLD analysis project Ga0118677, IMG submission 86154)
ATGAAGATTAATAGCTATGATATCGTGATGGAGCCGCTCATTACCGAGAAGCTCGCCAAGGCGACGGAATCCGCGAGCCAGTACGGTTTTCGCGTGCATCCCCAGGCGAACAAGAAGGAAGTGAAGGCAGCCGTGGAAAAGATATTCAATGTCCATGTCGAAAAAGTCAATACGATGAACGTTTCCGGCAAGTGGCGCCGTGTGCGCTATGTGGCCGGGCAGACGACGGCCTGGAAAAAGGCCATCGTGACCCTCAAAAAGGGCGAAAAGATCGATCTGACCAAGAATTAAAGGAAAAGAAAAGGATCTATGGGACTCATAAAGTTCAAACCGACAACACCGACGCGAAGATACGGCAATGTTTCCGATTTTGTTGAGATCACCGCGGATCGCCCTTACAAACCTTTGACGTATATTAAAAAAGGTTCCGGCGGCCGCAACAATCACGGCCATATCACCTCGCGTCGCATCGGGGGCGGTCATAAACGTCGCATCCGTCTTGTGGATTTCAGAAGGAACCGCATCGGCGTAGAGGCTTCCGTGCTTTCCGTCGAATATGATCCGAATCGCAGCGCGCGCATCGCGCTCGTTCAGTACACGGATGGTCTGAAAAGTTATTTTCTCTGCCCGGACGGCCTGAAGGTAGGCGATAAAGTGGTGAGCGGACCGGATGTTGAAGTTCGAGTGGGGAATCACTTGCCGCTTGAGAAGATCCCGGAAGGTTCGATGATCCATAATATCGAGCTTCGTCCCGGTTTGGGCGGGAAGCTGGCTCGCGCGGGCGGTGTTGTGGCACAGGTCCTCGCCAAAGAGAACAATATGGCGCACATCAAGCTTCCTTCAGGTGAAGTGAGGTTGGTTCCCGCAAAGTCCTACGCGACGATCGGCCAGTGCTCCAATATCGATCATGAAAATATCGTGCTCGGCAAAGCAGGCCGCGCCCGCTGGCTGGGACGCCGTCCTGTCTCCCGCGGTGTCGCGCGTAACCCTGTGGACCATCCGCTCGGAGGCGGTGAAGGCAAGTCGAAGGGCGGGAATCATCCGCAAAGTCCGACGGGGCAAAAATCCAAGGGCCTCAAGACCCGCAAGCGGTACAAAGCATCGAACAAGTATATCGTGAAGGATCGTAGAAAATGAGCCGTTCCTCAAAAAAAGGCGTTTATGTTGACGACAGGCTTTTAGGAAAAGTCCAGGTCGCGAATCAGAAAAAAGACCGCCGGCCGATCAAGACCTGGTCAAGGCGTTCGACGATCACCCCGGAATTCGTGGGCGTGACACTCGCGGTCCATAACGGAAGGATTTTTCAGAACGTGTTTGTGACGGAGAATATGGTGGGACATAAGGTCGGGGAATTCTCTCCGACCCGGACTTTTAGAAAACATAGCGCTTCGGGCGACAAGGCGAAAGCCCTTGCCGAAGGTTCGAAGACCTGAGCTTAAGAGAAAATCATGGCTAAAGAAGAAAAAAAAGCAAAAACAGAGTTTGTGCCGTCGCCTCGCAGGGTCAAAGCCATCACCAAGCACCTGAGGATCGCGCCGCGTAAAATGCGCATCGTGATCGATACGATACGCCGTGAACTCGCGCTTGAGGCGGTGGGGATCCTGACGCTTCTGAAGAAAAAGGGCGCGAAACTCGCCGTCAAGACACTGAAGAGCGCGATTGCAAACGCCAAGAATCTCGGACTGAACGAAACGCGGCTTTATGTTTCCGATGTCCGTGCGGACGGAGGGCCGGTGTTCAAGCGGTTCCTCACGCGTTCGATGGGACGCGCGGATAAGATCCTGAAAAGGACCACCCACTTGACCGTGGAAGTTCGCGAAGGGCTCAAGATCTGGGGCGGAAGAGTTCCGGAAGATGCTAAAGCAAAGACTAAGAAAAAGCCCGCGGTAGCGGCTTAAAGAACGAAGCACAAGGGAGGGTATTTTGGGTCAGAAAGTTCATCCTTACGGTTTGCGGCTTGGGTATATCAAGCCTTGGAAAGCGCGCTGGTTCGCCAAGCGGGACGCGGGACCGATCCTCATGGAGGATTTGAAGATCCGCGCGTATTTGAAAAAGAAGCTGGCGATCGCGGGTATTTCATCGATTGAGATCGATCGCGCGTCAAATCGGATCCGTCTCCGTATTTTTGCGGCGAAACCCGGCGTCATCATCGGTCGTCGCGGCCAAGAGATCGACAAGATCAAGGAAGACCTCGCGGCGCTCACCAAGAACGAGGTCTTTTTGGATATCAAGGAAGTCAAGATGCCGCAGATCGACGCGCAGCTTGTGGCCGAGAACATTGTCCTGCAGCTTGAAAAACGCATCGGCTTTCGGCGCGCCATGAAGAAATCGATTCAGCTCGCGATGCAAAAGGGCGCGCTCGGGATCAAGGTTCAATGCAAAGGCCGCTTGGGCGGCGCAGAGATCGCGCGTGAGGAAAAATATCATGAAGGCAAAGTACCGCTCAGCACTTTCCGCGCCGACATTGACTACGGTTTCGCCGAAGCGTTCACGACCTACGGGACGATTGGCTGCAAAACATGGATTTATAAAGGCGATGTTCTCGTGAAGAAAGAACAGGAAGCCCAGAAGATGGAATTCGAGAAAAAATTCAAGGTCACGGAAGAGGATATTCAGAAAACCATCGCGACGGAAGCGGAAAAACCCGCGGCGGAAGCTCCCAAGACCACCGGGACAGAGGAGAATTCGAGCAATGCCCCTACAGCCTAAGAGGGTCAAGTTTCGGAAACATCAGCGCGGTTGGATGCGCGGCATTGCCACTCGCGGGAGCAGTCTTTCTTTTGGGGAGTTCGGCCTGAAGGCGCTTTCTTGCGCCTGGCTGACAGGGGTTCAGATCGAAGCGGCCCGTGTCGCCCTGACGCGTCACGTGAAGCGCGGCGGGAAAATATGGCTGCGTGTTTTTCCGGACAAGTCGGTTTCCAAGAAGCCGGCCGAAACCCGCATGGGGAAGGGGAAAGCGGCGCCTTCTCATTATGTGGCGGTCGTGAAGCCGGGGAAAATCCTTTTTGAAATGGGGGGCGTTCCCGAAGAGATGGCACGCTCGGCCATGAGATTGTGCGCGCACAAGATCCCTTTCCGCACCAAATTCGTTAAACGCGAGGCAACAGCTTAATATGTTGAAAGTCAAGGAACTCCGGGAGCTCAGCGTCGAGGAATTGGCCGAGAAGGTGAACGCTCTTAAAAAAGATCTGATGATGCTCCGCTTCCAGCACAAGACCGGCAAGCTTGAACGCCATTCCGCGATGAAGGAAGCCAAGCACGATATCGCACGCGTCAAGACGGTGATTAATGCAAAGAAAAGGGGCGAGAAAAAGTCATGACCGAGACCGCAACTGAGATCCAGAACAAGCGTGTGCGTGAAGGGGAAGTGGTCAGTTCGAAGATGAACAAGACCATTATCGTGCTCGTGACGCGTCTTTTGAGGCATCCGAAATTCAACAAGATCATCAAGCGCCATATCAAGTACTCGGTGCATGATGAAAAGAACGAGGCGAAGCAGGGAGATCGGGTCCAGATCGTCGAGACCCGGCCGATTTCCAAAACCAAGCGCTGGCGTCTTGTCAAGGTGATGAAATCATGATCCAGATGCGAAGTGTTCTTGAGATCGCCGATAACAGCGGCGCGAAGAAAGCGGCCATGATCGGGGTGATCGGGCGTCACAGTAAGCGTTCCGCCGAGGTCGGGGATATCATCACGGCTTCCGTCAAGGAAGCGCTTCCGAGCGGCGCCGTCAAAAAGGGCGAAGTCGTGAAAGCGGTCGTCGTCAGGACCAAGTCGCCAATCCGCCGCAAGGACGGTTCTTCGGTGAAGTTTTCGTCCAATGCCATTGTCCTGATCGATAATCAGAAGAATCCGCGCGGGACCCGTATTTTTGGCCCCGTGGCCCGTGAACTCCGTGATTGTGATTTTTCCAAGATCATCTCACTCGCGCCGGAGGTCGTTTAAGCTATGAAGATCCGCAAAGGGGATGAAGTGATCGTGATCAAAGGCAAGGATAGCGGGAAAAAAGGCCGCGTGATGCGTGCGTTCCCCAAAGAAGGCAAGCTCCTGATCGAAAAGATCAATTACCGGACCTGCTATTTGCGCAAGAGTCAGGAAAATCCAAAAGGCGGGATCACGAAAATGGAAGGGAAGCTTCACGCGTCAAACGTCAAACTCGTTTGCCCGAGGAGCGGCAAGTCTTCCCGCGTGGGCTACACGATCCTTGCGGACGGGACCAAGCACCGTATCGTTAAAGCGTCAGGTGAGGTTTTATAATATTATGAACCAGAAAGTCACTGTGCTTCCAAGATTGCTTGAAAAATACCGCACGGAGGTCGTGCCGGCGATGCAAGAGGAATTCGGTTACAAGAATCCCATGCAGGCGCCCCGGATGGTCAAGATCGTGGTGAATATGGGTGTCAAGGAAGGTCAGGAAGATATCAAGATCCTGGACCAGTGCGCGGTGGAACTGTCCCGTATCGTCGGGCAGAAGCCGGTGGTCACGCGCGCGAAAAAATCGATCTCGGCTTTCAAGCTTCGCGAGGGATCCCCGATCGGTTTGAAAGTGACGCTCCGGAGACACCGCATGTATGAGTTCATGGACCGCCTTTTTAATTTCGCGATGCCGCGCATTCGCGACTTTCGGGGTTTTTTGGACAAGAGCTTTGACCAGCGGGGGAACTTCACCGTCGGGCTCACGGAGCAGACCATCTTTGCCGAGGTGGAATTCGACAAGATGAAAAAGACCCAGGGCATGGACATCACGTTCGTGACCACGGCTGAGAACAGCAAAGAAGGAAAGAGATTGCTTGAACTTTTAGGCTTTCCTTTCAGGAAATAAGGATTTCAAATGGCAAAGACTTGTTTGATCATCAAGCAGAGACTGGAACCCAAGTTCAAGGTCAGAAAATACAACCGCTGCCAGCGTTGCGGGCGTCCGCGCGGCTACATCCGGAAATTCTCCATCTGCCGTATCTGTTTCCGGGAATTGGCCAATACGGGGATGCTGCCTGGCGTGGTCAAATCCAGCTGGTAAGCCGGGAGGAAAGGTTTTCATGTCGCGTTACGATTTTATCGGGGATTTTTTGACGTCGATCCGCAATGCCGCGAAGGCTCACAAAGAGAAGGTGACCGCTCCTGCTTCCATACTTACGGTCCGGATCGCGGAGCTTCTGAAACAGGAAGGCTTTGTGGAGAATGTCAAGCCCTTCAACGACGGGAACAAGAACTTTGTCCGTATTCATTTGAAGTATCTGCCCGGTGGCAAGAAATCGGCGATCCAGGGGTTGAAGCGTATCTCCACTCCCGGGCTGCGCCGGTATGTCGGGTATCAGGAGATCCCGAAGGTACTTGGCGGATTCGGGATCGCGATCCTTTCGACACCCAAGGGTGTGATGACCGGAAAACAAGCCCGTGAGGCTAAGGCCGGCGGCGAAATTCTTTGCACGGTCTGGTAAAACCTTAAGAGAGAATAAAGGGAATTATGTCACGTATCGGAAGAAAGCCTGTAACGGTCCCGGAAAAAGTAAAAGTCAGCGTTCAGGGGACGACCCTGAAGGTCGAGGGTCCCAAGGGATCCCTTCAGATGAACGTTCATCCGCGCATTACGGTGAAGGTGGAAGGGGCGGTCGTGAACGTTTCTCGCCCCACGGACATCCGCACGGATCGCGCGCTTCATGGTCTGACGCGGAGTCTCATCCAGAACATGGTGATCGGCGTCACGCAGGGTTATTCCAAAGAGTTGGAGATCGTCGGTGTCGGTATGAAAGCCGCCGTGAAGGGGAATGTCCTGAATCTTTTGCTCGGTTTCACGCATCCGATCGATTATTCTTTCGAAAAAGACGTCGACATCAAATGCCCGAAGCCGACCTCGATTGTCATTACCGGTGCGGACAAGCAGCGCGTCGGTCAAACCGCCGCCGAGATCCGCAGTTTTATGAAGCCGGAGCCGTACAAAGGCAAGGGCATCCGCTACCTTGGCGAGCATGTGCGCCGCAAACAAGGTAAAGCGGTCAGTTAATCCTGCATAGAGGAGTTTAGAATTTATGGTTATCGCGAAGGAGTGGGGAAGGGTCCAGAGGCATCGCAGGGTCCGCAAGAAGATCGTCGGATCGGCCGAGAGGCCCCGGGTCGTGGTGCACCGGTCGCTGAACAATATTTTTGTTCAGGCGATCGATGATGTTTCTCAGAAGACGCTCGCGTCCCTTTCCTCGCTGAATAAGGATGTCGTCAAGGCGGCCTCCAAGAAGGGGAAGATCTCCCTCTCCGAGCAGTTGGGAAAAGCTTTTGCCGCGCAGCTCAAGGAAAAAGGGTTGCTGAAGATTTCCTTTGATCGCGGCGGTTATCTTTATCACGGTCGCGTCAAAGCTTTGGCCGAAGCGATCCGGACGAGCGGCATTCAATTCTAAAGCAGTCACTGAAAGGAAATTCGAGCGGCATGGAAAAAACAGCCCCAGCACCGAACGCGCAGCGTAAAGCAGGACCGAGAGGCCCTCAGGCACCCTCGAGATCTTCCAGAACTCCCAGCATGTCTGCCGATGGATCGGCAGCCTATGAAAAGGTCATTCAGGTGAACCGTTGCGCCAAGGTTGTGAAGGGCGGTAAGCGCTTTTCCTTCAGCGCGCTGGTGGTGGTTGGCGCCGGGCCGGCTTCACTCGGGTACGCTCAGGGAAAAGCCAATGAAGTTGCCGATGCGATCCGCAAGGCGCTCGTCGCGGCCCGTAAGAATATCATCAAGATCACGCTCAAAGGCACGACGATCCCTCACGAGGTGATCGGGCGCTATGGCGCGGCCAAAGTCCTTCTCAAACCGGCGTCGCCCGGAACGGGGATTATCGCCGGCGGTTCCGTTCGCGCGGCGTGTGAGGCCTGCGGGATCAAGGATATTCTGACCAAGAGTCTTGGCAGTGATAACTCCATCAACGTTCTCAAGGCGGCGATCGACGGTTTGACCGCTCTCGTGGACCGGAAAGTCCGCTACGATTCGGAAAGAGAAAAGGCGTCATGAGACATAAAACTCCCTACAAGAAGCGAAAGAAACGTTTGGGTTGCGGCACCGGTTCCGGTCACGGGAAAACCTCGACCAAGGGCCACAAGGGGCAGCGGGCGCGTTCGGGTTTTACGTTAAACCCCGGATTCGAAGGCGGACAAAATCCTCTTTATCGCCGGCTTCCGAAGCGCGGCTTTAACCGCAACGCACTCAAAAAGGTCTACGCCATCGTCAATCTCCAGAAGCTTTCCGAACTTGCCGAAAAAGAGATCACGCCGGAATTACTGCTTGCTAAGAACGTCATCAAGCAGCTCCACGATGGTTTGAAGATCCTGGGTTCCGGGGAGCTGAAACAGGCCGTCACCGTGAAGGCCCATCTCTTCAGCGAGTCCGCGAAGACCAAGATCGAAGCTAAGGGCGGAAAAACGATTCTGCTCGGAAAATAAAAAGAACGGAGTAAGGGTGCTACAAGCGTTCGCAAATATCCTAAAAATCCCGGATCTTCGGAAGAAAATCCTCTTTACGCTCGGCATTATCGCCGTGTACCGGGTCGGGGCCTATGTGCCGACGCCCGGTATCGACGGAGCGGCGCTTGCGCGATTTTTTCAGCAGCATATGGCCGGAGGAAACCTCCTGGGTTTCATGGGAATGTTCACCGGCGGCGCGCTCCAGAAGGCGACGATCTTCGCCCTGGGGATCATGCCCTACATATCATCTTCGATCATTCTCCAGCTCTTGACGGTGGTGATCCCGGCGCTTGAAAAGCTCGCGAAGGAAGGCGAGGAAGGCCGGAAGAAGATCATTCAGTACACGCGTTACGGGACAATCGTCCTGAGCATCATGCAGACCTTTTTTATCGCTCTTTGGCTTGAAAATCCCGCGGCGTTCGGCGGTTCGGTGATCGTGCCGAATCCGGGGTGGGGTTTCCGTTTGATGTGCATGCTGACCATGACCACGGGCACGGCGTTCATTATGTGGCTGGGCGAGCAGATCGATAATTTCGGCATCGGGAACGGGATGTCCATTATCATCACGGCGGGGATCGTGGAGCGGTTGCCGGAAGCTATGCGCCAGACCTGGGTGTTGCTCTCGCCGCTGGATCCTTCGCGCCAGCAGCTGGCGTGGTGGAAGTTCGTGGTGATGTGCGGGCTTTTCGTCGGCGCCGTTATTTTTCTGATTCTGATCATCCAGGGGCAGCGGAAGATCCCGGTGCAGTACGCGAAGCAGATCCGCGGGCATCGGACTTACGGCGGACAAAGCACGTACCTGCCGCTTAAGGTCAACCAGGCGGGCGTCATTCCCATTATTTTCGCGCAGTCGGTGATTCTGTTCCCGGCCACGATCGCGGGTTTTTTCCCGCATGCCGGCGCGTTCACGAGGATCGCTCAGATGATCAGTTACGGGAGCGGAGGCTATATGGCTTTGGACGCGCTCCTCATCGTATTTTTCACGTTCTTTTACACGGCGATCACGTTCAATCCGATCGAAGTGAGCGACAATCTTCAGAAGTACGGAGGTTTTGTGCCGGGCATCCGTCCGGGAAAGAATACGGCCGAATACCTGGACTATTTGATGACCCGGATCGCGACGGCGGGCGCCGTGATCCTGGCGCTTATCGCGCTTTTTCCGAAGATCGTTTCTTCACCTCACGTTTTGAACATTCCGTTCCTGATCGCGAGCTTTTTCGGCGGGACGGGGCTTCTCATCATCGTCGGTGTTGTGCTGGACGTGATGAAGTCGGTGGAGTCCCAGCTGGTGATGCGTCACTATGACGGCTTTATCAAGCGCGGCCGCCTGAAGGGGCGCCGTTCATGAACTTGATTTTTTTAGGGCCTCCGGGAGCCGGCAAAGGCACGCATGCGAAAATGCTCTCTGAAAAATATGGATTTATCCAACTGTCCGCCGGAGACGTGCTTCGCAGGAATATCAAGGAAGGCACAAAGCTCGGGGCGCTCGCCAAAGATGTGATCGCGAGCGGGGAGCTTGTTTCAGACGATCTCGTCAATGACATGATGTTCGAAGAGATCCTCGGGTTGAAAAACAACAAAGGTTTTATTTTGGACGGGTACCCGCGGACAATCGGTCAAGCGGAGGCTCTCGATAAGTTCCTTCTGATGGGAAAGATCTCGCTCAAGGCGGCGATCAATTTTGACGCTTCCGAATCGGTGTTGGTGGGCCGGCTCTCGGGGCGGCGGGGTTGTCCCAAGTGCGGAAAGATCTATCACCTTAGCAATATGCCCCCGAAAAAAGAGGGACTTTGCGATGTGGACGGCGAAAAGCTGACAATGCGAAAAGACGATGAACCTGAAACGATCCTGAACCGTCTCAAGGTCTATCACGAGTCCACGAAGCCGCTGGTGGAGTACTATCGCAACAAGGGACTGCTTCATGATGTGCCGGCGGAAGGCGACGCCCCCGTGGTGCATAAGGCCCTTGAAAAGCTCTTTGAAAAGATCCGCTAGTCGCGCATGATCGAGCTGAAGTCGAAGCGCGAAATTCAGCTGATGCAGGTCGCGGGAGAGATCCTGAAAAAGGTGTTTTCGGCCGTCGAGCCGATGATCGCCGAAGGGATCACGACAGAGGCGCTGGATCGTGCGGCCGAAGAAGTGATTCGGAAGAACGGCGGCGAACCGGCCTTTAAGGGGTACCGCGGATTCCCGAAGACAGCTTGTATATCGCTGAACGAAGCCGTGGTTCACGGTATTCCTGATGCGAGGAAGCTCAAGTCGGGGGATATCGTCAGTTTCGACGCGGGCGTCAAGTGGCAGGGGTATTACGCCGACGCTGCTCGGAGCTGGTTGGTAGGGGAAAAAAATCCGAAAAAACAGCAGCTGATCGATGTGGCGCGGCAGTCTCTTGGAGCGGCGCTTGCATCGTTCGAAGAAGGCTGGCGGATCGGAAATATTTCAGAAATCATACAGCAGTACGTTGAAGACCGGGGGTTCCAGGTGGTCCGCGATTACGCCGGACACGGGATCGGCCGTCAGCTTCATGAAGACCCGCAAGTGCCGAATTACGGGAAAGCCGGCCGGGGAGCGAAGATCGAACCGGGGCTTGTGATCGCGATTGAGCCGATGGTCACGGAAGGCCATTACGCGGTTGAAACGCTTGAGGATGGCTGGACGGTCGTCACAAAAGACCGCAAGAATGCCAGTCATTACGAAGATACGATTGTTTTTACGGAACAGGGATTCATCAATTTGACAAGCGATGAGGTTTTCTAGGCGATGCCCAAGGAAGACGCAATCGAAGTGGAAGGGACCGTGATCGAGCCATTGCCGAACGCGATGTTTCGCGTGGCCTTGGATAACGGGCATAAGGTGCTGGCGCATATCTCCGGCAAAATGAGGATGCATTATATCCGCATCCTTCCGGGAGATAAGGTCAAGATGGAACTTTCGCCGTATGACTTGACCCGTGGAAGAATTACTTTTCGAGTTAAATAAAGCAGCTGAGGTGAAAAAATGAAAGTGCGAAGTTCCGTCCGTAGAATTTGTCAGAATTGCCAGATCGTGCGCCGCAAGGGCTACGTGTATGTGATCTGCAGCAATCCTAAACACAAACAGAGACAGGGTTAATTGGTCTTTTAAGAAAGGAACTCAAGTATGCCGCGTATCATTGGGGTCGATATCCCGAGAGAAAAAAGAGTGGATGTGGCGTTGACCTATCTTTACGGGGTCGGGAAAACGCTTTCCAAGAAGATCTTGCTGGAAGCGAAGATCGATTTCGCGAAGCGGGCCAAGGATCTGACCGAGGCGGAAGTTTCCCTGATCACCGGGATCATCCAGCGCACGACGAAAGTGGAAGGGGATCTCCGTCGCGAGATCCAGCAGAACATCAAGCGTTTGATGGATATCCGTTGCTACCGGGGTTCCCGGCATTTGAAGGGCCTTCCGTGTCACGGGCAGAGAACGCATACGAACGCGCGTACCCGCAAGGGCAAACGTAAGACCGTGGGCGGTCTCGCTAAAGGCGCGCCGGCTCCTAAGTAATCTGAACTCATCACCGAAATAAAGGATCGATATGGCAAAAAAGAAAAAAGTCAAACACGTCGTCCGCGGCGTGGCTCACATCGCGGCGAGTTTCAATAACACGATCATCACGATCACCGACGCCGGCGGGAATTGCGTTTGCTGGGAATCCTCCGGTTCCGCGGGCTTCAAGGGCTCG
>Ga0118677_10014460_pt1 | contig 11139 bp, 4 predicted proteins | sample AliMusrvi5mmetaG_FD_86154 | JGI IMG/M metagenome (GOLD analysis project Ga0118677, IMG submission 86154)
TGCCCGATCACCGCGACGGTTTGCCCGCAGGCGGTCGCCCCGACGGAATGCCCGAAGGTGCAAACGGTCTGCCCGACCCAATCCACCACCTGCCCGGTGCTCACCACCCAGTGCCCGACTTCGACCGCCTGTGGCCCAACGATCTATCCACAATCAACCACTCAATGCCCGGTGGTCACGACCCAATGCCCGCTTAAGGCGGACGGCACTTGCGGTCCTTAACCAACGGCTACCCGTGGGGCGCAATCCGCCCCGTAGCACAAATCACTCCGATCAGCCGGTGGCGCCAGTCACCGGCTGATTCGTATCCGGAGGGGCGATCTCCGAATCGCCCAGGATTCAAAAAGCATTCGCAAGTTTCTGCTTTTGCGTACTTTGCGGTCTTTGGCGGCCATTTCCATTCTTGCATTTAGGATCACCCGCTATTGACCGCTAGCCCCCGAGGCCGGCGGTGCGGTGGGTGGACCGGCCTCCGCTGCGGGAGCTACAGGCACCACGGGAGCCACGGGAGCAGGACCGGCTGGCGGTGTTTCCAGCCGATAGGGAATTCCGTCCGGAGAAACGCCCGAAGCGGGCTGGCGCGGGTGATAGGCCTTGCAGTTCGTGCACCAGTAATAATCTGCCGCCGCATAACCTGCTGGGAGCGGCGGGATGGCTCCGTCCGGCTGTGCGGCGGGCGTCGCGGCGGGGGTTCCCACTGGCGCTGGATGGGCCGCGCCGACCGCCTGGCCTGGCGCGGCTTGCCGCGGATGATAGGCTTTGCAGGTCGGGCACCAGTAGTAATCATTCGGCGAAAATCCCGCCGGAAGCGGCGGAATCGCCTCGGCCGGCAGGACGGCCGCCGGAGCCGGATTGCTCCCTGCCACGGGTGGCGGCACCACACCGGCGGGTTGTCCCTGGGCGGCTTGGCGCGGGTGATAGGCCTTGCATTGCTCGCACCAATAGTAGTCGTTCGGCGAAAGACCCGCCGGCAGCGGCGGTTGCGGGGTGGCGGCCGGTTTCGCGCCGGGATTCTTGAGTCCATCAAGCGCCTCATGCACCGCCTGGCCGTAAAGCGGGGCGCCTCCTGCGACTTGCGGTTCCTCCGAGCGGACATACGAGATCACCCCCGCAACCGCCACACCGACCACTGCCGCGGGCATCAGCCACGTCATGCCGGCCGCGAAGCCCTGGGTTCCTTTGGATTCATTTGACATCGGTTTTAATCTGTGCGGGTGGCTGTCAATATAACTCATTTTCCGCCGCTGGCAACCCGCCCGAACAAGCGGTCAATGACACCGAATGCCTGATTGAAAAGTACCCGTTGCCCCGCGTCGGGCACCACCTTTTCGCTGATCCCCATCGCTTGGTCGCTAAAGCGCTCGGCTCCGGCCACCACCAACAAGCGACGTCCGCCGTCGTTGATGACCGCCTCACTGTTTGGCCAGGCCTTCGCGATCTGCGCCAACGCCTCGGGGTTTGTCACCAATTCGGAGCTTTTGAGGTTTTCCACCGCTTGCGCCGCTGGAATCGTCGAGGCGAACATCAGCAACAGCGGATCGTTCGCCCGTGCCGGAACCGCCGCCACCTTCTTGAATTGCTTGAGGTCGTCCGCTTTGCGCACAATGAAGGCACGGGCGGTTTGGGTCGTGTCCGACCTGCGCAGGTGCTCGTAAAGACCGTTGCCGGAACCCTTGTCCAACAATTGGAATCCAGGGTATGCCCCGGTCCGCAGCACCCACTGGATGAACACGTCGTAGCGCTGGTCGTAGGGTTCGGTGCTGAGGAAGTTGCACATGCTGTAACCCGGATCTTTGGACTGGGCGCCAAACACGACCCACTCGCTGGGATGGATCAGCTTGGGAAACTCCGCCTGCCGTTGCTCCTGCCACAGGCTCACCGAGCGGGCCAGCCCCAGGCACGACAGCGCCACCACAGTCGTGACCAGCCACAACCGGGGTTCGCGGTTCCAGGCGAGGAACACCGCCAGACCCGCCAGCACGAGAATTGGCAGGATCCGGCGCAGCACCTCGCCAGACGCGCTATCCTGATGGTTGAGCCAGTTCAGGGTGTTGAGCAGCAACTCATACTTGCCCGGATAGAAGATCTCGAAGTTGGAAAACACCGTGCTGTCGCCCCAGGCCACCACCCGGCCGCGCCCGTAATGCGAGGCGGCCGACACGCAATACGTGCCGGTTGACATCTTCGGATCGTCGTGGGGCGGCGGATAGAAATTGTTCACCGAGTAGATCGCCCGCACCCCCTTGGAATGACCCACTTGATAGGTGCAGCGGGTGGACCAGTCGGTCGGACGGATCGACGTCGGACCCCGCAGTTTGAACAACGACATGCCGTGCCAAAACTGCGACGCACACTGCGGCTCATACATCATCTGGTGGAAATCCTGGTCGATGTCGAACAGGATATCATCCCGGTATTGGAAGCCGAACGGAGCGCACAACTCGTTGATGTGCGACGCGGAGCCGAACACGTTGGTGTGATCGCCAATCACAAACAGTCCGCCGCCGTTGCGCACGAAATCCTGGACCGCCTTGATCTCGTCTTGGCTGAATCGCCGGTCGGGGAGATAAATCACCAGGCTGCTGGCCCCCTCCAGATTCTTCGCATCCAACGGACCGGCCGCCTCCTCCACCGGATAGAACAATCCGAGGAACCGCTTCATGCAGGCATAGTTGTAGCCGGAGTCCGCGCCATACCACTCGCGGTCATACGGCCGCGCGGTGGGCGACCACTGGGTGTGATAGGTGCAAATGACCACCTTTCCGCTCTTGGGGGTTCCCAGCGGCTCCCAGCATGCGATGCCCAGAAGCCCCAGCAGGACGGGGACAAGCGCCCAGCGCAAGGCGCGCGGCCACAGCCCCGGCGCTGGACCCGACAAGGCCGGCGGCACCAAGAAGCGCCCAAGCAACACCCCGGCCGCCAGCAGGAAGGGCAGATACGCCCACACGCCATCCAACACGAGCGATAACAGCCCGCGCTTCAGGTAACTCCCCAGCAGGCCTCGCAAGCCCGCCGTGAGCCCCACCGAGTGGTCCAGCACCGGCCACTCCCCCGCGTGTTCCATGAACGGACGGTAGGGAAGTTCCTCGCTTTCGTAGCCGACAAAATCAAACAAGCCCAGGGCGAGCAGGACATGGCAAGTGGAGAAAACCACCACGACCCCCAGCAGAATGCCCGCGATGATCGCGAGTTTGTGCAGCAGGCTCTGGAGCGTCGCTTCCGCCCAACCCAGCCACACCGCGCTGAGCACCAGAAACAGCCACGGCACCTTCAATCCCAGACGGTCGATGGACGCCGCGAACTCCAGCGGTCCGGCCATCGTGGTCAGATAGACCAACCCGCCGTGGGTCCCCACCGATAGGCCCATGAGCCGGAGCATGCCTCCCACCAAACTGGCGAGCACCGGAATGCCATCCTTCCATCGGATTGCCGCGTAATCGCCCGCGCCCAGCGCCGCCCACCCGACCACTACGGCGGCGAGTTGGAGAAGGGCCAGGTTGGCCACGGTTCTGGCCACATTGCCGGGATGCGACTTTTGGGTCACATGCAAATCGACCACCGCGCCGCCCACCCAAAACGCACCGGCCAGCCATGGGTGGAGTTGCACCAATGCCAGCGCGAAGGTCTTTGCCAGGATGGAGAGGAAAATCATCGGGTGGTGGAATCGAACAGGTTCTTGAGGAAGGTGGTGTTGGCCGGATCGTGGTTCTTGTGACCCTCCAGGTTGCTGTTGTGCAGGAATTCCGAATCGCCGATGACCAGCAGTTGACCCTTGCCCACCGGCACCGAAACCATCAGCGGCTGATTTTGGGGCGTGGCGCACAGCACCTTGGCGTTGGCCGGAATCTTGTCCAGCGGCCAGGCGCTCATGAACGACACGGGTTGCCCGAACGCCTGATACACAAAGGATCGGCCGAGTGGCACATTGCCGATCCGGCAGCCCAGCGATTCGAGCAAGCCGCGGCTGCCCGCGGCTTCCAGATAGCCGCAGCCGACGATCACCATGCCTCCGCGCCCCATGAAACCCATCAGGTCGCGCTGTTCACCCGCCGATAGCGGTTGCCGCGGCGCGTTCAAAATCACGTACCGGGCCAGGTCGAGAGTCGCGGCGTCCCACACATTGACGTCGATGGGCAGCAAGTCATGGCGCATCAGGTTGATCGCCACCCCGTGCAAGCCGGTATCCATGGCCGAGTGTTTGGAGGCTTTGGGTTGGTGCGAGAAATCAATGAGCGCCAAATGCCCGCGGCAGAATCCCGCGTCGAAGGGCGGCTGTCCGCCGCTCCCGTGGGTGATCGCGGCCACCAAACCGGCACCGCACAAGGCCGCCACGCCGACCGCTGCCGCCCGCCACAGGAACGTCAGCACCACCGTGCCCAGCACCAGCGCCGCCGCGAGCCAGCGGCCTGCGATGCTCGCGGGGAACAACCACGCGTTGGACTCGCCCAGCCAGCCGAGGCTCGCCCGCAGCAATTCGTAGGAGCGGCCCAGGTTGTTGTTGAAAAAACTCGAGGTGTCGCCATACACCAGCACCCGGCCCTGGCCGTACCGTTCACCCGCAACCAGCACCAGGTCGCCAAGTCGCTCGTTTGGCTGATACTTGAAATCGCCGATATAACCGCTGTCCGGTTTCGGGATCTCCAGCCCCTGGTCGGCATAGGCAAAGCGCCCGAACACCAGGGGCTGCGCCGGGACCTCCAATTTCAGCGACGCGCCCACCAAAATGCCCGGCCGGTTCTCGTCATCATCGTGCAGCCCGGAAAACAGGGTCCCTTGCGGAAACCGATACGAATTGAACCAGCCTTGCGGAAAGAATTCCCCCGAGTCGTTGTTGAACGAGATATGCACTTTGCTCGGATCCAGCATCTCGTTGAGATGATTGATCCCTTTCTTGTAGCTTCCGTCTGGGTTCTTTTCCTCCTTGATGAAGGTGTGGTCACCGATCACCCACAGCTTGCCGCCGTGCTCCACAAAATTCCAGATCCGCTGGCGGGTTTCCTCGCCGAAATCAAAGTCGAGGTTGGTGAGCACCAGGGTTTTCCCCGGATCCAGAATCGCCGGGACATCCTTGACCACCACCGCCGTGCATCCGAACAGGCGGGTGTATTCGGGCAACATGCCAAACATCCCGCCGGCATACTCGCCGAAGCGCGTGTAGTCGGGCTTGGTGAAGCTCACCACTCCGCGCTCCACAAAAATCAGGTCGCACACATCCGGACGCCGCCACGCCGTCGGGGGAAGCATCGCCAGCACCGCCAGCACCCCCAATACCGCCACCGCCATCTGCCGTTTGCCCATTGCCAGCTCATCCTTCAGCGCGGCCCATCCCGGCGGGGCAATGGCCGGGGCAATGGCCGGGGCAATGGCCGGGGCAATGGCCGGGGCTTCGGCCGGGGCAACGGCTTGCGGCATTCTGGCGTAATGAAGAATCAGGTAGGCCAGCAACTGCGCCACAAACACGAACGCCGGAAACACGATAACCGCCAGTCCCTGCATGCGCTTCCACAGGTCCAGCAAGCCCATCGAATCGCGGAACTTGAGCGTCCAGGCGAAATCGCCGGCAAAGTCCACCTTGTTGAGCAACACCACCGACGCCACCGCGCTGAGCAACAGCGCGACTAGCAGGAAACTCGCGCTGCGCAACAGCGCCACTCGCGTGCCGTCCCAACTGAAAACCGAAAGCATCAGAAACAACAGGAAGCCGCCGACGTTCAGATAGCTGGGCCCGAGGTTGAACGGCGGCACAACCTTCTCAACGTAGGCCGGAGCAACGAGCGCGCATGCCTCGCTGGCAAGCCAGTGCGCGGCGCTGTTGCCCGCCGCCGTCAGCATCTCCAGCGCCGGATGCCCAAGCGGCGAGACAAACAGCAACATGTACATGAACGCGTATGCCACCACGCCCATGCGCAGCGCCCGCGGCACCGGGGCCACCACCGTCCAAATCGCAAGATGCGCCAGCAACAGCCACACCGTCTCCGCCACCGCCGACCAGGGCAGGACCGCACGCAACACCATGACCAACCCAAGTCCCAGCCCAAGCCATCCCGCCTGCTTCGACGGCTTGAGGCACAGCGGCAGCCCCAGCAGCGCATACACAAGGAACAAACGTGCGGCCGGGGGCATGTAGCCAACCAAGTCGAAAATCAACCCCAGTGGTAACAGATAGAGAAGGACGGACATCGAACGGAGGCTCCTCGGAAAGCCCCGTCGTGAGGCGTTCCGCGATCCGCAAAGTAGGCAGCCTCCAGCAAAACACAACACAAAAGTTTCCCGCATGCTCGCTTGCCCGGAAAAACAAAAACCCGCCGCCTGGCGCAGCCTGCGGGGCTTGCGAAAACACCCGACGATTTGTCTCCAATCCCGAGCTGTCGTGGCTTCGGGTGTCACGACCCTGACTGTGGATCGATGCGACTATCGGGCAGGGGGCCCACCGGCCGCGAATTTCGGGCTTACGGCGCCAACCACTGGCGTGCGGCGGAGGCATCGGCCAGGATTTGCTCGCGCAACAACTCGAGGGACGCAAAGCGCTGCTCCGGGCGCAGAAACCGCACAAACTCCACCTCGATCTCGTGGCCATACAGGTCGCCGGAAAAATCGAAAACGTGCGCTTCCAACACCCGCGTCATGCCGTCCACCGTCGGCCGCACGCCGAGGTTGGCCACGCCGGGCAGCGCCTCACTGCCGGCCGTGGCGACATGCACCGCCCACACTCCATCGGGCGGCGTGAGTTCATCGCCGAGGGCCACATTGGCGGTGGGAAACCCGAGTTGGCGGCCGAGCTGGCGGCCTTCCACCACGACGCCGGAGACGGCGTAGGGCCGCCCTAACATGCGGGCGGCGGCGGCCAGCGAGCCGTCGCGGATCGCCTGGCGGATGCGCGTGCTGCTCACCCGCTCGCCATCGACCATCACCGGCGGCACCGTTGCCAGCTCAATGCCAGCGCCCGCGGCCCGCGCGCGCAGGAAATCCACATCGCCGCGGCGGCCGCGTCCAAACCGCCAGTCCTCGCCGACGGCCAGCGTGCGCAGCGGGATGGCGAGCAATCGTGCCAAAAACTCCTCCGCCTCGAGCCGGGCCAATGCCGCATCAAAATGCAGCGGAACGAACAAGCTGACGCCCAAACCGCCGACGATTCGCGCCTTGTGGTTGAGCGTGGTGAGCACCGACCTGGCGGCTTTGTCCGGGGCCAGCACGCTGATCGGATGCGGATCAAATGTCACCACGCCCGCCAAGCCCCCGCTGCGGGCCGCGGCGGCCACAGCGCGTGCGATGACCGCCTGATGGCCCACGTGAACGCCGTCAAACATCCCGAGCGCCAGGTGCAAGGGCGCTCCGAGCGCGGGCAGTTCATCCAGCCGGTTTCGTATCAACACACCCCTTGATAACCCCGGCACCGGCAAACGAAAACCCAAATCTGCAAATCCCCTGCCGCCGCACTTACGGCAACACGACCTCGACCGTCAGGAAGCATGCCGGAGTCACCGCCGGGTCGTAGGGGCAGTCCACGTCCACGCGTTCCCACACGGCGTCGATGTCCGTGACCGTGGGCGTGCCAGTCATCGGCGTCCAGGCATTCGCAGCAAGCGTGGTGGATTGCTGCGGAGTGTAGATCAGTCCGCTGTTCTTGCGACGCAGGAATTCCAAGCGCAAAACCGGCTTGGACCCGCTGTCGTCGAGGAACACGCAGGGCAAGCCGGCAGTGCCAGTGGTGGGAACCAGGCTGCGCGAGTCAGGGCCGCCGCCGTTCAGGTCGAAGGCGTACTTGAGCAGATTCGTCACCCCGTCGTTAAATGGCGTGGCTCCCGGCAAGGCGCTGCCACCGGTCAACCCGAACCCACTGGCCCAAGCCGCATAGCCCGGGCTGACGGTGAGAATGAAGCTGTTTGTTAGAACCGCTCCCGCGCTGTCCGTCACGTTGAGGGTGAAACTCGCCGCGCCGGCCGCCGCCGCAGTCCCGCTGACAGTGACGGTGCCAAGCGCCGCATTGACGCTCACCGCCCCTGACGTCAGCCCCGTCGTCCCGCCGCTGAACCCGCTCACCGCAAACGTCACGTAGGGGCTGGTGCCGCCACTCACGGTCGCCGTTTGTTGATAGGCGGAGCCCGCGGTTGCGCCAGGCAGACCGGCAGGGCTGACGGCCATGGCAGGGTTGATAATGACAGCATAACTGTTTGTTAGGGTCGCCCCCGCGCTGTCCGTCACATTGAGGGTGAAACTCACCGTGCCGGCCACCGCCGGCGTTGCGCTGACGGTCACGGTGCCAAGTGTCGGGCTAACCGTAACGGCCGCTGCCGTCAGGCCCGTGGTCCCGCCATCGAAGCCGCTCACCGCGAAGGTCGTGTATGGAGTGGTGCCACCGCTTACGGTCACCGCTTGGTTGTAGGCCGTCCCGGCAGTCCCCGCCGGCAAGCCGGCCGGGCTGATCGTATGGCTGATGTTCAGGGCCGGGTTGACCGTGACGCCATATGCTTTTGTTAGGGTCGCGCCCGCGCTGTCCGTCACGTTCAAAGTGAAACTCGCCGTACCGGCCGCGGCCGGAGTGCCGCTGACGGTCGCGGTTCCCGCCGCGGCGTTGACGGTGATCGCCGCCGCCGTCAGGCCCGTCGTGCCGCCGTTGAACGCGCTCGCCGTGAAGGTCGTGTACGGGGCGGTGCCGCCACTCACGCTGACAACGTGGGAGTAAGCGGTGCCCGCCGTGGCCGCTGGCAAACTCGCCGGGCTGGCGGCCAGGGCCGGGTTGACAACGACGGTGTAGGCCTTTGTTAGGGTCGCGCCCGCGGTGTCCGTCACGTTGACGGTGAAACCCGCCGTGCCGGCAGCCGCAGGGGTGCCGCTGACGGTCACGGTTCCCGCCGCGGCATTGAGGGTGACCGCTGCGGCAGTGAGCCCCGTTGTCCCGCCGGCAAAACCGCTCACCGTGAACGTCGTGTATGGCGGCGTGCCGTTGCTCACCGTCACCACGCGGCTGTAGGCGGTCCCCGCCGTGCCCGCCGGCAGGCTCGTCGGGCTGGCAGCCAGCGGCGGGTCAATCGTTAGACTGAAGACTTTGGTTGAGGCAAAGCCGTCGTTGCCCGTCACCTTCGCCGTGAAACCGCTGGTCGCCGCCGTGCCGGGCGTGCCGCTGAGCACACCGGCGCTTGTTAGGCCCAGGCCCGCCGGCAAACTGCCCGCGGCGAGTGACCACGTATAGGGCGCGGTGCCCCCGCTTGCCGCCAAGATCCGGGAATAGGCCGCGCCCGCCGTGCCCGCCGGCAGCGGGCTGGTCGTCGTGATGGCCGGTGCGGCGGCGCTGGTGACTTGAACGTCGTCGATGCAAACGCCATAGCCGTACTTGGCGTCGCCCTCAAACGCGATATAATAACTGCTGTTGGTGTTAGGCAGGGCGACGGTTTGCTGGGTCCAGGCCGCGACATTGCTCGTATAACTCGTTAGCAAAGTCCACGTTCCCCCCGTGGAGGTCTTATAGTAAACCTTGAGGGTGTCCTGGTCCGGACTCCAGAAGGTCATGCAATGCCAGAACGTCAACTGCGGGTTGACCGCATTGGTACCAAAGTCGAGCATCGGCGTAACCAGTTTGGTGATGTGGTCCGACGACACGCCATAATACAGCAGCGCGTTGTAGCTGCCGCCATGAGCGCCTGACGGATGGCTGGAGTGGCCGCCCGCCTGAAACGTCCAGCTCACCGTGCTCGTCACGTATTCCTGGGTCCAGTATGCGGGAATCGCCCCGCCGTTTTCAAACCCCTCGGTGAAGGGGACGGTATAATGCGGGCTGATGGTCAGATTGAAGGCCTTCGTCGAGGACAGGCCGTCGCTGCCGGTGACCTTCAGGGTGAGACTCGCGCTGCTCGCCGCGCCGGGCGTGCCGCTGATCACCGCGCCGCTCAGGCTCAGGCCGGACGGCAGCGTGCCGGCGGAAACCGACCACGTGTAAGGCGTGGCGCCGCCGCTGGCCGCCAGGGTCAGGCTATAGGGCGTGCCCACCGTGCCCGTCGGCAGCGGGCTGGCGCTGGTGATGGTCGGCGGCGGCGACGCGATTGTTAGACCGAAGGCCTTCGTCGAGGACTGTCCGTCACTGCCCGCGACTTGCAGCGTGAAGCTCGCGACCGTCGCCGCGCTGGGCGTGCCGCTGAGCACGCCGCCACTGCTCAGGCTCAAGCCCGATGGCAGGCTGCCGGCGCTGATGGACCAGGTGTATGGCGTGACGCCGCCGCTGGCCGCCAGGGTCTGGCTATAGGACACCCCCGCCGTGCCCGACGGCAGCGGGCTTGCGCTGGTGATGGCGGGCGGACCGGTGACCGCGAGGCTCATGCCGCGGCTCTGGGCGACGCCGGACGTCGTGTTGGTAAAGGTCACCGTGTCGGCGTAGCTGCCGGCGCCGAGGGCGTTGGCACCGCTGTTGATGGACCACGTCACTGTCGTGTTGGCACCCGCCGCCAGCGTCCCGGCACCGGCTGATAGGCTGGTCCACGTCTGGGTCTTGGCGGCCGTCCAATTGATCGCTGCGGCACCGTTGTTAGTGAGCGTGAAGCTAACGGAAACCGGGCTGAACGGGCCGCCGAGGCGGCCGCTGGCCGCAAACGCGGGCACCGTCACCTGCAGCACGTCGTTGGGCCCGGCAAGGGCGTTGATCAGGGCGACCCCGGCGGGCGTGCCCCAACCGGTGCACAGGTCGTAGCCGGCAACGGCGGAGTATTTGGCGGGACTGCTGGAATTGAAGTTGTTGCCGCTGGTGGTGTCATGGAATCCGGCGCCATAACCCGACCCGTTGCCAATGGCATAGATGGCCGGATTGAGAAAGCCGACGGTTGCCCGACCGGCGGCCGCGGCCTGCTGATTCATCAGAGCGGTGAAGCCCGCCCACAAGGGCGCCGCGCAACTGGTGCCGCCGAAATTGCCCGATCCCCCGTTGTTATATTTGACGTAAACATTGTCGCCGGTCAGAGCCACGTCGGGAAGATTGCGCTTGGTCGTGGAGCCCTGGTTGGTGGCCATGCTGGTGGATTGCTGCCAACTCGGAATGGCATAGTAAGTGCTGCTGCCGCCGCTGCTGCCGACGCCGCCACCCCAGTTCCACACCTTTTCCGAGACATACGAGCCGCCGGCCCCGGATGTTGTTAGGGTCGTGCTTCGTATCTG
>Ga0118677_10014461_pt1 | contig 11139 bp, 7 predicted proteins | sample AliMusrvi5mmetaG_FD_86154 | JGI IMG/M metagenome (GOLD analysis project Ga0118677, IMG submission 86154)
TGATCGTCGATCCATGGAATTATCACTGGTGCATGACGTGGACCGAGCAGGCCGGAGGGATGACGCCGCGGATGAACAAGGCGCTCGCCGGCGCGCGGAAGCTGGGCATGGCGGTGCTTTGGGCGCCCACCGACACGGCGAACATGTTCTGTGGATGGCCGCAACGGCAACGCGCGATGGCTGTGCCCAACGTGCCGGTGCCCAACGTCCGCAAAGCCGATTGCCGTTGGACTGTGCCCTATGCGGGCGTGAACGCGCACGATTCCTGCATCTGCGGTCCCGGCATCGGCTGCGTGATGAATTACGGCTGGGACGGGATGGATCCGCAACTTGAGATCACCGAAAGCGACCTGATTGTCTCCGGCGCACAGGAATTGTATTCGCTCTGCAAGGCCCGCAGCATCACCGTGTTGATCTACTTCGGCGGTGCCACCAACATTTGTCTCACAGGCAAGGATGTGGGGCTCGGCCCGATGTACGCCGCCGGCATGGAGACGTTCTTCGCCCTCGATCTGGCGTTCGCGTGGACCGCTTACGACCCGGCAAAAGGTTACACGCCCACCATGGGCAACGCGCAAGCGGCGGATGATCTGGAGCGGTCGGGTATCGCGACCGTTGAGTTCGTGGACGAATTGCGCAAATTGAAACTGTGGGACGAACAATGGATCACCGAACCGGTTCGCATCACTCCCTCGGGCATGAGCGACCGCCCCTGCTTCTTTGAAAAGTCCGTCACTGTCACCCTCGAAATCCCCTTGGTGGAAAACGCCGCGATCCATCATACGTTGGACGGGACCGAGCCGACGACAAGTTCGCCGCAATATCATAAACCCGTCCTTCTGCGCGATTCGGCCACCTTGCGTGCCGCTGCGTTCCGGGGAAACCGGCGGGTCTCGCTCGAAAGTCGCGGATGTTTCATCCGCTTGCCCGCCATGCCGCCAAAACCCGCGGTGTATCTCGACCAACTGACACCCGAGGCAGACCTGTACAGCCAACTCGGGCCCGTGTATGCCGCGTGCCTGTGGCAGCCGCATTTCAACCAATCCTACGAAGGCCAACCGTTGCGGATTCGCAACCAACGTTATCAGCACGGCGTCGGGATGCGCGCACCAACTTACGTCCGCTACCAACTGAAGCCTGAATTTGAGCGGTTTGTCGCGTTGGCCGGCGTGGACGATACGATGCTAGACCATAATCTCGGCCGCAACATTGCCATGCATGCGAGTGTTGTGTTCAAGGTGTTTGTGGACGGAACAATGGCCGCCGAAAGTCCCGTGATGCGCATCTCGCAAACACCATGGCGGTTCGATGTGGCGATCCCGCAGGGGAGCCGTCAAATCGTGCTGGTATGCGATGATGCCGGCACCCGCAGTCCCTATGACTTGGGCAATTGGGTCGAAGCCGGCTTTTTGCTCAAGAAACCGTAACGAACATCTGATTACCATGCGAAGAGTAATGATTCAAATCGCGGGCGCGGTTGCGCTGGCCACCAGCGTTGGTGCCGCCGAATTCCACGTTGCCATCCAGGGCAACGACACCAATCTGGGCACGAGCGCCGCACCATTGCGCACGATCCAGCACGCGGCGGATTTTGCGCAACCGGGTGATGTCGTTGCTGACTTTGAAAGTGTGGTAAGACGATTCGAGAAATACTGATATGAAAAGCGCCCCTGTTTGTCTCATCGCTCTTGGCTTGGGAACCGTCCCTGTTTTTGCCGACGTGCGGGTCTCCAACCTTTTTGGCGACAATATCGTCTTGCAGCGGGAGATCGCTGCTCCCGTGTGGGGGACGGCGAATCAGGGCGAAGCCGTCACGGTGAAAATCGGCGAGGCCCGGGCAACCGGCCGAGCTGATGCCAAGGGCAACTGGTTTGTAAATTTACCCGCGATGAAAGCGAACTCCAAGGCCCAGGACATGGCAATCACTGGCGAGAACACGCTGACCATCAGAAACGTGCTGGTGGGCGATGTCTGGGTCTGTGCGGGGCAGTCGAACATGGAAATGCCCTTGGGAAACTGCGACGCGCCGCAGGATATTGCCGCAGCCAACTATCCCGCGTTGCGTTGGATCAAACCCAGCAAGCACTCGCTTGGCTGGCCGGGCACCGAGGTGGTTGGCCGCTGGGGATGCTGCGCTCCCGACAATGCGCCGACAATGACGGCAGCGGGCTTCTACTTCGCCCGCCGCATCCAGAAGGAAACCGGGTTGCCCTTGGGTTTGATAGATATCAGTTGGAGCGGCTCGGCCATCGAGCCATGGATGCCGGTGTCCGCTTTTGAAATGGAACCGTCGCTGCGCAACATTTTGCAATTGGCTAAGAAGCCTCTCGATGCGTATCGGGCAGGTGCCGAGGCCAATTTGGATGCCTTGGAGAAGTGGATTCCCGAGGCGCGCAAGGCCATGGCCACGCCGGGCACGGAAATTCCCCGCGCGCCGCAGTTGCCCGCTGATCCGATCATCGACGAACATTTTCCCACCACGATCTATAACGGCATGGTCCATCCGGTCACGCCCTTCGCAATCAAAGGAGTGATTTGGTACCAGGGTGAATCGAATGGCGGTGAAGGCATCGAAAACTATCACGCCAAAATGCGGGCTTTGATCGGCAGTTGGCGCAGGGTTTGGCATCAGGGAGATTTTCCTTTTTATTTCGTCCAATTGGCGAACTACGAGGGCGTTTGCGCGACCCCGGCAGCCGCCGGGCCGTATTCCCGAAACCGCGAGGCACAGCTTTTGAGCTTGCGGATTCCTAACACCGGCATGGCCGTCGCCGTCGATATCGGTGAGGAAAAGGACATCCATCCGAAGAACAAATTCGACGTGGGTGAACGGTTGGCAGCGTGGGCTCTTCACAACGATTACGGTCGCAAGGATCTGGTCCCCAGCGGACCGCTCTACAAATTGATGCAAGTGGAGGAAGGCAGGATCCGTCTCCAGTTCGACTACATAGGTGCCGGCCTGATGATCGGCAAGAAGGATGGCCGCAATCCGGTGGTCGGGGACAAGGACGGTAGGCTCAAGCAATTCGCCGTCGCCGGCGCCGACAAAAAGTGGTATTGGGCGGACGCGGTGATTGACGGAAATGACATAATCATTTCCAGTCCTCAAGTGCCCAAGCCCGTCGAGGTGCGCTATGCCTATGACCATAACCCCGCTGGCTGCAACCTATACAACAAGGACGGGTTGCCGGCTTCGCCGTTCCGCACCGACAAGTGGTAGGACTTGGCGTACGCCGGGAGACTATCGGGTGCCGTCTCGCGACTGCACCCTGGATTCCCGCGCCATCCGAAACGAGGACATGAATCAAGACTTCAGGCTGTTAGCCACTCATCCGACATTCCGCTCAAAAAGCCGACGCAAGGTCCCTGCCAGCATGTCTAATACAATCAAGAGAGGATTCTGGTGCCTGCTGATGGTTGGTGGCATGGTCAGCAGCGGGTGAGGCGAGGACCGGCTAGACCCGGTACAACAAACGCGATGCCGCGAACCCATTCCCCGGCGCGATCGAAATCACCAAGGCCGGCAAATAGGAATTCAAGGTCTGGCCGAAGTGACCGGATCCGTTGGCGTGGCGGTCAGCGATTGCCCAGTTGCTCGGATCTCACTATCACCCAGGTGGTGAGGGAGACCGACGGTGGAGCGGCCGCCTCGGCATCGATGCGGACCGCAAGCCTGGACTCGCCGTGCGGTAGGGAAACGGGGCGGGTCAGGGGAATAGCGGCGATCTTCCTGCGGTTGTTATCGGCGAGATATGCCTGATCGCCCTTGCACAGGATGAATTGGCCCGCGCTGATCCTGGGGGCGCACTCGAGCTTCGAGTTGCCGGGCAGGATGATGACACAACCGTTGGCCGGGCCGTTAAACCGCAAGCCGAATTGTAACAATTGCGGCCCGCCAGGATTCGTTAGGGAAACCGCTTCAAGCTCGCGGCCGGTGGCGGTCATGGCATGGCTCTCCTTGACATGATCGAGGGTGAACGAGGAGTTGCCGGTTTGGATCAGGTTGAACTTGAGTCCCGGCTCCCTGAGGGCTGCTTTTTGCGCACCGCTGAAACATTGCAACGAGCGGGCCTTTTGCCAGGCATGGAAGGCCGCGAAGATCGCCTCCCTTTCGCCCGTGGCTTCGATGGCCTGTTGACCGGCGTTGAGACCAAAGGTGGCATCCCACCCGGCTGCTTTCGCCATCAGATTCTGGGCGTCGTAAAGTGACCAATCGCTATGCCAGCTCTGGAGTCCGAAGGTGGGCGGGAAGTAGCTGTTAGCAAAACCGTTGCGGATGTCCTTGCCTTCGATACCCCATTCGCCGGTGCACGGGTTGAACATGTTATCACCGCCGCCGACATCACAGGCATTCATGAACTCCCACGCTCCGCTGAAGACATTGGAGCCGGTGACGCGGGGATAGCGGCCGCCGGTGAGGGTGGCATAACTGTCAAACAGGCGGCGGTTGAAGAGTTTCATCGCATAGTACCCTTGGTGCTGGTACATCAGGCTCTCGTAGCCGTCGAAGTTGATGGTATCCATTTCATTGCGAACCATCAATTGGGCATAGTAGTCCGCGTAGTCGAGCATGAGATTCATGTCAGGCACGAAGCCATTATAGCAATTCTGCATGAGCTTCACCAATTCATCGCCGGCGTGATGGCCGGTGGCTTTGGAGGCGTGGCCGCGCTTGACGCCCGTGATGGTCCAGGGGGCGGCATCGCTGATACTTTCATAGCGCATCATCTCGCTGCCGACGCGCAGGTAGTTCGAGTCGTCGCCCATGGTCCATGTGCCCTTGTCGGCGAGTAACGACGGGGCGGTGACGACAATCCTGGTGTCAGTGGCGGAGATGTCCTTGGCGAGCCGGGTGCGGCAAACCGTTTGGAGGTTGGCACCGGGAACCGGTGTCACGTCATTGCAGATGCCTCCCTGGAGGAAGACGCACAGTGTGTGCAATCCTCCGTGGGTCATGCCTTGCTGGTGGGCAGTTTCGCCGAATTGCTTATAGGTAACGGTTTGGCCGTTGGCGAGGCTGAGCTTGCCCTCCCACTTGTTATCAAGCGACGGATAGAACTCGGCGGTGTCATGGGAGATATCATTGAAGCCCATGGCCTTGGCGTATTCAATGCACTTGTCCTGCGGGCCACTGAAATAAAGGGTGGGGCTGGCCAAGGCTGGATCGCGGACCCATTTGCCTCGGATCTTGATATGGGGGAGGCCTTCGGCGATGATGATATGTTCGATTGCAGCCAGGCCGTGATCATCGGGACATGCATAAAGGGCGACGGCGGAGCCGATGAAATCGGTTCCCTCAACCGGATCGCTGATGAGGTGGCGCGGCTGCGATCGTTGGAACCCCGGTAAAAGCGAGAACAGATGGTGGTGCGGCTTGGTGCGATCACGGGCATGATAGGCGATGCTTGAACCGAAAGCGGGTTCCAGTTTTGCCCCGCTCCCGAAGAGCTGTTGGAAATATTCCTCGGGGTGTGAATAGAACGCGGTATCCGTAACACCATTGCCGCCGATGTTGAACCTCTGGCCTTCCTTGTATTCGGGCGGCAAGGGATATTTCACCGGATCGGGTGAATGAATATAGTAACCCATGCCATAACAATCGCCGTCGATGACGGGGCCCGGGATCGTGTTGTCATCAATGCCCCACAAGCCGATGGCCCACAAGTTGTCGCGGACGACGCCGATGATATCACCGATCTTGCCGGAGATGGTGGTGTTGATGGGTCCCCAGACGACGGTGTCCACCGCGTCGCGCGGCGTGAGCGACAGCAATTGAAACCGGAAGTAGTCGTCTTTGGCGGCGACCGCGACAGTGGCGGTTGAGCCATTGGCGAATTGCAGCACGGCCTGATGTGGGTCCGGTTGGAAGACGGCCGAGACCGGAGCGACGAGTGTTTCGTTCGGCTTGCCATGTTCGTGCAGGCTGAGCAGCGGTGACGGATGGTTCGCCGGGCTGTATTCCTTATGGGATTGGCGGTCGGTTAAGGAGGTGACAAACCCCCGTTCATTGATGCGAATGGCGGCGTGGAGCGTTTCCAGCGTAAAGTCCGCGCGAGCTGATGTGACGGCCGCGAGGAACAAGGCGAGGGGGAATGGGTTCATAAGTTTGCTGCGTGGTTGGCGGATTCAGCCTTGCGCGACCGTGAGGAAGGAACAAGTCCGGGCGGGGCAAGATGTTCATGCGAGGGGTAATCGAGCCCCGTGAGCAAACCCTTCGCACAATCCGTGCAACCAAGTTTGCTCATGTGCCCAAAGTACCCTCAGCGGATCGCGATGTCAACCGGTGACAATCGTTCTGATAGATCTTGGAGCCGGTTTGCAGGCGGCTGCAGTCATCGTGCATGTTGAGCATCGGGAAGTTCGGGAGGTTGGGGCCGAACCAATGGCGGGGCGTAGCGTCGAGTTGCCATATGGCGCCGATTTTGTCGCATTGCCAGCAGCGCAAACCGGCACCTTGGCGGCGGACGGGAACATCATCGTGCTGTAGTCCGCCGCCGATGGCGAAGCGCCGCACACTGGCCGGATGGATCTGCACACCAAGGCGGCGGTGGAGTTCGGAGGCACACAGGCCGTAGCTGGCCGGAGGGCGTAGCTTGAGCAGCTTGGCGACCAGTTCAACGGCCGGTTGTGACCATTCCCCGGCATGGTCACCGCCCGAGCGTCCGGGTTCCCAATGATCGGCATGGCCGGCGCTACGGGCGGCCAATTACGAGGCCTTGAGTTGGTGAAAGCGGGTTGTGCCCACCTGCAACTGTTTGGCGGCCTCTCGCGAGCCAATGCGGTCCGCACAAAGGGCTTCAAGGATCTCACGGACAAAAGGGGCTGCCAACCGGCGGGACAACTGGGATCGGTGTTTTTCACGCAGACCCAATAACCCAAGCTACCCAGCCCGGCCACATCCTCCCGCAAGCGGTGCCAGAGGGGGCAGCCAACCTCCTGCGGAGGCACCCTTCCGGCCAAACCCTGTCAACCCCATTCCCCTCTGCAAGCAACGTGTCCACTTTTGCCCGCACGAAACATTCCGCTTTTGCGCGCACGCCGACAGATGCCAACAAATTCCTTGGCACTGCGGGTCGGAAGGGTATGCTCACGCGCATCATCGACAACGTCCAGCTTCATTACGGCAAGTGAAAAATGCCGCCAACTCCCAAGATCAAAACATCATGAACATTCGAAGAACCGCCGCAACGACGTGTCTAACATTATGCGGCTTGGTTCCCGCGGTGAACGCGGAAGCCGCCGCCCCGACGAGAACGCTTGCCACCAATCCGGTGTTGAAGGAGCGCGAGGAAACCCCGGCGCAACACGATGCCCGGATGGCCTGGTGGCGTGAGGCCAAGTTCGGGATGTTCGTGCATTGGGGGCGGTACGCGCAGGCCGGCGGCGAGTGGCAGGGCAAGCCGGTGCCCGGCGGATACGCCGAGTGGATCATGTTCAACGGCAAGATTCCGATCGCCGAATACGCCCGCCTGGCCAAGGACTTCAACCCTGTCAAATACGATGCCGAGAAGTGGGTGTTGGCGGCGAAGAATGCCGGCATGAAGTACATCGTGATCACGGCCAAACACCATGACGGCTTCGCGATGTTCAAGAGTGCCGCCAGCCCGTTCAACATCGTGGATGCCACGCCGTTCGGGCGCGATCCGCTCAAGGAACTGGCCGCCGCCTGCCGCAAACACGGCATGAAGCTCGGGTTTTACTATTCCCATAACTATGACTGGCACCACCCCGGCGGCGGCATGGGCGACTGGGATCCCACCCACAAGGGAGACCCGGACAAATACATCGACGGCGTGGTCATTCCGCAGTTGCGGGAAATTCTGAAAAACTACGGCGAGATTGCGGTGTTGTGGTTCGACATGGGGGCTGGCAATTTCAACCGGGCGGCGATGGATCGCATCCACCAGGCGGTGTTGGAATGCAATCCCCAAATTATCATGAACAACCGCCTGGGTTCCGGGTATGCCGGCGATACCGAAACGCCGGAACAATCGATTCCCCCCAACGGCTTTCCCGGCAAGGATTGGGAGACCTGCATGACGGTCAACGGCACCTGGGGATACAGCAAACGGGACAATGGTTGGAAATCCGCCGCCGACATGCTCCGCAACCTGTGCAAGATCGCCAGCAAGGGCGGCAACTACCTGCTCAACGTGGGACCGAACGAGCTGGGCGAGATTCCCGAACCTTGTCTCGAACGCTTCGAGCAGGTGGGCGAGTGGATGAAGACAAACGGGGCGGCGATCTACGGCAGCTCGGCCAGTCCGTTCCCGCACGCCTTGCCGTGGGGGGGGGTGACCTGTAAGGACAACTCGCTCTATCTGTGCGTCAATCAACTTCCCGCCGATCGCAAACTGACCTTGCCCGAGCTGACCACCCGGATCGGACAAGCCTATTTCCTCGCGGACCCGAAGAAGCAAGCGCTGACCATCACCCGGCTCGACAACCAAATCCAGACGATTGAAGTGCCGGCCAAACCTCAGGTATCCTTTGGCGAAGCGCCGGTGGTGATTGTCGCCGAACTGCAAGGCGGACCGGTCGCGACTTTGTTGGATTTCCAGTTTCCGGGAATGCCCGAGGCCACGCTTTCCGGGACCAACATCCATGTGCGGGTGCCGCTTGCGACGGACCTTACGAAACTCGCGCCGATCTATCATACCGGCTCCCCGCGGGTCACCGGCAAGCCCGCGTCCGGCTCGGTCAACGATTTCACCAAACCGCTGTCTTATACGATTACCGGTGCCGACGGTTCCACCAAGTCATACGTCGTCACCGTGACTCCGGCCGAAGGAGCCGTTGGCGTTCCTAACCCCAGCTTTGAGAAATTCAACTTCCTGGATGAATATGACGAAGTGTTGGAAAAGGGTTCGCCCATCACCACCTGGGTGTTTCGCAAGGTGACCGGCAACGGCGAGCTGGGCATCAGGGATCTCGTGGAGTCGCCAGGCGCCCCGCCCCCTCCGGATGGTACGCGGCATTGTGTTTACATGCGGGGTGCCGGCAACGGCGTCGCGCAAGCCATCACCTTTGACAAGGGAACCTATACCGTCAGCCTGGATGTGGTGAAACGCAACGGTTATGAGAAAACCGCCGCTCCCCTGCTCGTCACCCTGGACGGGGCGACCGTGTGGAGGCTGGATCCGACCCAAATCGCCGAGACGTGGGCGAACCACGTTTCGCCCGATTTTCCGGTCACCGCCGGAATCCACACCTTGGGCATCGCGCCGGGTGAAGGCGAGGGCATGGACATGATCGACAACGTGCGGCTTCATTACGGCAAGTGACGAATCCCCTCTCGCCCGATCTTCGACCCGCGCCTTGCCTTCCCGGTCGCGGCCAACCCCCAAAAGGAAATTCCAATCAACCCCCATTTCCCGGACCTCCGGTCCGGCCGCCGGCTCTAGCAAAGGCTCTCTTCTCCAATTTCTAGCAGGCCATTCTACGCGGCATCCTCCGCCTCCTTGCTGAAGCGCATCCGCATGAGCATGTCGGAGATGGCCACCGCACCTTTTCGATAGACGACCACCGCTAACAATTCGCCATCGACAATCTCGCGAATCAGGTCCACGGGGATTTCGGTGATGGAATAGACGATGCCACTCAGGCTTTTCAGCCCTAGCAACTTCTTCAGTTCGCGGCGGGCATTGCGCGGAGTGTCGGATTGGATGCGGTCGTCGAACACGATTTCGTTGCCGCGACTTGCTATCAGTTTGTAGGTACGTTTCATGGTATCTGTTTGTTGGTTCATGGTTTCGTTTGTGGGTTCACTTGCGGTACTTCCGGGTGTCCGATTTGCCGCAGGTGGCGGAGAGCTTGAGAAAGGGCTGTGAATGGCTGGACGGGCTGTCATCGCGCACCGGCAGGAAGTAGAGGTTGCTCGCTCGCATGCCCTGCCACTCCCGCCAGTTGCCGTAGAGTTCGGTGAAGTCTCTATCAAAGAACACCCAGCGGTCGGGAAGCCGGTCGAGTACGTCCATGCCGCACAGGTCAACCAACGAGGCTGCAACCCGGGTGTCGGACAATAGGCCGTCGGGCCGGTGGTGGCGGGGCATGCGCCGCAGGGTCTCGCGCCAGTCGCCCCACGTCCCGTTGTGAAAGAGCACGGCCCTAGCGTTTCCGGTCAGACGCGTCGTGGCACAGGCGGTGACGGGGAATGGGTGGCACAACTTCGGCGTCACCTCCCCCACGCTGGCGATGCGGAAGTGGATCACGATCTCGCCGGGGATGTCGGCGATCAGGCTTTCAACCTCGTCGGGTTCGAGTCCCTTCGACCAGCGGACCACGCCGTCATCGCGCCACGCCACACCGGCACCATGGGGGTTGGCGCGGTGACAGGCGGCGATGGTTGCACTATCAGGGCGGATGTTTTCAGGACATACGAGAATCACACACATGGCTTTGGTTTTCTGTTAGGTGTTATGGATTTCACAGGTTGGCGCAGGGGAACCGGGAATCGAACCGGCGGCACATCCGGTCGGCGATCTGTCGATAGGTTTTGAATTCCGCGTGCAGGGGGCCGACCAATCCCAGGGCGACGGGGCGCTTGCTGCCGGTCCATCCGAGGTAATCCCAGAGGAAGCGCAGGGCGTCCTTCGCGGTGGCCGTGCGCTTGGCCTGCGTTTTGTTCTTCGAGAAGGCACCCAGGCATTCGACTTCGGCGGCGCGGCGGCAAAGCCCTAACACCGTGGCGAGGTGATGCAGCAGCTTGTGGCGGTTCAACGTGCCGGCGAACACCCGGAACCGAGCGGAGCGAGATAGCCAGCCATAGGCTGCCCGCAGGGCGACGCGGGCACGCGTCGGCAATTCGATCACACCGTGGCTGCAGAGTTTTTTGAAATTGATCATGCCGCGTCCGCAGCGGTTGGCGGCGTCGGCTTTGCGGGTAGGGTTGACCGCCCGCTCCATGCGCTTGACCAGAGTGCCCACGTCGTCACCGAGCGTGTGGCTGTAATGGTTGAGGTGGCGTCCGGTGCCCGTCTGGCCGTAGAGGCTCATGGCGTGCCAACGTGCGATGTGGGCGAGCTTGCGGGCGAATTCGCTCATCGCCTGCGGGTCGTTGGTTCCGATGATGGATGCGACGCCCACGGTGATGTGGCAGCCGCACGAGGCGTTCACGTTCGCCCCGCAGGCAGTGGCCCA
>Ga0118677_10009022_pt2 | contig 11137 bp, 7 predicted proteins | sample AliMusrvi5mmetaG_FD_86154 | JGI IMG/M metagenome (GOLD analysis project Ga0118677, IMG submission 86154)
CACCGCCGCGGATGCGGTGGGCACCGGACCGGCAGCGGACAACATCGCGGTCAACTCTGCTGGCGGCCGGCCTAACAACACCGCGATGGCGTGGGCGGCTTTGCTGGCGGCGGTTTCCAAGCTGGGGATTTCGGCCTGGGTATTGGCGACGAGCGCGTCGGCATTGACCACATCCAGATCGCTGGCGAAGCCTGCGCCGCGGCGTTCATGGGTGATTTGCGAGCTGCGTTGCTGGGTAACCAAATTGCGATGCGCCACAGCGATCTGGTCCTGGATCGAACGGAGTTGGCAATAGGTTAGAGCGACCTCGGCCGCCATGCTCAAGCGGGTGGCATCAAGGTCGGCGGCCGCGCCGGCCTGGCGCGCGGTGGCGGATTCGACGCTGCGGCGGGTGCCACCGAACAAATCCAGTTCCCACGCGGCACTCAGCGCACCGTGATAGCTGGAGGAACTACCCGACGCCGGTCCCGAGCCGTCGACGTGGGTTTCCGTTTCGTTGCCGGAGGCATTGAGCCACGGCCAAAACGAGGCGGCGGCTACCTGGCGTTCCGCGCGCACCTGGCTGAGACGGGCGACGGCGATTTTCACGTCGAGGTTGGCATCGATGGCTTGTTCGACCAACGAGTTGAGTTTCGCGTCATGGAAGCGGCGCCACCAGCGCGCCAACTCGGCGGGATTGGCGGGGGTGGCGGCCGGCTGGCTCTTGCCAAAACTCCAGCTGGCGGGAACGTCGTTGCCAGGACGCTGGTAATCGGGTCCCACTGCGCAACCGACGAAAAACAGACCTAGCAACAAATAGGGGAATTTGGGAGATATCATGGGAAACGGGGTCATTCATAGCGCAGCGCTTCGATCGGATCGAGACGCGAGGCTTTCCAAGCGGGATAGAAGCCGAAGATGATGCCCACCGAGGCGCTGACCAGCACCGAGGCGATGATTGCGCCAAGCGAGGGCAGCGTGGCCCAATGCAGAAATTTGGAGACCAGAAAGGAAGTGCCGCGGCCAAGCGCGATGCCCATCGCCCCACCCGCCAGACATAACATCACCGACTCGGTTAGAAACTGCCGCAGAATGTCAGTGCCGCGCGCGCCCACCGCCATGCGCAGGCCGATTTCCTTGGTGCGCTCAGTCACCGAAACGAGCATGATGTTCATGATGCCCACGCCGCCGACAATCAGCGAGATCATGGCCACCACCAGCAGCAGCTTGGTCATCATCTCGGTGGTGGATGTCAGCGCCTTGGTGATTTCTGCCATGTCGCGGATATTGAAGTCGTTGACATCCGCCTCGGTGATGTGGTGGCGCTCATGAAGCAAGGTGGTGATTTCATCGGTGGCATCCTTGGTTTCCGCGGCACTGGTGGCAGACACGATGATTTGATCGACGGTGATCAAGCGCACAGGCATCGGGCTGTTTTTGGTTTGGAGAGCCGAACGGGCGGCAAACAGCCCCTGCGCCGAGCCGGGATAGAGTTCGCCGCGCGGGGTGGCGGTGGTGGCACCGGCAGCGGCGGCCGCCACAGCGGTGTTGGCCGTGCTGGTGCCCGACACCCGGAACTTGATCGTGGTCCACGGCGCGATGAGAATATCATCCTGGTCACGGCCCATCATGTTGGCACCTTTCTTGTCGAGCACGCCGACCACCCGCAGCGAGACGTTTTGCAAGCGCAGCTCCTGGCCCACCGGCTCCTGCCCTTGGAATAACTCGCGGACCACGGTCTGGCCGATCAGGCAGACGCGCGCCGCGTTGCGAACGTCCCGCTCCTCGAAGGCTACGCCCTGGGCGATCGGCCAGTCCCGCACATCGAGAAAATCCGGGGTGGTGCCGTCAATTTCACCGGGCACCCAGTTCTTGTTGCCGGCGATGAGCGGGGCGTTGCGGCTGCGGACCACCGCGGCAGTGGCGCGCACCGACGGGCATTCGCGCTGGATCGCGTCACTGTCGCCCGGCGTGAGGGTCATGGTGCTGCCGGCACCGAAGGACACGCCGCCGCTGGCCGCCGCGCCGGGGAAAATCATCAGCGTGTTGGCCCCCATGCTCGCGATGGTCTTTTGAATCGATGCCGAGGAGCCGTTGCCAATCTCCATCATCGCAATAACGGCACCCACGCCAATAACAATACCCAGGGTGGTGAGCGCCGAGCGCATCACGTTGCGGCGCAACGCGGTGAGGGAGGCTAGCAAAATCAACAGCGCTTTCATGAGTGGCTGACCTCGTTGAGTTCATCCGCTTCGATCAAGCCGTCGGCCATGCGGATGACCCGCTTGCAGCTGGCAGCCACCTTCGGGTCGTGGGTGACGATGAGAATGGTGATGCCATCCTCCTCGTTAAGTTGCTTGAAGAGCGCGAGCACTTCGCGAGTGGTTTGGGTATCGAGATTGCCGGTAGGTTCGTCCGCTAACAGCAGCGGCGGATGATTGATCAGGGCTCGCGCCAACGCCACACGCTGTTGCTGGCCGCCGGAAAGCTGCGACGGCTGGTGGTCCATGCGGTCGGCCAGCCCCACGCGTAGCAACATCGCCGCCGCGCGCTGCTTCGCCACCTTTTGTGAGATATGGGTTCCGCCGTAGAGCAGCGGCATCATCACCTGGCCAAGCGCCTTGGTACGTGGCAGCAAATTGAAGTTTTGGAAGACAAAGCCCATCTTGTGGTTGCGCATCAACGCGCGGGCGTCGTTCGACAAATGGGACACCTCCTCGCCGTCCAAGGCGTAAGTGCCGGAGGTCGGCCGGTCGAGGCAACCCAGGGTGTTCATCAACGTGCTCTTGCCGGAACCCGACGCACCGGTGAGGGCGACCATTTCGCCCTTGACGATGTTGAGGGAAATGCCCTTGAGGACGGGCAGCACGACTTCCCCCAGATAGAAGGTCTTGCGGATGTCGTGCAATTCGATGAGATTCATGGGATCACTCACAAGTGGATGGCGCGACCTATTTGCGCCCGCGGCTGGGGAATTTCGGCGCAAACGGATTGGTCGTCTCGGTGGAGTCCGCGCCGGGGGCATCCCGCAGTTCCGCAATGACCACTTCCATCCCCTCGAGCGTGGCGTCGTCGTCGAGCGGCATCACTTCGGTCACCACCCCGTCACTGATGCCAGTGCGCACTTTGAGCGGAGTGACGGTCTTGGGCTGCTTCGCGTCGCGCACCCATAGCACGCCGCTATGACCTTTCTTTTTGTCAGACGCTTTGGCGCCGCCCTTGGCGGGGTCCTTCTTGACGGCTTTGGCGGCGAACGGGTTTTCCGCGCCGGGCGCGAGTTGGTTGTCATCGGGCCGCCAGCGCAACGCCGCGTTGGGCACGGTCAGCACGTCCTGCTTGTGATCGATCTCAAACTTCACGCTGGCAGTTAGATAGGGCAACAGGGTGCCGTCGGCATTGTCGGTGTTGATTTCGACGGTATAAGTCACCACGTTCTGGGACATGGTGGCATTGAGGCGGATTTTGTTGACGGACCCTTGGAAAGTCATGCCGGGGAAGGTGTCGACCGTGAAGGAAATGGCCTGGCCGGTGTGGATGTTGCCGATATCCGCCTCGTTGACGGCGACCCACACCTCCATTTTCTTCAAATCCTTGGCCAACAGGAACAGGCTCGAGGCACTCATGTTAGAAACCACGGTCTGGCCCACATCCACCCGGCGGTCAATGACGATGCCCTTGACCGGCGAGGAGATGGTGCAATAGTCGAGGTTGCGGTCGGCGAGCTGGATGGCGGCCTGGGCCTGCATGACGGTGGCTTTGCTGGTGGCGATTTGGGCGGTGGACACCTCGCAGGCGGCATCGGCGGCCGACACGTTGGCCTTGGCGGCCTCGTAGGTGCTTTGATAGGTATCATAGGCCGAGCGCGAGAGTGAATCGGTGGGGCCGAGTTTCTCGGCGCGGTCCCAGTCCTTTTTGGCCTGGTTCAATTGGGCGCGAGCTTGTTCGAGTTTGGCGCGGTTTTGGACGAGTCCGGCATCGGCGGAGAGCACGGCGGATTGGGCCTGCTGGAGTTGGGCCTCGGCCTGTTTCTTGTTGATGGCGTAGAGCGAGTCGTCGATTTTGGCGAGCAATGCGCCCTGCTCGATTTCCGAGCCGTAATCGACGGTCTTGCCGGTGATGTCTTTGCCGAAGGTGAGGATCTGGCCGGTGACCTGGGCACCGATATCGACCACCTCCTCAGGTTCGAGGGTGCCGGTGGCGCTGATGGTGGCCAGCACGTCGCCGCGTTTGACCGCTTCGACACGCAGATTGGGCAACGGGGCCGCTTTCTTGTAGAAAATGCGCCAGGCACCCAGCGCGAGGGCGGCGATGCCAAGGAGGATAAGGAGCGTGCGGAGCGGTCGTTTCATTGCGTGCGAGTGCCACGGAAACGCCGCCCACCGGCCAATTCTTTCACAAGATTGAACCAACTCGCGCAGCCGTCCGCAAATTCAAGCGGCGCTCGCCCGTCACCGCAGCGGCTCATTGCACCCGCACAATGCCGTCGGGAAGCTTGGCGGTGGTGATGACCGTCCCATCCGGCTGCCTGTCGTGGCGGACGTGGATCGGGCCTTGCGGCGTGGGAAAAGTGCCTTCCGCCCAGGCGAGGCGGCCGAGGTGGGGCGTGATTCGAACTTGCGCGCAGCCGGGCGCTACGGGCACGACGCCAAGCACGTTCTTGCTGAGCCAGGCGGTGGGGCCGCCGGACCAGCCATGGCAGAAACTGTGGCGGAAGCCGATATAACAATTGGCCCCAAAATCGCCATGCAGGTCTTTCTTGCCAGCTGCCACCGGTTCGTCGATGCGCCCCGCATTCTTGGTCCAGGCCAGATCGAAATCCTCCCAGAAAGTCGTGGCCCCGAAATCCAACATGCCACCCCAATATTGGCTGATAAAGTCCAGCGCGGTGTCGAAGTCGTTGGCCTTGGCGAGCGCGTTGAGGACATAAAACCCATAGAACGTGCTGAGGTCCTTGGGCCCGTCCTTCTTGAGAACCTTGGCCGAGACTTCGGCGGCATCGCGGAAACCGGCAATCGCTAACAACGCGGCGGGCGCCTTGCGGCCGCTCGACGCGGGCACGTGCTTGCGCAGCCGTTCCGCGGTGGCACTGCACAGGGCGGCGCTGTCCTTGTCACCGAGAATGGCGCTGAGACGCGCGCCACTCTCCATGGTTAGGGTAAGCATCGCCTGCAGGCCCTCGTGCACGGCGACCGGGTCCGAAGCGGTCGGCCAATCAAGGAAGCGCATGCCATCAAGGGTTTCCTTGCCACCGGCATCGACATAGGTGGCAAGGCGCTTCAGCAATGCTGTTAGATAAGTTCTTTGTTGCTTGAGGTACTCAAGGTTGCCGTGGTGCAGATACCATTCCTCGTGGATGAGTATCCACCACATCGAATACGAACTGATGCCGTTCATCCACGCGGTGACCGGCGTCACATCGCGTGTCAGGTCCAGACTCTTGGGCACAACCTCGTTGAAGCCGAACACGCAGTTGATCACACTGACTTCCGGATGCATGTCGCCTAACCAGACAAGCCGATCGCGTTTGATGCCATCCCACAGGTAGTCCTGCATGTTGAGGTGGACGGTGTAAGCGCCGGTTTGCCAGATTTTGTTGAGCCGCTCGTCGGAGCACTTGAACGACCCGACGTAGGGCACGTCGCGCAGGGTCAGGATCGCGCGCACCTGGCTGAGTTGGACCATGAGCTTGGCATCGGCGTTGTCGATCCTAACGAACCTAAAGCCGCTGGGACCGACGGTGGTTTTGCCCAGCCATGGGAGTTTGACCACCTGGTCGCGCAGGGCGTGATCGTTTTGGGCATTGCGCTCGCCGAGTTCGGCCATGGTTTCGGCCACCGATTCGCCGCAACGGATGCGCACCGAGGCACCTTTTTCAAGCGAACTTGTCGTGAAGAGTTCGACCGAGCCGGCGATCTCGCGGCCGAAGTCGAGCACCAGCCCGCCGCCCGGTTTGATGACCAGCGGCGGCACCGGTTCGCTGAGCACCGCTTGACCGCTGTGGGCCTTGAGCAGATTGGCGGCATTCTCGACGCCTTGCGCGGAGGACCAGACCACGCGGGTCGGTTGAATCACAAACGATGTGAGCGGGCTCTTCTGGGCCACTCCCTCAAGCGCGGCAGACAGTCCCCGGGCCGGGCCGGCAACGGCGACCATGAGCAAGGTCAACGCGGTGGTGAAATTGAGGGGATGGATCAGTTTGCAGTTCATTCTCATGGTTTCATTGGGTGGCTGGCGAAGGCGCGGCGCACAGGCGGCGGTTCGCACGACGCTAGCCAGCCTAACGCAGTCTGGCAACCCTAGATGCATCCCCGCAGGCAAGATTGGCAGTGATGGACCAGCGCCGGAGGGAATCTCAGGCGGTTGGGCCGGGACATCGCGATACCGCTGAGGGTAACCATCGTCGAGGTTCTCGTTCGCTTTGTAGCAAGTGGCGTGGATGAGCACGGTGAGCTCCTTGATGCCTCCCGACTAACTTGAAGAGTTACCCTACGTTCCACACCCCAATGCCTGCGCGGGTTCTGGTGCAAAAAGGAATATGGAAAGGTTAGATCAAGGGCGCACGCAGCCGGAATGGCTGCAAGCAGCGCAAGAGCGGCACTCAGGCAGGCGGCCCAAGGGTGTGTGGAATTTGCTTCCGTTGGAAGGTGCAGCTTCATTTGCAGTAATGGATTTGCACGTTGTCGATCAGATTCATCCCCTCGCCTTCACCGTTGGTAAATGCCAGCGTGTGGGCACCTGCCACCACTGCAAATGGCTCCGATGAGCATCGGCTCCAGACGTCGCCAATCTTCCCGCCATCAACGGTTAGAACGGGCGCTTCGTCGATGGTCACCACCAGAGCAACGGCGGTGCCCCCGTAGCCGCGGCGTTTCACCACATCAAAACTTAGCGTGTACTTCCCCGTGTCAAAGTTGATCGGCTGCGAGAAGCCATCGCCCACCCCCCGGATGAAACCACAGTGGCGCGTGCCGTCCGGCGCGGGCGGCGCGCTGATCGGCCCGGTGAGCAGGGCGATGCCCACCTCATCACTCTCTTTCATTTGTTTGAATTGCCAGATGGCGCCTGTCGGTTGGCGGCCCACCGTCTCGTCGTAATGGGCCAGAAAATCGAATCGCTCAAAACTGGGGTTGGCGACGCCAACCGATCCCAACGTCGGCGCGACCGTCACGGTATAGTTGCGCGTCGAACCGTCCGCCGCGGTGATGGTATAGGTCCGCGGCTTGGTGAAGTTGTTGGGAGTGCCGAATGCCGGTTGCCCGGTGACCGACGGCGAGCCGGTGTTGTAGGTTGGCGCCAGTTTCGTTAGGTCGGTTGCCAGGGGCACCTGCACCCGGATCGAATTACCGGAGATGACGGCTTCCGGCATGCCGGGAAATTCGAAGTCCAAGAGCGTCGCGATGGGTCCGCCCTTCAATTCGGCGACGATCACGGTGGGCATTTCACCGAAGGCCACCGGCGGGGATTCCGGCACGACGAGGGTCTGAATGCCGTTGTCCAAGGCGGTGATGGTCAGCGGCCGCTGTTGGCGGTCGGTTAGCATCGAGGCCCTCGCAATCCTGGTGGTGAGTTCAGGCAAGGTCAGTTTGCGGTCGGCCGGCAGCTTATCAACGCAGATATAGATCCGGTTGCCCTTGCTGGTGACCCAACCCCAGGGCAGGCTGTGGGAGAAGGGGCTCGCGGCACTGCCATAGATCGCCTCGCCATTAGCCTGCATCCAAGCGCCGACCTGCGCCAAGCGCGCCAATGAGCCGGCGGGGATTTCGCCCAATTCATTGGGACCGACGTTGAGCAGATAGTTGCCGCCCTTGCTGGCGATCTTGCAGAGGTTGCGCAGCAATTCGGCGGCCGACTTCCATCCATGGTCGCGTTTGCTATAGCCCCAGGTACCGTTGATGGTCATGCAGGTCTCCCAGTCTTTGCCTGGGAAACCGTTGGCGGGAATCGATTGCTCGGGCGTTTCCGTGTCGCCGTGATAGCCGGCTCCAAGCCGGTCGTTGATGATGATTTTTGGATTGCACGCCACCACGGTCTTATAGATACGGTCCATCTGCTCGCGGCTGAAATTACCGGCCCCCATGTCGAACCACAGCACCGCGATTTCGCCGTGGTTCGTTAGAATCTCGCGCAGCTGGGGGATGACAATGTCACTGATATATTTTTCGGGGTCTCCCTTGTGGGCGGGGTCCCAGTCGTTAGAACCGCCACCCTGATGATGCCAATCGAGATTATGAGAGTAATAGAAGCCGAGTTTCATGTCATGCTTGCGGCAGGCGGCGGCGAGTTCCTTGAGGGGGTCGCGGCCGAAGGGCGTGGCGTCGACGATGTTGTAGGAGCTGGCGGCAGACTTGAACATGGCAAAGCCCTCATGATGTTTGGCAGTGATGACCATGTACTTCATACCGGCGGTCTTGGCCGCCAGCACCCATTTCTCGGCATCGAATTTGGCGGGGTTGAAGTCGTTGGCCAGGGTTGCGTATTCGGCGATGGGAATTTTGCCATGAAACATGAGCCACTCCGCGTAGCCGCCTTCCACGGGTTTGCCTTGCCATTCGCCGCCAGCCTGGGCGTAGAGGCCCCAATGGATGAACATGCCAAATTTTGCCTGACGCCACCAGGCCATCCGGGCGTCGTGCTGCTCAGGGGTTTCGTTGCGTTCCTTGAGTACCGGATTGTCGGGGAGTGTCCTGGCCGGGATGGCCGCCTGCGCGGCGCATAATGAGGATGCGATGAGCATCATCCGGAAAGAGCTCAGCAGGGGTGTCATGGCGGTTGGCAAAGGTGTGGGGTTGGACGGGAGTGAAGCGGGTTTGGCTTTACGTTTCTCTCTGCTGTTTTCTGTCGTCCTTCACGCTCGACTGGGCCGCCGAACGGGTTGTTCGCGGCGCGGGTTGCGGGTTCGGCGCCAGGGAGGCAGCGCCTCAGACCCAAGACGCACGACTCCAAGACGCACGACTCCAAGACGCAAGACGGAGGACTTGATTGCCGCTCATGCGGGAGTCGCCCCGCCCATCACCGTTAGGGCAAGCTCCCGCCGCATCACCACGCGCAACGATGCAGATGCCCGCAGTTGTTGGCCGAAAAATATTTCTTGGCACTGCGGGACTCACGGCTAAGGTCAAAGCCGAGCAAGCCGCCCCCATGCCCCCCGTCAGTTCCAACCTTGATGCCTTGCGCATCGACCGCTCACAGGCCCCGCCACCGGCCCGGCGCGGCCGGTGGTGGTGGCTGGCGCTGCTGCTCTTGCTAGGTGGCGCTGGCAGCGGTTGGTGGCTTACCCGGGCCGGGGGCATTGCGGTGAAAACCACCACGGTGCAAGCGCCAAGGAGCGAGGGCGGCGGCGGACGCACCTTGCTCAATGCCTCGGGCTACGTGACCACGCGCTTGAAGGCGACGGTGTCCTCCAAAATCACCGGCAAGGTGGCCGAGATCCTCGTCGAGGAAGGCATGAAGGTGGAAAAAGACCAGGTCCTCGCCACCCTCGACGCGTCAAATGTGCAAAGCGGTCTGCGCCTGGCCGAAGCCCAACTCGCCGCCGCCACACTCAATCTCGCGGAAACCGCGCCGCAGGCGAAATTCACCGCCGCCGAATTGCAACGCATCACCGCGCTGGGATCCTCCAAGTCAGTTAGCCTAACCGACGTTGGCAAGGCGCAGGCCGAGGCGTACATCCAACAGGCGAAACTCGAACGCCAGCGTGCCGAGGTCACCGTCGCGGAACGCCAGGTCGACCAATGGAAACAACAGGTCGATGACACCATCATCCGCGCGCCTTTCGCCGGAGTCGTCACCACCAAGGACTCGCAGCCCGGCGAGATGATCTCGCCGATGTCGGCGGGCGGGTTCACGCGCACCGGCATTTGCACGCTGGTGGACATGGCTTCGTTAGAAATCGAGGTCGACGTGGGTGAAAGTTTCATCAACCGAGTGAAGGCCGGCCAAGCGGTCGAGGCCACCTTGGATGCCTATCCGGAGTGGAAGATCCCGTGCAAGGTCATCGCGATCATACCCACCGCCGACCGCCAGAAAGCCACCGTCAAGGTGCGGGTGGGCTTCGAGCAACTCGATCCGCGCATCCTGCCGCAAATGGGCGTGAAAGTCGCCTTCCAAGGGGATGAGCCCGCGGCGCCCGCCGCCACCACCGCCCGCCATGCCGTAGTGGTGCCCAAGGCCGCCGTGCAGTCGCTCAACGGCCGCGACATCGCCTGGGTCGTGACCCACGGCCGGGCCGAGCGCCGCGCGGTGACCGTGGCCGGTTCTAGCGACAATGAAATCACCCTCAGCGCCGGTCTCGCCCAAGGCGAAACCGTGGTGCTCAATCCGCCCGCCACCCTCAGCGACGGCAACACCGTCACCGTAGAATCCACCCCATGAGTGCCTCTGCCCAACCCCTTGTGCGCATCCACAATGTCACCAAGAATTTCACCCGCGGCGCCGAGGAAGTCCATGTCCTCTCAGGCCTCGACCTTGCCGTCAACGACGCGGAATTCCTCGCCCTGATGGGCCCGTCGGGCTCCGGCAAGTCCACCTTGCTCAACCTCATCGGCGGGCTCGACCGACCCACCGCAGGCACCGTCCAAATCGGTGCGGACCGCGTGGACCAGCTATCCGATAGGCAGTTGGCGGCCTGGCGCGCCCGCCACATCGGGTTTGTGTTCCAGTTCTACAACCTGCTGCCCGCCCTGAGCGCCGAGCGCAACGTCGAGCTGCCGTTGCTTCTAACCGGGCTGAACAAGGCCGCGCGCCGCCGCCATGTGGCCGCCGCGTTTGAGGCGGTTGGCCTAACCCATCGCACCAAGCATTTTCCGCGCACCCTCTCCGGCGGCGAGCAACAACGTGTCGGCATCGCGCGCGCCATTGTCACCGATCCGACGGTGCTGTTGTGTGACGAGCCCACCGGCGACCTCGACCGCAAGTCCGGCGACGAGATCCTCAGCCTGCTGCAATCACTCAACCAGGCTCACGGCAAGACCATCATCATGGTCACCCACGACCCCCACGCCTCCGCCCGCGCCAGCCGCACGGTCTATCTGGACAAGGGTCAACTTTCCACTTCCCCGACAGCCTGAGGCCCCCGGCAGCATGAAATTTCTTCTTCTGATCTGGGCCGGGCTGAAACGCAAGAAGCTGCGCACGCCGCTGACTCTTCTATCCATTTTCT
>Ga0118677_10014464_pt1 | contig 11137 bp, 1 predicted proteins | sample AliMusrvi5mmetaG_FD_86154 | JGI IMG/M metagenome (GOLD analysis project Ga0118677, IMG submission 86154)
CTCGGCGGATGTCCCTACGCTCCGGGTGCGACCGGGAATGTCTGCTCGGAAGAGACCGTGCACATGCTCGAGCTCATGGGCTACGACACGGGCGTGGATCTGAAGGCCTTGTTGGACTGTTCGGCCCGGCTGCCGGGGCTCGTCGGATCCCCGAAAATAAAGGTCACTTCCGATTCGATAATGTTCTTTTCCGTCCGGGCGTCAAAATTATCCGAAGTTTCCTCCCGAAGCCCGAATCCTTTGAGCGAAACATCGGTGCCGAGCTCCGTCATGTAGCCTTTGGGCGCCGTGCCGCCGGTCGGTATCCCGGCCTTCCGGGCGCCTTCGAGCGCGCCGCGGTCGGCGCCGGTCTGGCCTCCGGATATGATCTTCAGCCCACCGGCGTTGTGGCCATCCAACCGGCGTTTGATATTATCCTTGGCGAAAGCCGCCATGACGGCGAGATCGCCGTTCCCCCTCGCTTCCGCCGCCGTGATCGCTGCCACCGCACGCTCCGTCCCGATCCGTCCGAGGGACCAAACGATCTTCTCTACCACGGATAGCGATGGCTCATCCATCAGGCACTTGAGCAGGGCTTCTTCGCAAAAGGCCAGTTTGTCACCGAGCTCATCACTGAGGTCGCCGATCCCTTCGAATACCGCGAATCGGACCTTCTCGTCGGGATCTTGCATGTACGCGAGCGCCGTCTCCACGGCATCGTAGCGCCCGACATCGAGATACGCCTCCATGGCGACCGATCGGATCGACGGATCCGATTCGACCTCGACCGTTTTTAGCAAGAAAGGCATGGCCTCTTTGGATCGGATCGACCTGAAGGCGAAGAGAATCTCCCTCTTTACGTCGGCATCCAGCCCCCTTTTGAAAAGCACGCGGCCGAGCACCGGGATCGCGGACGTTACTTTAAGTTTTCCGAGTGAACGCGCGGCCTCAGCCCGCACATCGGCGGCGGGATCGTCTTCCAGCACCCGCATCAGCACCGACACGGAAGCTTCGTCACCGATCGCGCCGAGCGAAATCACCGCCCAGTAGCGGACTTCTTCGTTCCTCTTATTCGCGGCAATGGCATCCTTCAGCGAGGAAGCGACACGGGCGTCCTTCGAGTACTCTCCGAGATCCGCGGCGGCACCCGCCCGGACCTTCGGATCCGTGTTACGCAATTCATCGAGCAGTCTCTGGAGCCGCATCTTGTCGCGTTCTTCGAAGAGTTTCTTTTCCTTTGTCACCACACCCGCGACGGCGGGAGCGACGCCGGAGAGCGGCTTGCCGTCCGGGGCCTTCGAGCGCTGGACCCCCGGCTCGAGAAGCTCCATCGCCCGGGTCTCCACTTCATGAAGCTTGTCCGAGAGGTGGACTCCCTGAGCATCGAATTTGAAGAGCAGGTGATTGATACGCATGTAATCGATGTCGTCAAAATACCCGGGAGTGTGCCGGAGGTTCCTCGTCGCCTTGAGCACGGCTTCCGGCATATCCTCATGCAGGAGAACGCTATTGACGAAGATGAACGCGGGACCGTCCAGTTCGCCGGGCTTGACCGGCTCCGGTTTGTCGAGCGTGCCGCGCCGCGTCTTCCAGGAAGAACGCGTTTTGAGCTTCACGCCGCGCGGGTTCCAGAAACCGAATTCAAAGAACTTATCGTTCTTCTTTTCAACGGTGGCATATTCTTTCTCGATGATCTCGCGCAAGGCCTGGAACGGCCGGGTCCCTTTCAATTCCCGGATAAAGGAGGCGTCACGCCCCACATAATCGGCGTACTTCGAAATATCCCCGTCCGCGATAACGTCGTTTAAGGCGATAGCCAGGTTCAGATAGCCCTGATACGCATCCGGATACCGGTCGATGTGCATGGAAGAGTCGACGACGGCGATCACGGGCTTTTCTTCGAGCATGCGCCGCAGAACATGCGAGCGAATGAACTTCGGGTCGACATGGTACGGGTTCTCATGCGTTTCGCTTGACCCGATCTTCGCGTAGACGGTTTCCGCCCCGGCGGCCCACATCGAGCCTTCGATAAAAATGGAAGCGAATCTTCCGAGGCTGAAATTGGGGATGACCCACACCGGCCGGCCACCGGAGTACGAGCGCTCCATCACCTGATTGAGGAACTCCTTCAGCTTCAGGGATTCCTGCGCGGCGTAGAGGACCTCGGCCTGGATCAAGCCGTCCTTCGCTTCAGCGGCTGACTCGTTCTGACGCTTCAGGCTTTTCACATAATCCTCGTAAGAGAATCTGCCGAATTCGGCGGACACGATGCGGCTGGTATCGATAATGCGCCGGAACGTCGTGTACTCCAGCTCCGCGTGAAGTGGATTGTCCGAGCGGAAAGCCCCGCCCCGGATATCCGCCTGGATCCCGCGCAACTGGCCGTAGAAATGCTCTCGCTCGGGTTTTTTCTTCTCCTTGCTCATCGCGATCAGCTTGGCCGTAGGATAAACGCCGTTGCGGACCAGGTCGCAGATAACGCCGTAACTTCCCTCGAGAATTTGCTTGTCGTATTTTCCGAACACTTCGCTATAAAAATGCGCGACACTGAATCCATCATCCGCAAGGCGTTTCTCAAGAAGGCCGACTTCGACGGCCATCTGCTCGACCGTCAGAGGCTTCAAGTCCGCGCTCGCCGCAGCGAAGAAATTCCGGAAAGCCTTCTTGTCCTGAAACAGCTGAAGGTTCTGTCCGCCGCTAAGGAATTTTTTGATGATATCGAGGTTCATCATAAAATCCTCGAGGCCTGTCGAGAGCTCGAGCGCTACGGGGACCTGCACTTCGATGAAATTCCGGACATCTTGCTGTGATTTTCTGACTTCGTCCGCCACGTCGATCACCTTGTTAAGGATACGGCGGGATTCCGCTGGACCGAACTTCGTGAGGATCGAGGCTTCGAGCGCGCCAAAGAGCTTCTCGGCGGCGTCCAGATTGCCGATGGACTCCATCACAAAAAAGTGCTTCGGTGAGATCGCGGAGGACGCGTAATAGCCAATGGACGCCCTGAAATGCACCCAGGGATAAATCAGAAGAACGAACACATAAGTAAAAAATGTGAGGATTATCGAAAGGAGGACGATACCCAGCCTCGTCACGGGAAGGAGAAATGTAACCGCCAGCGACAAATACATAAAGGTCACCACCGCCGTCCAGATACTTGCGACCCAAAAGCAAGTAACGCCCGCGATAGCCGCCGCGACAAAGTACGCGACGAAAAACAGAAAAGCCTTGTCTCCGGTACTGACGCTTCCCGGTGAGCCGAATATATCCACCAGGTATCCCGCGGCATCTCTTTCCTTGACGGCCTCCAGAGCAATAGGCAGGCGGCTGAAATACGGGAACGGGCGCTTCATCCGAGGGGGGTTACGTCCGTCCGCCCCCGCGTCCTTCTTGGGACGGCGCGTGATAATTCGCTTGAGCGAGGATAAAGCCCTCACGACCGGCGCAATCAAATAGAGACCGAGAGCGCAAAACCCGTAAATCACACCAAACGATTTCACTGCCGGCTTGATCCAAATGAAGAAATCACGGATCCAGGACCCGTCGAAAGAGGTCAAACGCTTCCAGGTTTCTTCCCCCAGCCGTTTTCTCGCCTCCCCAAGCGCCTCTTTGGCTTTCGTGCGGACCCCCTTGTCATATTTCATATCCTCCTGGCTCACTTTCCGCAATAGAGCTACATCCTCACGGGTGGCTGCTTTATGGCCGAGAAGATTCACGGCTTCCAGCGTCAGCGCGGTTTCCTGGGAAGACAGGGTCGTGGTCCTTCGCATGGCACCCAGGATCCAGAAAAGCGGACTGGTGGAATCCGTCTCCGACGCGATCGAAAGGAGCGCGTTCCCCGCCCCGATACGGGTTTCATAATCGCCGTCCTTGAGAGATGCTCCGAGTCGCCCCGTCGCCCGGAGAGCGACAAGGTTTTCCCAGTCATGCGTCGCGATAAAGCATTGCGCCTTTTCATCGTCCGTCTTCGGCGTCCATCCCATCTTTTCCAGCGATTCGGCGGTCACGCGTCTGACCGTCACATTTTTATGCGACAGGTATTCTTTAACCAGGGTATCCGTCGCTTCCGAGCCGCCGAGTTTCCCGAGAGAGCGGATACATTCCAGGCGGGCCTCCTCCTTATCAAGCTTCAAGATATCTTTAAGGAGTTTCACCCCGTCGGGATTGCCTAGCGCGCCCAAACCTCTCGCCTGCGCGGCAAAATATCCGTCACTAAGCTCATGATTGCGACTAGCGTTTGTTTTCAAAAGGTCAAGCGCGCGCGAGTCATGGAGACGCGCCAGGACTTCGATCCCCCTATCGGGCGTCGAGCCGAAAATGCCCGGCTTCCAGTTAACCCACGCGTCCGCGGCCGGCGTCCCAATCGAGACAAGGGCTTCGACAGCGGACTCCTGAACCGTTTTTGAATCGTCGGCAAGCAGTTTGATCAGCGGATGGATCGAGTGCGTGTCGCCGATCCTGCCAAGTGCCCACGCCGCGCCAAACCGCACCTCGACATTCTTACTGTCCAGACACTTCTCGAGAGGCGCGACCGCGTCCTTCCCGCGCGCCGCCAGAGCTTCCCATTTCCAATTCTTGATAAGCTCATCAATCGTGGGCGGCTTCTCGTCGATCTTCTTGACGGGAGTCTCCGCTTTTTCAGCCGTGGCTTGAGCCTTGTTCGCGGAGGCCCGGCTGTCCCCCATGGCCTCCAGCACCCGGTCGTAAATTTTCCGGCTTTCTTTGGGGACCGAATTGTCGCCGGCCTTGGCGGCCAGTTTATCCGCAGCGGGTTTACCGACGGTCGAGGTCTCCTTGATCAGGACATCCTGAAACACCTGGCTTTCATCGTCGTTTCCGAGGGCCTGTATCAGCGCGTCGAGCGCGACTTCCGTCTTGATGCTTGCGAGTGCCGCTGCGGCGGCCGCGCGCACATCGACGCTCCATTTATTTTCCGCTTTCAAAAGACTCATGAAGAGATATTCGCTTCGCGGGGACTTGAAGGATGCGATAGCGCCCACCAGGGGAAGTATCCTGGAACTCTTGTCAGAAGATTGATCGCCTGTGATCGCTCCGCATTCAGTGATCATTCCGCTTAGAGCTTCAGGACTGCCGTTCGCCTTGAGAGCTGAAGCCAACACTTTAATACGCCACACACTATTCGTCCCATGGAGGGCTTTCAAGAGCGCCTCGACCGCCCGCGTGTCCTTGACCGTGGCTAAGTGCTCAGCCGCGGAAGCCACCTCTCCATCGTGTTTACTCTCCAAATCGGGAGCATAAACCTCGATGGGATCGGGCGTCGGCATCACCGTCTGAGCAACCGAAGAGAATGCCATGAATCCCGAAAGGATCACATTCAGCAGGAGCTGCGGCAAATACCGGAGTGAAAAATACCCGATATGCCACGACCGCGGCCCAGCAAAGCCCCGGTCACTGCCCGGCGTTCTCGCCTCGGAGCGGGCGGCGGGACGGTCCTCGGAATCAGATGCGGCCTTCTTCAGGAGCGCTTGAAAAATCGGGTTTTTGAGGATCACCGTTTTAAAAGCTTCCCCGTCCGCGCGAGCGGCCTCTCCCAAGCTTGAGAAATTCAAGGTTTTCAGCCACAGGTCAAGGACCTGAACATGTTGAGTCTTTCCTTTCGAAGAAAGAAAATTCAAACACACGCCAAGCAGAATCGCATGCGCGGTCGCCTCGTTCATCCATTCTTTTAATGGAGCCTTACTTTTGATCAGTCCCAATCTTCGTTCCAGATCGTTCACCATCGGAATAATACCGCCCAGAATGTCTTCCCGACGTATCAACGCATCTGTGCCGGGTGAATCAATCGCTTCCAATAAGAGCTTCTGGTTCCTTCTCAACCAATCCCCGGCCGAGTCCTCCCCAGTTTCTGAATCGGACCGGTGTTCGGACCTTCCCATTGCCAGCATATCTCCGATCAGATCGCGAAATAAAGGCTGTTCCAGACGTTCCGCCAGCCCGCGGAGCTCACTCATCATGTCATCATGCAAGAGATTGAAGGCATAGCGATTGATGAATTCCTGCACCGCGATCAATGCGTCGAGAGTGGCATCCGGATCCTGGGCGGGATCCAATCCCTCCAAGGCGATACGCGACAACTCCCCGCGAATGATCCCCCAATTCGTCAAGATCTGCGCGCCCACCGTCGCTTCCGCGTCCCCTGCCAATCTGCGGCTTCTGAGCTCGGGGCTAGCGTCCAGTAAAAAAACGTTCTCGACCGCGACCAAGTCTTCATCGGGCATGGTTTCAAGCGTCGAGGCCAGGACCTCGAAATTCTTCCATAGTCTCGGATTCCGGAGATGGTCGACAACCCCTTGGAGCGTCGAAAGCAAACCACGAGGATCACGGACCAGGCCTTCCTCGGGAGGGACATCCGAAGTTCCCGGTTCGGGCTTCTGAACTTCCTCGTAAAGCCCATCCTCCAGTCGTTTGATCTCAGCGGCCTCTTTCGGATTTTTCTGGTCCAGGTCCGGGGCATTTCTCGCGCTCAGCATTGCCTTGTTGAAATTAACCTGATTGTCGGAGGATCTCCGCTTATCCCAAAATCCGACCATGCGCAGATTACGGTCCGGCACGCGCTTATGCGTCGTGTATTTAACAACGACCCGGTAGGCCGTCTGGCCCGCCGTGTAATAAAATTCCGAAAGACCCTTCAGGTCCTCGCTTGTGAGCGGAGTCCCGAATCTCTCTGCAAGCGACAAACTTTCGATCGTCTTGATCTTTTTATATACGAACCGCAGGGCCGCACCGCTCCCTGAGGGGCCGACCTCATCTTCCAGTTGCTTCGAAAAATCGCTGCCCCAAACAAGCTGGAACCTGACGGGTTCCCTCGCCTCGGAGCGGGCGATATCGTCGTTTACGGTTGTATCCGCAATGGGTTTTGAGGGAATGCGGATGGAAGCCCTGATGCCGCGGCCTGCCTTGCCCTGGATATTCTCGATATGGAATGTCCCGTGATGGAGCTTCACGATATGCCACACGAACGCGAGACCGAAACCCGTATCTTCCAGACGGCGGCTTGTGTTGATCTCCGTGATCTTCTGCCGTTCGCTGCCGGGAGCGATCTCACTCAGCATTTCGGGATCGGAAATACCGCCGACATTGTCCGCCACTTCGATGAGGTCGAGCGCCAGGCTTCCGACCGGCTCCGGTTTCGCGGACACCGTCAAGTGAATGGGCCGGTCCTTGAGTGTCAGCAGAGACAACCCCGCCGCTTTTCTTTCCACATTTTCAGCTTCCAGTCTCTCCTGCGCGACCAGGTAACTATTCTTCATCATCACCGCTAGTAATTCGTGAAAAAACACGTCGTTTGCAAAGATTTTCGCGCCGGGTGCCGTTTGAAGATCCAGCGTCACAGCCTCTTTCGGAATTTCACTGCTCTCTAACGCAAAGGCAGCGCATTTCCCGAGGTCCATGTCATACATTCCAAGCTCTCCGAGGGTGAAAGGTATCAAATACTCATGAAGCAGATTCAGCATCTCATAGAAATGGCCCTTTTTTCCACTCTTCTGCTCGACCGCGGCCAGGAATTCGTCGTTATGCTCCAACCCCGCGAGATAATAGAGATATTGGCGCCAGAGAGCGGCTTCGTAGAGAGGAAGGGTCGGATAATCCACAGAAAGCCCCTTCTCTCTTTGGGCCTTTCTTTCAGCAATACGATTATGCACACGGTCAAAAATCTCGAACTTATCGAGGGATTCCACAAGAGCGGGATAGAAAACGCTGCCTTTCTTGGAAAGGCTCAAAAGACCATGCACCGCGTTCCGAAGATCGTAGCCAAACTCATGCCGTATAAATCGAAGCATGAGCTCGGTGCGTTCATTCATATCATTCACGGCTTCAAGCGCCTGACTGAGCCCTTTGAAGTTATCTTTTGTGATAACAGGATCTTTTTCGAGAAGGTCCACGAGATCCTTCAACGCTCCTGACTTGTCAAAAGCATGTTCCTCAAATTTTTTAAGGACCGGCACAAGCGGCGAGATATCGACCCGAAGGCCAGGCGATACCCCCTGATTCGAGATAAGATTGAGCGCCTGGATTGCGCGATCTCCCGCGATCAGAATGGCCGTCTCTTCCTGAGACTCTTGGAACTTCTCCAAAGCAAGCCGCGTCAGCTCCTCCACACCCGCGTCTTTTCCGGCATAAGAGAGCGGCACAAGAGATCCTTCCGATTTTTGATCGGTTTCATGGCGCGACTCGGTGCGACTTCTGGAGGAAAAGCTGAGCGGAGCCGTCCCGGTGAAATCCAATTGCCAGCCGGGATGACCCTTCGAGCTTGAAAAAGAGGTGAAGAATCCTTCCGGAAGCCGTCCTTTTAGCGATTCCTGGAATTCAACTTTATAATGAAACCCGGGTGTCGTTTGAGCTCCGGCTTGGGCGTCCCATTCCCAAGCCATCAAGGGATTGGATGTTTCATAGCCCGGGATATTTATGATTCGCTCCGAGGTTTCACCAGGCTGTGCGGGGAAGAAGATCTGCAACGCGAATGGCCCGCCTGACTCCGGTCGCAGCCAACCGATCTTTAAGTGCTCCGGCCCGCGGCTGTCCGGATAGAGCGTGATCAACCAGCCTCGCGGGGAAACTTCACAGGCCATGACATGGCCGGAGCCGAGAGAACCTCGGACCGCGTCGCCTTGATCCTTCAATGTCCATCCCTGAAAATGCCTCAACTGAGAAGCCAGTGTCGCCTTCCCCGGCCACAGAGAATCGTTGTAAGCTTTCGCGGCCGCTTCTGCCCTGCGAGAAAGAGCCGGGTAGCGCAAAACAAATGTCACGACAAGCCAGGCCCCTAGCCCTAAGCCGAGAACAGGTATCGTTAAAAAGATTCCCGGGCTCGCGCCTACTGCAATAAGCGTGATAAATTCCGCGAGGCCCACCACACTAATAATTCCCGCGTTCCTCATCTGGACTCGTTCCTTATTTGCTGCGGTAGAAGCAGCCAGAAGTGGGCTTGGAGTGATTCTCGCCTCGGAGCGAGTCTCGTGTGGAGCAACTTCGGTCACTCGGAACTGCGGACGCTCACGGCGAACGGGCTTGGAAGAAAGCGGCGGAAGCAGGATCTCTTTGGGAACCGCCGGCGGCTTCGACTCAACCCCTGCCGCGGGGTCCCGGGTGACGGCGCCGGGCATCAATTGTTCAGCATTGAAAGGCGAAGGAAAATGAATGGACCGGAGAAGATTTGCAACGGCTTTCTCATTCAGATCACCTGAGGCCTGCAGACTCCGTATGCCATCCACGAAGGTCCCGGCGCGGCGCATGAGACGGTCCGCCGTGCCTTCGCGGCCAAGAAGCGACGTGTCTGTGATCTCGTCCAGGAATTTCCGGTAGCGCCAGGTCTCTTCAATACGGTTCTCAACCGCGAGTTGACGCACGAGGTTGTCCCGCCATTCTTTGAGAATAAAGTTTCTGGAAGCCAGCGGATTTTCTTTCTGCCAACGATCGATCAGCCGGTCTCGTGCCGCACGTAAAAAGGCCTCGTAGATCCGCACCTGGCCGTGTTCCGCCTTAAGATACGCTTTCCACGACATTTCGCCGCGCATATGCTGTTCATAAAGCCCCTCACCCGGAAGAGTCTCGATCCGCGGAGAAAGCAGGGCGTAAGAGATCCCCCGTTTCTCCAACTCCGCTTTGATCCCGGTCGCGTGAAAACCGCCGAGCACAAGCACCGCGACAGTCCCCCGGCCCTTATTGTCCTGGGATTTTAATTGCCGGTCGAGATTCTTCGCAATCGCTTCCTCGCGCCGTACCGCGCTTTCGTAAAAATCACGGAACGTACGAACCGGAAGCTGCATGAGACCGCGCTCTTCCTCTTCAGAAAGGACTCCGGAAAATCCCGCCTTCGGAGATTCGGGAAGCTTCTGCCACTCTTCCCGGCTCAGTTCAAATGCCGCTAATTTCTCGAGGAGATCCAGCTTCTCGGAGAGAATCGCCGCGCGCCGGGCATCTTGAGCCGTCGTGTCTTTCAGCAGCTTTTCATAAACGCGCGCACGGTAGGCCTCAAATTCTTTAAATAGCGCGCTGCCCCGGATTTTCTCGAACCGGTATTGAAACGAGAGTACCGCCTCAAGGGCTGGAGATACCTTGATCGTAATCTGGGCCTCGCGGGCTGTCCGGATCAAGAGGGACGCGTAGGCCGCGGGTTCCATATGTTCCGTCTGATAGGCTTGTTTGGCGCGGCTGAGCGAGGACTTGAGGTCGCTCTTGTCCCGGATGCCGCTCTCGACGAGGGAACTCAACACCCGAATTTCTGTGGCAAGATCCAAGGAGACGCCACCGCCGTTTTGGATCTTCGCGGCAAGAATCGCGAGTTCTGTTCCAGGATTAGGCGCTTCGACCGCCGCCATGGCCCGAACGAGTTCCGCCAGCACGGGCTCTCCCTTCGTGAAGCGGCGACACAATGAGTCGATCGCGAGAAGCGCGGAAGGATAACTCTGTTTCTTGAAGGCTTCGATCCTGGAGCGAACCGCTTTCAGTATCTGTTCCGCGTCCTGCCGGATCGCAGAGGCCGCGAGATAGCGGGCATAACATTCCTGATCAAGGCGGGAATCCTCGAGACCGATGACGGGAAGGCCCCCACGCTCAAAGAGCGCGGCACCCGATCCTCCGGTCAATTCGCCGGCCTCGTAATATTGCTTGAATGCCTTACGAAGAAGACTTTCATCGGGAAAAGCGCGGAAGAGCGTCGCGTCGAGTCGCCCCGAGGCACCCTCCACGCCAATAAAATTGATCCCGTATTCCTTGTCCAGCTGATGAATGAGATTATGAATATTCCTTTGAGCGTCGGGCACTGAGTGAGCGTCCTGAAGGATCAGCACTTTCGCATGGGATCTCCCCTCGCGCGTTTCCAGCACCTCGCCGAAGGAACGGGAGATACGCAATCCTGATAATCCGAGATCCTTGAAAGCCACCGTTTCAGGAATGGCCGCGGCCGCGCGGAGATTGCCAGGGAACACTGTGGTAGTCACAAAGACCATCACCAGGAATGCCGCTATCCCTTTAATCTGTATTGAGCATTTCTTGTTTTTCATGCATCTCCATTAAAAACATTTGAAATGGATTAGAAATATACCGAAACCATAACATTAAACTTTACTAAGTCAAGCAGCCAAGAAAATAAATATTTAAGCGAACTCAATCGCTATATATTGCTATATATTTTAAC
>Ga0118677_10014466_pt1 | contig 11136 bp, 11 predicted proteins | sample AliMusrvi5mmetaG_FD_86154 | JGI IMG/M metagenome (GOLD analysis project Ga0118677, IMG submission 86154)
GCTATGATGTGTAACGGTATGTTGGCTGGCTTGGTAGCCATTACAGCACCATGTGCCTTCTGTAGTGCTGGTGGTGCAGCAGTAATTGGTCTTATTTCAGGCATACTAGTAGTAGAAGCAGTATTCTTCTTTGATAAACATCGTATCGATGACGCAGTAGGTGCAATCGCTGTGCACGGAGTCAATGGTGCATTTGGTACTCTCGCTGTAGGTTTATTCTCAGATGGTACTTATGGCGATGGCTGGAATGGTGTATCAGGCACTGTGCGTGGATTATTTTACGGCGGTGGTATGAGCCAATTCTGGGCACAATTAGTAGGTGTTGTAACCTGTGTGGTTACACTCTCTGTATTATCAATTATTGTTTATTATATTATTGAGCTCATTGTAGGTAACCGTGTTTCAGAACAAGTCGAAATCGATGGACTCGACATGGCTGAAATGGGTGCCCCAGGTTACGCTGGTATGGTTATGGATAAAGTCTCAGAGACTCCTATTGCTAAGTAATTAAATAGAAACGCTTAAAAATTCGCAAATGACCGCTCGGGTTTTATCCCCAAGCGGTCTAACAAAACCCTCCTCATGACATTTACATTAATAGAAATCACACGCGCCTTAGTTGGACTTGTTGCAGGTATTGCAATTGGTTACGGATTTGGAGTTATGCAAAAAAAAGCACGTGGCAAAAATGAACAACTTCAAAATGAAGGACGCTTAGCAAATGGTTGGCTTGTTATGCCAGGAGCTATGAAGCGAGTAAGCTATCTTCTTATAGGCCTTGCAGGAATTCAATTTTTCTTCCCGGTTCTCTTCATAGGTAGAGCGCCTTGGTTTGTATCTTCAGGAGTTGTTTTAGGTTACGGTTGGATTTTGATAAAGCATATACAACATCTTCGCTCGTTAAATTCTTAAAGACATTTCGCCACGTTCAAAATGAGCGCATGTCTTCTTGCTTTATTACCGAGCCCTGATTCATTTCCTCGTTCGTTAACAGATTATCCTACAGTAAATGGTGGTTTTGTTGACATAATTTTGGCACGCGCCAAAGCAGAGCCATTTAATGTAGCTGCTACTTTTATATTTTTTAGCGCTATAATTCATACTTTCCTGGCACCAAAATTTATACAATTGGCTCACGCCGTTGAGGCTAAGCATTCTGCTAATGGGCCAAGGAAATTTTATACAGATACTGGAGAAGAAATTCCGGAGGTTAGTTTCGCAGGACAGATTTTGCATTTTCTAGGTGAAGTTGAAGTTGTTTTCGCTTTATGGGGTATTTTGCTTATGGGCGTTATAACCCTTTCGAAAGGTTGGGGTACTGCCGTCAATTATATCGGGAATCAGGTTAATTACACTGAACCTCTTTTTGTGATGGTAATTATGGCGCTTGCGTCATCACGGCCAATCATGCGTCTAGCTGAGAATAGCATGTCGCTACTCTCATCGATTGGAGGACAAACGATCGCTGCTAGTTGGCTTACCATTCTGATTATTGGACCGCTTTTGGGTTCATTTATTACAGAGCCTGGCGCAATGACAATTTGTGCATTACTGCTTGCGCGGCAATTCTATCACTACGGTCCATCTTCTGGTTTAGCTTATGCCACAATCGGCTTATTGTTTGTAAATGTATCTGTAGGTGGAACGCTGACACACTTTGGGGCACCTCCTATGATAATGGTTGCTGGACCTTGGAAATGGGATGTGGCTTATATGTTTTCTAATTTTGGTTGGAGAGCTGCTACAGGTATTACTGTTTCAACACTTCTTTATTATATATATTTTAGAAAAGAATTTTTTGAGTTAGAGGCCAAGCGTATGGCTAAAGATCGTTTTCTTACGCAAGGTGGCGGTGCTTATATTCCAACCTGGATTATCATAGTACAGGTTTTATTTATTTCTTATACGGTACTTGTTTCCCACTATCCGCCATTATTCATCGGAGGATTTTTGGTGTTCATGGCATTTTCACAAGCTACTGCTCACTATCAAAAACGCATAGACTTACGGCCACCGTTACTTGTGGCGCTCTTTTTAGCAGCTCTTGAAGTGCATGGTGGACTGCAGAGTTGGTGGCTGCAGCCTTTGATTGGAGATATGGGACGCCTGAAACTTTTCTGGGGCGCGACATTTTTAACTTCTTTTAATGACAACGCAGCAATTACTTATTTAGCGACTCTAGTGCCAAATTTGAGTGAGGGATTAAAGCATGCTGTAGTTGCGGGCGCTGTCACTGGAGGTGGTCTAACTGTTATTGCCAATGCGCCAAATCCAGCAGGGCAAAGCATATTGCAGAGATTTTTTCCAGACGGAGTATCTGCTATAAAGCTGGCGATCGCTGCACTTATACCAACCTTGATAATGGCAGCCGCCTTTTTGTTTTAAGAAACTACTTTCTGTTTTTAAATTTTGTATTTCATCTCTATACAGACTTGGCGTAGAGAATTTAGATAATTCAAAGAAGTTTGTTAAAATCTTGCTTCAGGAATGCTTGTTCATTTCATCTAGCTAATGAGTAATCAACCTGTAGTCGGTATAATTATGGGAAGCGCTTCAGATTGGGATACGATGCAGCATGCTGCTCAAATCCTTGATCAAATGGGAATTGCGTACGAAAAACGTGTAATTAGCGCCCACCGCACGCCTCATTTAATGTTTGAATGGGGCGGTAGTGCCGTTTCACGCGGGCTGAAGATTATCATAGCGGGTGCTGGGGGAGCTGCTCATTTGCCTGGAATGCTTGCCTCGGCAACTACGCTTCCCGTAATAGGAGTTCCTGTACCGCTCAAGGTATTAGATGGAATGGATTCACTTCTCTCCATCGTGCAGATGCCTGCTGGAATTCCAGTTGCCACGGTCGGAGTTGGAAATTCCAAGAATGCAGGGCTGCTCGCTGCGCGAATCATTGGATCTAGCAACTCTGAAGTCGCCGCCAAGATTGGCGATTTAATGGAGAGTGCTCGTGTTGCTTCGCTTGAAAAGGGTAAGAGCCTTAACGCCAAGCGAAACCACCGTACTGGCTTTTAGTTTTCAGTGCGTCCCAACGCTCTAAATTTCCATCCTGCGCTACGCCACTTGTCGCGATCTAGTGCGTTACGACCATCAATTATTCGGGCGTGAGAGACCAACTTGATTAATTGTGAAGGATCAAGTTCGCGGTAAACCTTCCATTCCGTCAAATGGAGAACTAAATCCGCACCGTTAACAGTTGTAGATATATCGTCGCTATAAGCAAGAGCAGGAAAGCGAAGCTTTGCGCTCTCGATAGCTTTTGGATCATGTACTGTCACAACTGCGCCAGCTGCCTGTACTTGAACTGCAATATCTAGCGCTGGGGAATCGCGCACGTCATCACTATCTGGTTTAAATGCTGCTCCCAAGACGGCGATTTTCTTTCCGCGCAAATCTTCGGAGAGTTCGCTTCGCACTAAGTCGATCATGCGAGTGCGAGAGCGAAGATTGATTGAATCAACTTCGCGTAAGAATTCCAAAACTTGACCCGCTCCGAGTTCTTGCGCACGTGCCATAAAAGCGCGCAGATCCTTAGGTAGACATCCACCGCCGAATCCAATACCTGCCTGTAAGAATCGACTTCCGATACGTGGGTCATAGCCAATTGCTTTAGCAAGAACAGTTACGTCGCCTCCCGCGGCTTCGCAAACTTCTGCCATCGCATTTATAAAAGAAATCTTTGTAGCTAAGAAGGAGTTGGCTGCGCCTTTAACTAACTCTGCCGTTGGAAGGTCTGCTACGACCCAAGGGATTTGGTCTGCTAAGTTCTTGGCATATACCTCACGCAAAATTCCTTCGGCGCTCTCACTTGCAACGCCTACCACCAAACGACTGGGGTGAAGGGTGTCTTCCACTGCAAAACCTTCACGCAGAAATTCTGGATTCCAAGCCAGATCGGCTTGGGGATTTATCTCAAGCAGGCGAGAGCGCATCTTTGCTGCCGTCCCAACGGGTACGGTCGATTTACCAACGACAAGCGATCCACTCTTGATTATCGGAGCGATTGCTTCCAACGAAGCAAATACGTAACTCAAATCTGCGGCCAAACTCTCTTTGGATTGCGGAGTTCCGACACAAATGAAGTGCACATCGCAATCGGCGATGGCTGCGACATTCGACGAGAAAGTTAAGCGCCCAGTTTTTAACTCGGCTTGCAAAAGTTCTTCAAGCCCCGGCTCATAGAAAGGGATTTTTCCAGCTGAGAGGCTAGCGATCTTGGCTGGGTCGACATCAATGCCGACTACCTCAAAGCCGAGGTTCGACATGCACGCTGCGTGGGTGGCACCCAGGTATCCAGTACCAATCACAGAGATTTTCAGAGTCATTATGCCGATAGTAACGCTCCGAAACGGTAGCGTGAGCGCTGTATGAGCCAGAGCTTCGTTAATTCAGAGCAAACTCCCCATGGCCAAGCCCCAGGAGTCTCCGTTGTTCTGCCCATTTTGAACGAGGAGAGATACCTCGATGACGCGATTACCGCCATCTTGGCGCAGCGGTATCCGGGAGCACTTGAAGTCATTCTGGCGCTTGGACCTTCAGTAGATAAGACCAATGAGATTGCGGCAGCTCTAGCCGCCAAGGACCCCCGTGTTGTACTCGTTGATAATCCATCGGGGCGAACTGCTGCAGCGCTCAACCGCGCTATTGCGGCGGCGCGCTACTCAATTATTTGTCGTATCGATGGGCATGCCGAGATTTTGCCCACTTATATTGATAGCGCGGTGCGGGTGATGAACGAAACCGGCGCAGTAAATGTGGGTGGCATCATGGCGGCCTCTGGCATCGGTGCCTTTGAACGGGCAGTTGCTACCGCAATGCGTTCACCACTGGGTGTGGGGGCGGCGAGATTCCACGTTGGAGGTAAGGCTGGTCCAGCCGATACCGTTTATTTGGGAGTCTTTAAGAAAGAGGCGCTGCTTGCAGTTGGCGGATATGACGAGCGATTTACTCGGGCTCAAGATTGGGAGTTGAACTTTCGATTGCGCCAAGCTGGTGGAACGATCTGGTTTGATCCAGAACTTGTAGTCACTTATCGTCCGCGTCCAAATCTTCGTGCACTCTCTAAACAATATTTTGAATATGGTCGCTGGCGCAGAGCAGTCAGTCGCAATCACAAAGGCACAATCAACCTTAGATATTTAGCGCCTCCTGTGACAGTTGCTATCACGGTGTTCTCGCTCATTCTTGGAGCGACTGTTAACACTTTTCTGTTTTTGCCGGCGGGGTTGTACTTGTTGGGCAATTTGGTGGGCTCTTTTGTAATTGGCAAAGATATAAAAGAGAAGATCATGCTGCCGGCAATATTGGCAACGATGCACTTCTCGTGGGGAATTGGTTTCCTCACTTCACCGCGAGGACTGATCTAGTAATGAAGCGACTGCTTATTGCGCTCGCACTTGCTCTCATTCCTAACACGGCAAGCGCGGCGACGATTCCACCTCATTTTGTACTAACTGGTTCTGGATTTGGTCATGGAGTTGGAATGAGTCAGATTGGTGCGCAAGGACAAGCCATGGAAGGTCAGAGCGCGCAATACATTCTTAATTATTGGTTCCCGGGAACTCAACTCGTTTCAGTACCCGATTCACAAATGATCAGAGTCAACATCGCTCACCAAGTGAGTTCTGCAACAATTGCATTGGCGAGCGGGTACACCCGCTCCAACATCGACCTTTCAGCCAATCTCGATGGCTCTTTAGATAACTCAGGCTTGGGTGATTCCACCAGCGTTTATAGATTCTCGGTTTTAAATAAGAAAATAGTGGCATCAGAGACCAGTAAAGGTTTTCTTGTACAACCATTCGCCGCACAACCAGTATGGAATATTTATTGGACTGGTACCACGGCATACCCAAATCCCGCAGGTGGGTTAACTGGTCCCAAGCCACCACCATTTACCGTCATCAAAGTGACCACTGCGGCGGGCACTATTCAATTGCGATACGGGCAGGTGCAGCTCAAAGTAGTTGGCAGCAAGATCGAAATTACTGACACCATGACCATTGATCAATATGTCTTAGGGGTCAGTGAGATGTCTTCTAGTTGGCTACCCGCCGCGCTTCAAGCCCAAGCTATCGCTTCTCGTACATATGGACTGGCTCATCTGGTGTTGCGCACTTCTTGCGATTGCAACGTCTACAGCACCACCAGCGACCAGGCATATATCGGTTACGCGAAGGAGTCAGAGGCTGGTGTTGGGCAAAATTGGGTTGCTGCAGTTACGGCAACCGAGACGGATCCAAGCGATGCACAAGCTATTTATTACTTGGGCAAACCAATCAATGTGTACTTCTTCTCCTCCGATGGTGGCCAAACTCAGCAGAGTGCAGATGTTTGGGGAACAGCACTTCCTTACCTAACTAATGTTCCAGATCCATGGAGTTTGGATATTTTCTTGAATCCCCAATATGCCCACTGGCAGAGAGTATTAATTCAGAAAGATGTGGCGACTGCTTTCAATCTGCCTGATGTCGTATCCCTTGCAATCACTGCACGCACTGTGACAAATAGCGCAACTCTCATTACTGCGACGTCTAGTACTGGAGCCACGGCTCAATTATCAGTAGGGGATTTCAAGACGAAGTTGAAAGTCCCTGCTTCATGGTTTGAGATAGCTCCGACAACCTTCTAAGGCAAGTCAGGAAAAGTTACAAAGGGCCCCCCAACCTGACTAGTGGTGAAGCCCTTCTTCGATCTGCGCCTCGTGGGATGAAACTGGGCACTGGGAATCTCAACTCGACATCAAATACCTGAGTCAGTAGGGAAGCAGCCAGCTCACTTCTTTTCGATCTGACTTATAAGGAGTTTGAGTTGTTTTATCTCCTCGCGGAGTTCCACTCGACCAGCTTTGGTAATTGAGATCCAGGTACGAGCCCTCTTGCCTTCGTATCCTTTTTCGACAGTTATCAGACCCGCCTCTTCAAGCACGGTCAAGTGCTGGGAAAGGTTTCCACCCGATAAATCCATGGTTTCTTTCAAATATCCAAACTCAACTCGAGATGTCTCGTGTGCAATTGTCAAAATTCCCAATCTGACACGCTGATGGACTATTTCATTTAGAGAGTTAATCGGATGTTGACTCATTTTTGCTTCACGTTTCTACGTTGGAGAAACCAAAGGATCAGACCGATTAACAATAGATATCCTCCATCGATCACGCGATTAGGAGCAAGACTCCAAAAACCATGAGATTCTATTCCGCGTACGGGTGGCCAAAGAACGATAACGCCATACAGCACATCGCAAATAAAAAGCAGTAAATTCCTCTCGAAACGAGCCAAGAATAGCAAAGCAAGGCAAATGGAAAATGCGGGACTAATAGCTCGAAAGATAAGCGAGTTGGATGGATCTAAGAAATAGCTTTCCAGTCTCGAATTTTGGCCTGATGAAATTAGATAGAGAAGATAAGAAGCCAGGCCAAGAAGAATAGATATGATCATTCCAGGGATTACATACTTTCCCGCACTTGTTTCGGCACCCAATTCTCGGGACCTTGTTTTATAGAAATACGAAATAACTGCATAGGCGATAACGAGTGCTATTGGCCAATAAAACAAGCCGGAGAAACTATATATCCGGCAAAAGTGAGGTGCATCTGTCGGAGCGGTGGAAGAAATGCAATTACCAACCGTCCGATGACTCAAGCGCTCGATAGGAATTGCTAGAAAAGTGACTATCGAGAGAAAAGTAAGTGGAAACCAAGTCGAACGTTGTGAAGTTCGAACCCGTTTAACAAGGTACTCCTGAGTAGCCAACAGATCTCGAGGATCACTGTTCATATCAGAATTATTGTTCATCATGACAATAGGTTTGCATAACAAACCTATTAAGTCAAGTGATACTAATGATATTTAAGGATTTGTTATCTTTTCGACTTTGTGCGCCTCGTGGGATGAAACTGGACGCCGGGAAACCAACTACTCTCTTTAGGACCGCGATCTGGAATAATGTAACAAATTGACGCCTGCTCCAAATGACTTGATTTCTTTAAATTCAAGCAATTTCATCTGATCATGTTGATCAAACAAGCGATTACCGCTTCCCAAAACAACGGGAAAGACCATCAGATGGAAATCATCAATCAGGTCAAGATCGAAGAGCACATTTATCAAAGTGCGACTCCCGTGTACCACTATGTTGCCTGGGTAAATTTCCTTGAGATTCGCCACTTCGGAAACAAGATCTGTCGAAATTAGGTGTGAGTTGTTCCATGACAATTTCTTAAGTGTTGTAGAAACGACGTACTTAGGTATCTTGTTCATATGATCACTAAAGGAGTCTTGGACATGAGGCCACGAAGCGGCAAATCCTTCATAAGTTTTTCTTCCTAGAAGAAGGGCTTGCGCGGATTGTGCTTCAGCCAATTTAAAGGCAAGCCAGTCATCATTTAGGAATTTTCCAACCCAGCCACCGTGGGAATAACCTTTTTCATTTCCGGGAGCTTCGGTCACACCATCGATTGACATGAATTGAGTTACCAAAAGGACCATGTAAATAGGCTACCTTAATGGGAATTGGGTTTAAACGATTTTGTGTTTACCCGCTCTACTCAGAGGAGTGCCTCTGCGACAGATATTCCAAGTCCTCAAAATGTCACAACATTTTAGGGGTAAATTGAACTCATGATGGTAAAGGGTGTTAATTATGACGTCGGCACTGAAATGGGTGTCAACTGGCGTCCTGACTACAACCCAACCACCGTACACAGAGAACTAGAAATTATTAAGAAAGATTTACACTGTAACGCTGTCGGTATTAGTGGTAAAAACATTAAAAGAGTAGTTGTGACTGCCGAAGACGCACTTAGCCAAGGCCTTGAAGCTTGGCTAAATCCAGCAGATTGGAATAACAAATCGCCTGAGGATACGCTCACATATATTACAGAAGCAGCTAGCGCAGCCCAATTACTAAATGAACGCTATCCAGGCAAGGTGGTATTTAGTGTTGGTTCTGAGTTCACGCTCTTTATGCAAGGCATCATAGAGGGCAAAACTTTTATGTCGAGAGCAAGGAACCTGGGTAATGCTGGTATCAAAGAAGGCAAACACAATAAACCTCTTAATGATTTTTTAAACAAAGTGGTGGTAGAAGTTCGGAAGGTATTTGATGGGCAAATTATGTATCGCTCATTGGTTTGGGAACAGGTTGATTGGAGTATTTTCGACATTATCGGTGTAGACCATTACTGGGCTGAGCAGATCAAAGAGCAATACATAGAAATGGTTATGCCTTTGTTTACTTACGGCAAGCCGGTTATCAACACAGGATTTGGTTTTAACACAACGACGGCGCCTGTCACAGGGATGTTAGCGACACTTGGTAGTGAACCCTCAGTCGTACTGCATCAACTTCCAGGTCTAGGAAGATTAATTAAACCCAGGCTCAAAGTTATCAATGAACGTGATGAAACGCTGCAGGCTAAACGCTTGACTGGCAATCTTGAGTTGCTGACCGAGGCAGGTTTCAGCGGTACGTTTATAGATCAATTCATTTTTCCTCTTAAGCCATTTAGTGATAACCCAAAATACGATGTGGATAGGTCATCTTCTAGTCTCGTGAAATTCTTTGAGGGCGGTAAGCACGGAACAACTTACCCCGATATGACTTGGGAACCGAAAGCGGCTTTTAATGCAGTGGCTCAATTTTATTCAGACTCTGAGCACTGACTTCGTCTGACGAAAGTAAAACCAATTACGGGAGCGACCGCTCTTAATCCATAAGGGTGCGCTTGAAGGTGTCCTGTTCCACGACTTATGTCTCTCATGTGTCGAGAGATATGTCTCTCTAGCGGGTTTAATAAGGGATGTCACAGAGTCCTCGTCCTAACTCCCTGCCCCAAGTCATTGTCTTGAGCGTTCTACATGATGGTCTCACCCCCTCGCAGGCTGCGCTGCGCTTTGGGATGAGCCGTCGACATGTTCATCGCCTTCTGCTTGCCTACAGGGCCGGCGGGCTTGAGGCGCTAGAGCCCAAAAGTCGCAGGCCTAGGAGCAATCCCAGAGCTCTCACGCCAGAACTTCGAAATGGGATCATCCGGCTTCGCACTGAGCTACTTGCGCAAGGTTTAGATGCCGGGGCTGCCTCTATTGCTTGGCACTTAGGTGAGGCGAAGTTACATGTTCCAGCGCTCTCCACCATCTGGCGCATATTGCGATGTGCAGGGCTAGTAACACCCACCCCATCCAAGCGTCCCAAGGCTTACATCACTCGCTTTGAAGCGGTGCAGCCGAATGAGACCTGGCAATCTGATTTCACTCATTGGCGTCTTAGAGATGGCAGTGATGTCGAAATTATCAACTGGCTGGACGATCACTCAAGGCTTCTGTTGCACTGTTCTGTCTTTAAAGCCATCACTGGCAAGATCGTGACTGATACCTTCAATGAATGCCGAAATGAGTATGGAACACCGTTTTCAACTCTGACTGATAACGGCATCGTCTACACAGGACGGTTTGTTAAAGGAAAGAATGGTTTTGAATATCTGCTCTCAGAGTTAGATATCGTCCAGAAGAATGGCTCTCCCGGTCATCCAGAGACTCAAGGCAAGATCGAGCGCTTTCATCAGACCCTCAAGAAGTGGCTATCAGAGCAGGAAGCGGCGAAGGATCTCAAAGAGTTGCAACGCCAACTTGATGAGTTCCGCATTATCTATAACACCAAGAGGCCCCACAAGGCTCTCGAAATGCGAACTCCGCAGAGTTCATATGAGGCAACGATCAAAGCAACACCTAAAGTTGCAAAGGACAAGGAGCACTATCGAGTACGCCACGACAGCGTTGACCAGTTTGGAAAACTTTCACTTCGCAGAGCGGGCAAGATGCATCACCTTGGCGTTGGAATTGAGCATCATTTCAAGAAAGTATTTGTTGTAGTCGATCACTACAGAGTTTCAGTAATCGAAAAGACAACTGGTGAGGTTCTTTCAAAACACACGATTGAGCCAGCGCGCGTTTATTGGACCAACTTTTTGGTGGATGAAGAAACCAAAAGAACTAGGAAACCAAAATAGAAAGGGAGACATATGTCCCGCGACATGAGAGACATATGTCCCGACACATCACATTGGTGCGTTGTGAGGGACTCGAACCCCCGACCCGGTGATTAAGAGTCACCTGCTCTACCAAC
>Ga0118677_10014467_pt1 | contig 11136 bp, 12 predicted proteins | sample AliMusrvi5mmetaG_FD_86154 | JGI IMG/M metagenome (GOLD analysis project Ga0118677, IMG submission 86154)
CACAATGACATTTATATCAGGGTTATCAAGAATATCTTTTTTGTCGTAAGTTATTCGACCGCCATTTACTTTTCTTATCTTTTCCTTATTCTCATTATCTTTTTCTTTAGCCATCAAAACATAAGAAAGATCTTTGGTATAATTATCTGTGAATGCTCTGAATTTATGGTTATTATATATCGTCATCAATGTCCCCACTAATTGTTTACACTTTATTTGATCTATTTCCATATTCTTTATCTTATTTCATAGAACATAATCAAAAGCCATATTAAATGTTATTTTATAGTCTTGTTGTCATCCATTAGTTATTTCTTTCACTTTTTTTCTAATCTCATCGACAGAAGAACAAAAATCCTCTGCTGAAAAATATGTAGGAACGATGTTTTTCCATGTTACAATAAAATCTTTTGCCTCATATCTTTTTTTAAAATCTACATATTCCAAAGCTAATTTTGGGCTTATCGGGGGCATATCTACTTCTTGTCTATCTCTTAGTTCCATATTGTAATAGATATAATAAAACACATCCATTATATGGAAATTTTATAAAAAAAGCAAATATTATACAAACATTATTTTTAAAAAATCAATGAAAATTGTCCTTCCCCAAATTCTTTCTTTTTCTTTTTTTTGGGAGGAGTAGATACTTTTTCTGTGCCTAAACAAAAGCGTTGAATTCTTTCAATTTTATTGTTCTTTTTTCCGTTCCATTTTTCATCGAATAAGGAGGTAATGTGTTTTTGAGTGATCAAATCATTGATATAGTAAAGTATATCTTTCAATTTCTGGTCAGAATGAATAAGTTTTAAAAGTGCTTCATTATTGTATTTCCGAACCTTTTTTGATATATTATGTTTTACTTGAAAATAATTATTGAGTCTATTGATGACCAGACCGAATATTTTCCGATATTGGACTGGCACCTGATAACGCTTGAGATATTGCTGTTCTATTTTAACTAAAGAATCAGGATCTTTGGGGGTAGGGGGGTTGTCCTCAAATACTGTTGCATCCATCATCCCTTGTTCTGCCTCCTTGAGACTTTTTTGAAATTCTTCGATCATCTCTGGTATAAGCTTATGCTCATCTCTATATTGCTCTAACCTTTCCAATGTTTTGATAATATATTCTTTTTTCTCTTTATATATATGATAGAGAGGATTGATAAGTTCTCGGGATGTAGTCATTTTTTCAGCATTTTTATTGTATTCGACCATAATCTTTCTACGGACAAGGTCTGCTGATGTCTGTTTAGGAACAAAAAAATAATCATTAAGATAACTCTCTCGCTGAATTAAATCTTCCTCCATACAATTCTTATACAGAAGCTCCAATGGCGTACTTGCTTCATCTAATGTATTGAAAAACTTCTTTTTGATAGTATCTGAAAAAATTGTCAGAGTAATGCAATATTTTTCTTGGAGATAAACTATACAATCATCTATGACTTGTTGAAAAAACGGTGAAGATTTGGGCTTTTTGGTATCAAACACTACTTTGCTTTGTATGAGCATTTAAAGAAATATAAAAAGAAAATAATGATCTATAAGCTCTTTGGTTTGATTCGTATCATTGGTATTGCTTAGAAAATTTTTCTGATAGGTACTGACTATATTGTCTACGTGTGTCCACATAGTTAGTTTGAGTTGTGGATAACTTTGTTCATGGAGAAGATGATGATCCTGGGGAAGCCGTACTTTCTCTTTTCTCTCTTTAGCTTCTTTGAACTTTTTTTCTTGCTTTTTTTCCTGATTGATTTGTCTGTTTTTTGCTATGGCATCATACCAATACAATTCCCTTCATACTTCTCATCCTACCATATACAATCTCTCTCCAAAAACAAAGTCAAGCCAAACTAACTTCCTTAGCTCTTCATTGTACTCTAATCATCCTAACGTGAAATCGGAAGCAATTTGGTTGAATACCTCGTCAAATGTCGGTAGAAGTGTTTGAACAATTTTCCATTGTACTTTGTCGTAGGTTGCGTAATTATCTGTTCGCCACTTGATCTTAGTTTTAGGAGCTTGATGCGATTCTAATTCTTCTATCGTTTTTGCATATTTAAATAACACCTTCTCATTCTTTTCCTTTAATCGCAAAACTATAGCAATAGCTCACTGCTTTTTAAAAATCTCTTCAGTAAGTCTTTGGAAAATAATCTTTTGATTGGTATCCATCAACCTGCTTTCTTTACAATATCCATCATCTCATGGTTTTTTTTCCATAGAAAAATATATATACTAAATCCTTAGTATAATATATATCCACTATATTGTGTCAATACTATTTCTTATTATCTATATATCAGTCGAATCAAACACTCCATAAACAAAGATTACCTATTTTATCATCCTTACCGTATAAAGTATCTCCTATTACCGGGTATCATATACCTGCTAAATGTACTCTAATCTGATGCCTTACTCCTTTGTATATTCCTACAAGTAATGTAGAAATATCTGTCTTCTTATCTGTATGTAATACTTTGATAATAGTACTCGGGTGATGAACTTTACTCCTTCATTTGAGTTCATCTTTGGGACTACGAATAAATACCATTCTATCTTCCTTATGTTTATGATGCATAATAGGCATATCTATCTCAAATGCCGATTCTTTGGGTATTCATTGAATCTGAGCAATATATCGTTTATGTATTTTCCCTTCAGATTGAAACTGTCTATATTTATCAAATACCTCTTGTTTTTTTGCAAAATAAAGAAATCATGCAGTTTCATTGTCCAATCTATTCAGCAATCAAAGCTCTTTATCTTTTCCAAAGATATTGAATTGTTGTTGGATTGTTATTTGTTTGAGAAGCTCTGGTTTAAAATCAGGAAGATCAATATAAGGAAGAAGAAAATTCGGTAATGAAAAGTCAGTATCTGGAGGTATATTTTTCCCTAATAATATATCCAAAAAACATATCTCTTTACCAAAAGTTGTCGGTAGAGCACTAGGTTTCCACATTACATAAAAATCATTATTGTGGTAACAAACAATCTTGGAAAGAAAATCCAAAGTGATATGTAAACGAATAAATATAATAAACTTCACGTAATTTACTTCATATACTTAATGAGAATTTATACTATAAACCTGTTATATATACTATATCCAAGTGGAGAAATTACAACTTTATTATTTGTTTTTGAGCTAACATCTCTTTTCTCTCTTTACGGTATTTGCCTAATAATATATAAGTTAATGGAGCTGAAATAAATATAGAAGAATAGGATCCTGCGATTACTCAGATACCTATGGTAAAGGCAAATTCTTTGATAATACCTGATCATAACAGATACATCGCAAGGATGACTAGAAAAAGAGAAAATACAGTTCCAAAAGACCTTCTCATAGTCTGTCGTAGACTGTCTTCAAATATTTTGCCAAAAAGAATACCTTTTTGACCCGCTTTGAGTTTGATATTTTCCCTAATCCTATCGAAGATAATAATTGTATCACTGATACTATATCCCATATTGGTGAGTACTGCTATAATAAACACCGTATTGATGGCCATAGTATGATCTATCATCATCCAAAATCCATATGCTCATGCAGGTATCCCCACATCAAAAATCATGGTAAGAATAACTACTATAGCCAATATACTTGGAGAAATTTCTTTTCTTATCCCCGCAAAGGCAAAGAGCATATAGATTGCCATAAGTAATATCCCTATAATCAATGCATTTTTTGCAGATTTTTGCATATATGAACCGACACTTGGTCCAGTGATAGATTGTTCAACAACATCACTAGCGCTTTTTATATAGCCCTTTTGGAGTAATGCCGCTTGAATATCCTTTGAAAGAATATTTACCTGTTCATCCTTTTCTACTTGAGTTCTCAATGATATCTTGGTAATGTCCTTTTCTATCTGAACCACAACATTACTATTCTTATATCCCTTATCGTTCATATATTTAGTGATATCTTGTGTTAGTTTGGTTTGATCTAAAACGCCCGCTATACTAATCTTCACTCAACCAGTAAACTCTTCTGAGTATCTTGCATTAGAAAAAAACAGAAAGCCAGCAATAACCAACAACATGGCTCAAAAACTCACTCGTACATATGCTCTTTTCATAATAGAAAATGATGGTTTCATAGGAAAAATAATTATATTTTAAAAAACGATAAGAACTGTATGTATTTATGGTGTTTTTTCAAGAGTAAGACTCTCTAAATGTTTTATTTTTGGAAATCCCGGATATAATACTATTGGGAATTGATTATTTATTATACGTTTACACCTAAATATATACTCTCATAATAATTTTTTGCTGCATCTTCTTGGGCTTTTTTTTTATTAGAACCAAATCACTCACTAACCTTTTTACCTATGACATATATTTCTGATTTATACTCGGTAACATTTTTCTTTTCATCGACTATATGTTCGATGTCTTTATATTCTGGAACGACTTTATGTTCTTTCTGTACTATCTCTTGGATCATGGTTTTATAACTTTTTACTGGGCTTTTCTCTATCATTTCTAATTTGGCATAAATATATTTTTCGATGAATTGTTCGACAACCTCTGTCCCGAGATCAAGATAAAGGTATCAAATCAATGCCTCCAATGCATCAGAAATAATTGAGTCTTTTTCCCTTCCTTGTGATTTTTCTTCTCCTTTGCTGATAAAAACAACTTCATTGAGTTTGATATCTTTTGCTATTTCTGCGAGAATTTCTTCCCTGACTAATGCTATTTTGTAGAGTGTTAAATCAGATTCTGCCATTTCTGGATGATTGAGGTAGAGGAGTTTGTCTATTACTGCACCTAATATCCCATCACCGACAAATTCTAATCTTTCATTGTGAGTTATAACATCTTTATAATCCGCAGCATATGATTTATGGACAAATGTAAGCAGTAAAAGATTTTCATCATGGATATGTTCTGTAGGTATTCATAACCCCCTTAGATATTTGACGATATCTTCCTTTTTTTTAACTACTTGGTCGAACATATTTTACCTGCTTAAATGTTAAAATATTGAATTACTTAAATATTTAATTGATGTATACTAAACACATATTGAAACCTGCCTGCGGCAGGCTGGTATGTTGTAAGTATATCCTAAGCGTCATCAGAGATTCATATTATCAACTACATTCCAATACTATCTGCTATGCACACAGCACTCATATTCTAGTAGACGCTTAGTATAATAACGATATTTAGTTTTTTTAACATAGATTCTCTAATATAAGTTCTAAACTCTAAGTTCTATTTATAGTAATTGAATGGGGTATTTATCAGTTGATTGACATAATCATTACCCATAACAAGAAGCATATCTGCTCCTGAGTATTGTTGCACCAAAAGAGGATCTGGTGTTGTTATTACCGTATCAATGTTTATAAAATTTTTGAGTGCTTTGATAGTATATTGATATTCTCAAGTATCTAAAACATAGACTGTCGTGCCTGAAAGTGTCTGAGCGAAATTTTGTACAGTAGTAATATTGAAAGCGTACTTTTTGAGCTTAATAGCTAGTTGATTTGCAAATCATTCAGACTTTTTGAGTGTAGTCTTAGCATAGTTTTTGTCTATTCCATTGAGAATCTCTATTTTATTATTTTCTATGAGATATTCCTGGTTGTGTGCTACAAAAAATGCAAAATTTCTTGTATAATCATAAAATCATACATCGGTAGCAGCTCATCCATCAGGGATAATAGCAGATGCTCAGTTAAATAACACCCTATCAGGACTATAAAGAAAACAGGCTGGAGTAGAGAGTCTATAAATAATATTTGAACATTCGGTAGTATATCAGAAAGAGAATACATGTTTAATATTACCAATATATTGGACTATACCAAGCATCTCTTTGAGTGAAATATTTGTCGTAACCATTTTTGTATAATCTAAATAGAGCTTTCTTAGTTTGGTTATATTGCCTATTCCATTTTCTTTGAGTTTATTCATTACTGCCTCAACAATAAGTTGTTGTCTAAGTGATCTCGAAAAATCTGAAGTAGAATGTCTTGATCTTGCATATTCTAATGCTCTTTCTCCACTCATAATCTGTACCCCAGTATCAAAATGTACTGTCATAATCTGTGTTTCGTTTTTTGGATATGTATAATCGGTGAATGATTCAGGAACATTTATAGTAATACCACCAAGAGTATCTATCACATTTTGGAATCACTCAAAATCTATCAGCGCATAATAAGGCGTTTTGAGTCCCATTATTTCTTCTAGTTTATCTGAAAGTGTTTTGGCTCATGTATCAAATTCATGTTTTTTCCCTATATTACGAGAAAATAGTGCATTTATTCTTCCTATTGTATTATCATCTTTATTAGCCACATATAAATCTCTTGGTACAGAAATCATCGTGACTGCTCATAGTTTGGGATTAAATGATGCTACCATGATCGAATCAGCAAGATAACTACCCGCATGACCTTGTCATCCAAATCCCACAATCATAACATTAATATTTCATAATTCATCCTTGATCATATCATCTCCCATGGTTTTGGATACGATATTCACCGTTCATTTACCGATATATCATCCAAGTAATTGTGCTCATATAATAAGGTATTTACTTACAAAGAATACTAAAAAAATACAACAAACAATGATAAAAAATTTAGCCACTCCAGCTGATCATGAGAATGGCTTATGTGAATTGTAATTATTGAGTTCTCCTATGGTTTTATTCCTAAATGCTTTTTTCTTCAAAAACATATATCTCCTCTGAGAAAATAAAAATTATTCGAATCATATCGTTCGTCCGCCTTTTATATTATATTCTAATGGAACATCAAGGTAAAATTTAATTACAAAAACATTTCGATCGTATAAAAAAACTCTGGCCGACACGACCAGAGCAATAATTTCTTCATTATTAATTCAATAAAAGTTTTTGGTGTGCATTTCTTTTCATATAGAAATGACGTATCCCTATCCCTATACTGAAAAGTAGTATTCCTATAAAGAATAGTAATGGTTGCCCTGTGTGTGTGCTTACATACCCAAACCACGCTATTCCTATGCTTATTAAGAGCAGGGCAATACCGACAATACCATCAAATACAATACCAAATACACAACTAGATATGCCAGTAAACCCAATCAAAATAGGGATAATCATCATATGATGATTGGTTGTTTTATTATAAACAACACCCGTTATCACAAACAACAATATCCCGAGTAATGTGCTTGAAAAGCTAATTTCACTTCTTATACTTTCTATGATTCTTTGCCATAGTCTTTTCCAATATATTCCCACAATACATAAGATTATACCAGACGTTATAGTAACATACCATTGTAAGGTTTCCATGTTTTTATGTTTTTTTTTATGTAACATATATATTTTATACACAAAGTCAATTACAAAACCAAGACAATGCCTTTTTCGTGCTTCTGGAATTTGCAAATTTTATCATTCTGAGTACAATTAACATAGATACACGTATTAAGTAGTAAGTATCAAGATATTGTATTGTTAGTTGTATAATTTTTAACTGTTAGTTGTTTACTATGGCAAATTCATTTGATATAGAACAGATTCTCGCTCTGATAGAAAAAAACCCAAACATCTCAGACCTACATTTGTCTGGTGGAGAAAGCATTTCTTATAGAATGAATGGAGAAATAATCAGAGAAGAAACTGCTGGAAAATTAAGTAATGAATCAATGGAAATTGTCCTCAGGCAACTTTTTCAATGAAACCCACAAAGATTCGATAAGTTTCTTGGTGACAAAGAGGCTGATTTTGCTTATGTATCCAAAGATAATGTGCCCTATAGAGTAAATGCCTTCTTCAAAACAGGAAGAATCGGCGTCGTAATGAGAAAGATCAATGCTATGGCTAAAAAACTAGAAGAACTTATTTTCTCTGATATCGCTGATAGCATCAAAAAAAACATCCTTTCTGCTAAGAAGGGACTGTATTTGGTTACTGGACCAACATGATCCGGTAAATCGACATCATTAGTTGCTATGTTAGAACACCTCAATGAAACAAGAAACGAAAACCTTATCACCATAGAAGATCCTATCGAATTTATTTTTGAGCCAAAAAACTGTATCGTCTCTCAGAGAGAAATTTGACACGATACCTGGTCATTTGCCAATGCACTAAGGTCTGCTATGCGTGAAGACCCAAATATTATCTTCGTAGGAGAAATCCGTGATAGAGAAACGGCCGAGTCTGCTTTGAGTCTCGCTGAAACAGGACATTTAGTTTTTTCAACCCTTCATACTAATTCTGCAGCTAATACAGTAAATAGATATATTTCATTTTTTTCTCCAGAAATACAATGAAGTGTCAGTGATAGGCTAGCTGAATCTTTGATAGGAATCCAATCACAGTTTTTGGTCAGAACCAAGGATCAAAAATCCAGAGTTTGAATATTTGAGGTTATGATCAATACAACATCTATCAAAAACAACATCAAGAAAAGAGCTATAGAACAGATTGATAGCATTATAGAAACATCATCTCTTATCGGAATGATTAATCTTAAAAAATATGCACAAAGATTAATTGATAAACAGATTATCGATCCTAAAGAAGTAGAGTGGTTATTTGGAGTCTGATTAAACTAAAATCTGTCTATTTTATTTATTTTACCTAATTAATTATGTAGTATGGATACACCAAGCATATATACAGGAAGTATATATAAACAACATATATCTCGCAGAGAAATAGAAAAAATGAAAAAAAACATGAAAAAAGTGCCTATAATTCAGCTTAAAAAAGAGATATATCATAAACAAGAAGAAGATGAAGCAGATAATATATTAAAAAATATTCCTCAGGAACATCCCAATGAAATATCTAATATTATTATATCAACACCTCGTATTTTACGATATAAAAAACTCTTACACATTATAACTCATTATTTTACCTCTTCTAAATAATCCAATGGCAAATATGGATCTTATTAAAAAGCAACTTCCCCAAGATCTCCGAGAAAAAGCGGAAGCATTTATCATACCAGATGAATTTTTAAGCACTATGCCAGATATTATCATCTTGATACTGAATTCAAAATCTATGGATAGTTCTGAAGAAAAACAATCATGGTTTAATCTATTGCCTGTGATGAATAAGGATCAAATAGATAAACTCAGAGACATCCTAACGAGAGAAAAACAAAAATTGAATGATATTGAACAAAAATATGAACAAAAAAAAGATGAACTTAAAACTAAATATACACAAAAACGGGAAGATATGGTCTATGTAAAAAAAATGGATGCAATTAAACAAGAAGAAGCAAAACATGAAGAAATAGAAGATCAACAAGCAGATAATTTACTTACTCAATTATAATTTTTATGAAAAAATTTCATAATTATTTTATTAATCATCTCAGATCGTATAGAACGTTCCATTTTTTGTTTTTCACCTTTATTTTGTTTCTTACTTCTGTAACCATATATACCCTTAGTACTACTACTCATGCTGAAGATCTTTTAGAAAAAGCTTTCGCGCCTGCAATGACCAATGAAACTATTATCAATCTCTGAGCAGGAAAAAATGCGGTGGGGAATGAAATTTTGAGGCAAGGGGTAAATGTCAGTAATAATCTGTGAATAGGTTGTATAGTAAATGGTCAACATATAAGTGATACTGATATACAAACACAAATGACTGCTCTAGGATATACATGAACAGATAAAACAATTTTTTGTCAACAAATACTTGGATGAGATTATAATACTTCTGTTTTAACTACAGAAGCTCCACTTATTGTTAGAATAGCTAAATTTCTCTTAAGAATAACTATGGTACTTGCAGTAACTATGGTGATTTTTAATGGAATCATGCGAATTATAGAATCTGCCAAATGAGCTGAAGTAAAGGATGCTAAAAAAAATATAGTCTTAATTGTTGTAGGAATATTAATAGCACTTATGAGTCTATGAATTGTAAATCTTATAAGTTCGATTACAGTAAGTTCATTAAGTACTCAAACAACAGGAAATACAGAAGGTTGTTTGATTGATTGAAATTTACTTGTTGGTGATGCCCTTAAAGGATATATCTGTGAAAAATCTTTTTTTGGTAAATGGTATGGTGATAGAATATGAGATAGATGTAGAGTAAATTATTATATCAATACTACATGATGAAATTTCAATGATGGATACTGGGCATCTATTACTAATTGAGAAATACTATCAAAATGTACTGAGCTTTGAGGTGAATATAAATACTAATTTTAATCTCTATATTATTATAATGATTAAAAATTTTCTTTATGGAACAATATTTACAATATTTGGTCTTACGTGTATTTTTTCTACATTTGCTATAGTTGTAGAAGTACCTTCTAGTCAATGACAAGAAGATGTAATAGTAACATGACCGACGCAAATACAAGGTGATGAATCCACTTTTTTTGAAACTATTCAGATTATTAATAAATATCTACGATTTTCTATAGGAGCTATCTGTATGGGGGTGTTAATTTATTGATGAATAAAACTTATGACTGCAAGTGGGGATGATGCAAAAATGAAAGAAGCAAATAAACTTCTTATGTGAGCTCTTATCTGAATTTTGATAGCTATATTTTCCTATGCATTAGTAAGAATTATTGTGAACTTATTATAAGTTTTAGTTTTTAACATTTTTTTGATACACCATTTTTGTAAAAAATAATTTAAACTCTCTATATGAGAGTTTTTTATCTATAAAGAGCATTATTTCTTTAATAAAAATTTTGGGAGGCCGTCGTCCAAATCTATAAACTCGTCGGCTACTTCTATTATTTTTGAGCTGGTGGTTTTTCCGAAGGCCATTACTTCCACGCGTTTTCCCATATTTTTTAGGTATTCAACAAGCGGAATAAAATCGCCATCTCCAGAACATAAAATTACAACATCAACTCCTGGAGCGGTACGAATTGCATCAATCACAATGCCCACATCCCAGTCCGCTTTTTTGGCTCCGCCATACCATTCCTGTAAATCTCTTACTCTTGTTTCAATCCCCAATTTGCTCAATGCATCAAAAAATGGCGTTTCTTCGCCAGTTTTTGTGCGCACAACATAACCAAAAGCTCTAATAAACTTTCTACCTGCTACCGCCTGCTTTAAAACTTCCTGATAATTTACTTTAGCGTGATAGAGG
>Ga0118677_10014468_pt1 | contig 11135 bp, 10 predicted proteins | sample AliMusrvi5mmetaG_FD_86154 | JGI IMG/M metagenome (GOLD analysis project Ga0118677, IMG submission 86154)
GTAACCACCGCAGCTGATTTTTCCTCTTTATTAAATGTAAAAACAACATGAAGAGGACGATTATTTACGATGCCAAGTACAAGCTTGGATGGAAAAGGTTTATTGTTAGAATAATTTTCAACGAGTTCCCCTTCCTTAATTAACTTAGCCAACTCTTCACAGGTTACATTTCTTTCGAACAGCCGTTCCAGCGCATGTATGCGGTATGATATTATATAATCATCCATTTCTCTTAATGTAACCTGCAACAATGAATTCTCCTGTAAATATATTTTAATTTCCGTAATTACTTTTTACTCAACTGCCTAAATTCCTTCAAAGCAATTACCTTCTTTTCCTGTTATACCCCTTCTCTTCGAAAGGCTGCAGTTTTTCAATCCATAACTCTTCCAGCGTTTCGTGGCACTCAAACCATTGGCGCGAATTGAACTGGCGGATGGCCAGAAGAAGTTGACCTGGCGGTGATTCTTTACAATGTCGCATACTGATCCTGTTCCGGCTCGGCCATCAGAAGTCTGTTTTTCGGCGTAATATCAATCGGGATTCGCTGCGTGAACACCCGGTACCCATGTGAGCGTAGTCGGGATACACGGACTGTGTCCATTGCCAGCGGGCCATCAATCCATCCCTCCAGGCCGCCGAGATCGGCGTCCTGGAGGTCGTGACAACAGGGCAACACCGCAACTCTGGCCCCGGCTTCGACCGCCCGGCTTAGAATCAGATCCGTCAGTCCGCCGCAGGCGTGCGCTGATACTATCACATCATCGTGATGCAACTTCACGCCCATCAGATCCTTCTCAACAAACTGGACTCGGTCCCGTAGACGCGGCCAGGCATCGCTCAACGATGCTGCAAGGGTTGCGGCACTCTTCGGGATCTGCCGATCAACGGCCAGTGCCACAGCGGAGCTGTTGTCAAGAAGCAGGAGGATCTGCGCCAGAAGTCCGTGACCACAGGCCAGATCGACTATCCGTCCCCCTCTGAAACGTCGTCGCACCCGTCGTGCGATTTCCCATGCTTCGTAAAGCTCCTTGCGCGGAAGACACCCTGCACGACAAACCACCCGAGCGATGGCTTCAAACAGGGTGTCTCCAGTAAATTTATGTAGGAGTCTATCGGTAAGTCGATTGCGTGACGAACGGTCCATGGGATCAACTGATCCTCATGATGGGGAGTTTCTTGGTACCCGGTTTATGGTGTTTAGGAATATTGAAATTGTCAACCATCAAGGTCAGGGTCCCTTATTGCTCGCTCGTTTAGAGTTTAAATGATTGTACATGTAGATCATTCAATTTGATAGATGCTTCAGGATTTTATTCGTGGCTTGCCCCGGTGATTGTTTGACCCGATATAGGGAACTCCCCCCGCATTTCCCTTCAAATGGTAAAATGGTGAAAATAATGCACACAAACTTCGGAAACCGGCGTAAAATTATGCCATAGAAGTATAATTCTCGAAAGGGGGAAACTATCATGGCAAGCAAAGCGGAATTTAAAAAATTCACCACCCCGGACGAAGTTCGATCCTTCAATCACGGCAAGGTGGAACTGGTTAATATATCGGGTGGTACGGTGGGCCGTCTGATTCTGGAGCCTGGTTGGCGCTGGTCCGAGGATGTTAAACCAATAGCAGGAACCGAATGGTGTACAGCGCCACATTTCCAGTATCTGGTCTCAGGGCAATTGCATGTTAAAATGGCCGATGGCACCGAATTTGATTTGGGCCCCGGAGATGTATCAAACCTTCCTGCCAACCATGACGCATGGGTGCTGGGGAATGAACCGGCTGTACTGGTAGACTGGTATGGTGCTCTGAATTATGCTAAAAATGATTTTAAATAATGGAACCGGTACATGCTTTATGATATTGGCATGAGTCACAGACAGACAACATCATAAACGGGGGGTTGATCAGATGAAAGCGATACGGGTCCATTCCTTCGGGCCACCCGAAGTGATGAAAATAGAGAACGTCCCTGACCTGATACCAGGACCGGGGCAGGTTGTTATAGATGTAAAGGCTGCAGGAGTAAATCCGGTTGATACCTATATCCGCTCCGGGCTCTACCGCCCTGATCTTGAACTGCCCTATACGCCCGGTCTCGACGCCGCCGGGGTAATAATCGCAATCGGGGACGGAGTCAGCCACCGATCAGTCGGTCAGCGGGTCTATATTGCCCGGTCACCCTCCGGCACCTACGCCGAGCAGGTACTCTGCAAAGAGTTCCAGACATACCCGCTGCCCGATGCGGTTACATTTGGTCAGGGCGCTGCCATCGGCGTACCGTACGGCGCCGCATACCGGGCTCTGTTCCAGCGCGCCAATGCAGAGGGCAACGAGTCAGTTTTGGTGCATGGCGCCAGCGGCGGTGTGGGGATTGCAGCGATCCAGCTCGCCCGCAAGGCCGGCATGAGGGTTATCGGCACAGCGGGAACAGAAGCGGGCCGCGAACTTGCCCTGGCCCAGGGCGCCCACTTTGTACTGAACCACCGCGAACCGGGCTATATGGAAAAAATTAAGGAGTTGACCTGCGGCAAGGGAGTAGACGTGATTCTGGAGATGCTGGCCAACGTGAACCTCGACTATGACCTGCCGGTTCTGGCAACCAATGGCAGGATTGTGGTCATCGGTAGCCGGGGCCGGGTGGAGATTGACCCGCGCAATGCAATGTCGCGGGAAGCGACCATACTCGGAATGACACTCTACAACGCATCTGACAAGGAGCTGGCATGCATGCATGCGGCATTGGTGGCAGGCCTCGAAGATGGAACAGTGAGACCAATTGTAAGCAAAGAACTCCACCTTGAGGATGCGGCGACCGCTCATCATGCCGTGATGGAAACCAGCACTCTGGGCAAAATAGTGCTGCTCACCTGACGGCAATTCTTAAATGGAGGCGTACTTTGAACACTAAACCAGTCATAGAGGTGTTTTTCGACTACATTTGACCTTGGTGTTACCTCGGTACCGTGCGTACCGATCGCCTGCAAAAGGAATACGGCGCAGAACTGCTCTTTACTGCATTCCCGCTACATCCGGAAACACCAGAGGAGGGAATGGAGCTTTCCGAGCTCTTCGCCGGGCGTGAAGAATACATTGAAGCCATGCAGACGAGGTTGTCCCAGGCTGCCGCCGCTGAGGGGCTTCCGCTCGCGAGACGGAAACGCACCTATAACAGCAGGCTCGCCCAGGAGTTGGGGAAATGGGCCGAATCACAAGGATTTGGAGACCCGTTCCGGCGAGCAGTTTATCGGGCCTATTTCGTAGAAGGGATTAACATTGCGCTGGTTGACGAGTTGGTGAAGATTGCCGAGTCGGTCGGGCTCCCGGCTGATCGGGCACATGAGGTTCTCGCAACAAAGAGTTTTGCCGCTGCGGTCGATGCCGACTGGCAACGGTCCGGGGAATTACGGATAACCGCTGTCCCGACCCATCTCTGTGATGGCAGAAGGTTGGCGGGATTCAGTTCCTACGACGATTTCGTTCAATTGATCGGAAAAGGGTAAAACCACGCAATGAAACCTGCCAAGCTCGAACATAAGTCATCTCAATTGCTGCCAAGACGTGATTTCATAATCCGCATGCTTTGGTATTGGATGTTTGGCGGCCTGTTCCTGGCCTTTTCGTTGGGGGTTGGTACCGTCGGCTATCACGTTACAGCGGATCTGAAATGGGTTGATGCGTTTCTGAACGCCTCGATGATCCTGACTGGCATGGGACCGGTTGACAAACTTGAAACCGATAGCGCCAAGCTATTTGCATCATTCTACTCTATCTTCAGCGGCGTATCGTTTCTGACCTTCTGTGGTGTCCTCTTTGCGCCTGTCTATCACCGTTTCATGCACCGGTTTCATCTTGATCTGGGAGACAAAAATCTGTAACCCCAACCTTAGACCAGGGCAGAGACAATTAATGGGACCGGGTGGAATGGATCATAATGCAAGAATATGAAAAGCCCACCAAACTACCGGTGGGCTTCTAAAGTATTTATGTACCGATCCTTTTTCATGGATCAATCCGGTTCATGGTGCAACCGGAACGAAAGTGCGGCCTATGTTTGATACCTGTCTGGCGGAGTCTCTTCCATTTAAAGTTAGCCTCCTTCCGATCGATTTGTACTTCCTTCCAGCTGATTACAGTATATCACACTGAATATGAAATAACAGGCTGTTGAAAAAATATTTAGCAAGAGGCTCACATGTGTCTGATTTCCTTTGCCATCGACAGTCACCCGCGCTACAGCTTGGTATTGGTTGCCAACCGGGACGAGTACCGCAACCGACAAACAACTCCTGCCGGCTACTGGAAAGATGCTCCCCACGTTCTGGCAGGACGCGATCGGCAGGCAGGGGGCACCTGGATCGGTGTAACAACCGGAGGTAAACTGGCTGCGGTCACTAACTATCGTGACTCGAAGCAGTATCTGATTGATCCTCCTTCCCGTGGTTCTCTCGTGGCTGATTATCTGCGTGATGACACTACGACAACGGCCGACATGCGGGCACACCTGATGAAATCCGGGAACCTTTATGACGGCTTCAACCTGCTCTACGGCACCTGTAATGAATTGTACTATTTCACCAACCGAGGTGGTTCTTACGGTCCGGTGAAACCGGGAATCCATGCTCTATCCAACCATCTGCTTGACACCAACTGGCCCAAAGTTGTTATCGCAAAGGAGCGGTTGACGCACATCATACAGCAGGCGGAACCTGCAGCCGAAGAGTTACTCCTGGCACTTGCCGATCCGGATCCATTTGCTCATGAGCTGCTCCCTGATACGGGCATTGGTCCGGAAAGGGAACGTTTACTTTCGCCCCTCTTCATCAATGGTGACAACTACGGCACCCGTTCGACGACCGTGATCCTGGCAGACCGCGCCAGTAAGGTCACCTTCATGGAGCAGGGACACGACACCCCGCAGCTCCCCCTTCTAAGTTTCACCTTTCATCTTTCCCCTGAAAGCTGCCGATGAACTTCCTGTTCCATATGCTTCTTTCCGGAAAAGACGATCAACTCATGGTTGGTAATTTTATGGGTGATTTCGTCAAAGGACCGTTGCAGGAGCGTTTCACACCTCGCATTCGTCAGGGGGTGGCGCTTCACCGGCGGATTGATTCGTATGCCGACAGGCATCCGCTTTTCCGTCAAAGCCGGCATCGCATCTCTAATGACTATGGTCTCTATCGAGGCGTGATGGTGGACATCTTCTATGACTATTTTCTGATCAACGAATGGGCTGAATGGTGCAACGAGCCATTTGCCGAATATCTAATCAGGACTCGTGCTGTGATTGAGGACCACCGGCAAGTGCTGCCGGTGGATATGCACCGTATTGTGCCGATTATTTTTGAAGAGCTGTTGCCGTCCTATGGCACCGTAGAAGGTATCGGCAGCGCCCTCAGTCGCCTCTCCCGCCGTATCAGCCGTCCTAACCCTTTGAGTGGCAGTGAACAGGAGCTGTCAAGTCATCATGACGGCCTGCAAAGCGATTTCCGCGCTTTCGCACCGGAGATATTTAGTTTTGCCGGCGAAATTATCAATTCTGAGAATCTTTAAGACCAATTTCAAATCAAAGATGAAATCAAGGCGGCGAGGATTGAGACGGCGAAGCGTACTAATCAGTACGTTGAGGCGACGAAGACGAGCCAACGATGATAGCGCTTTGATTTGGAATTGGAATAAGACCTTTTATGAGACCTGCCAATCTCAGGGTTGAACCGGGCTGGCTTCGGCAGCCTGTATTTCAATCCTGAATTCGACACCGCCATCAGTATTGTGTGCAGCAATATTCCCACCCATGTTCTTCTCGATGATCACTTTGGACATATACAGGCCGATGCCGGTTCCTTTGCCCTGCTCCTTGGTGCTGAAATATGGATCGAAAATCCGGGGAAGAACCTGTTCGTCGATCCCCCCGCCATTATCCCAAACGGTTACCACGGCATTTCCATTTTCGCGGAAAACTCTTATCCGGATGCGGGGTGAAACGACCCGAAGTTCCTCAAGTACATCCTTTGAATTACTGAGTATATTGAGAAGCACCTGGGAGTATTCATTGGGATAACCGACAGCCATTATCGAATCTTTAACCTCAAGGTCAACAGTGATGTATAAGTTTCTCAGACTTGCGGAGAGGAACTCAATAGACCTCTCTACCATGGCATTTAGTGAAAATAGCTGTTTTTCCTTGTCATTGCGGAAGAAATTACGAAAATCGTCGATTGTCCGCGACATGAACATGATTGTGTCCATCGCATTTCCTACATCGGTCGTCATTTCTTCTTCGGTCAGTTCACCCGCCTCGAAAGTCAACTTGAGATTCTGCACTATCAAGCCCAGATTGTTAATCGGTTGCCGCCATTGATGGGCTATGTTGTTGATCATTTCTCCCATTGCGGCATGTCGGCTCTGCTGGATCAACATCTGATCCTTACCGCGGAGCTGGGCGACAGTATCGGTAACCCGCTTCTCAAGCGATTCATTAATTACCTCAAGCTGATGCTGATTGGCCGCCAGCGCCTCCTGAGCCATCTGGCGCTCTTTTATCTCACCTACCAGCTGGAGGTTCTGTTTGTCCAGGCTTTCGATCATTGCATTGAATGCCGTTGCCAGAACCCCGATTTCATCGGCGGAGTCGATGGCAATCAGTCTCTCCCCACCTGTCTTTTGATGGAGCTGTCTCACATGACGGGTGACGGTCGCAAGAGGCGACATCAAATGCCTCATAACAAGCCAGGAGATAAACAGAAACAGAGCTGTTACCGCAATGTTTGCGATGACAAAATAAAACCTTGCCGTAGCCAGTGGCCCATAGACTTCAGAAATCGGCGAACTGGCTCCCAAAATCCAGGGGGTCTTACTCAGACGCTTGTAGGAAGAGAGCATGGCAACACCGGATGAATTGATCGTTTCACCGCTCCCTTCGAAACCGTTAATTACGCGGTCGTAGAGTTTGTTGGCCCCGGGAGGCGCCGCAAGCTTCATGATCCTGTCCTTGTCCGGGTGCACGATCATGGTTCGTTTTTCATCCGAGATGAAAAGGAAGCCTCCCATACCGACCTTGATCCGGGACAGCGACGCCAGAACATTCTCTCCCAACAGGTCGAAACTACCGGTCATCATGCCGGTCAAGCGACCCCGGCTGTCAAAGATCGGCACGGTCATCACAATAGCCGGTCGTCCCGGAGTGTGTGTTGAGATGTATGGCTCGGAAATACAAGGATTCCGGCTGGCAACGGTCCTCTGGACCCACTCCCTGGCCGAAAGGTCTTTTCCCCTTCTATCGGGTCTGTAAGGACTCTCGGCGATCAGCCTCCCCTCTTTCGAAATAAAGAAGATTCCGTTATCGAAGATCGACAACAGGCCGGCTTCGCTATCGAGGAGACGCTGGCATTTATCCGCACTTGTGAACACATCCCCGGGGATTGCAGCGGCAACTGCGATCAGGGCATTTTGCGAAATTCTGAGCTTTTCATCAATATTATTGGCCAGGCTCGATACTTGCGAGAACTGCTGACTGGAAACGGTTTCCTTGAACGTATGCCCGACATATGAAAGGGAAAAAAATGCCGCTGTTCCGAAGAAAATCACAAACAGGAGCGATACTGCCAGTGCCACCTTTATTTTCAGGCTGATGCCATAAATAATACGATCTGACAACATAAACGGGTACCTCCGTAGGTTTCATCCAACGCAACTACATCTTGAAAATGGTCATGCACGTCCCAGGTTCTGCTCCAGAAGAACCTGGTAGGGCCTGGTGGAATATGAGCGATAAACAGCAAATCCATTGAAGTTCAATAGTGCTGTGAGACGTGCCCGCATGACTGAACCGGTAACCTTCTCAATTGCCTCCGTTTCGGAAAACCAGCCGGCCTCCTCACTGTCACCGCTGGTTACCAGTTCGCCGCCCATGTAATGACCGAGGAAGGTAAAAATGATTGCCGGCGAACTGGAAATCAATGACCATACAGCACCCAGAGGACCAGGATCTATTTCAACTCCCGCTTCCTCTCGCACCTCCCGGCATACTGCATCAATAAGATTTTCCCCCTCCTCCACCCGGCCTTGCGGGATTTCCCATCCACGCTTATGATGCCTGATCAGCAGGACATCGTTGCTGGCGTTACGGACCAGACATCCTACTACCACCGAATGCAGAGGAGTGTTCCCTGGCGACATATATACCCTTTCATACGGCTTTAATGTGGGCTTGCTGCAAATTGATTCCATCTGTGAAAAGTTCATCAATTGCATCAAAATCAAAACTTTCCTCGGCCAATGTTCGAATCAGATCAAGCTTCTCCCTGTCCTTTGCGATAATCTTGGACACATCCTTGTTAATAGTGTGGTAAATGTCGGTCGTAATCATCTTTTCGGAGCGCATGTAAGGGATTCTGCTTTTATCAAGGATCTGCCGGGTTATAAAGCTGATCGGGGAGGCGCCGGTTATAACCAGCCCCACTATCATGGCGCGGTAGTCGGGCATCTGGTAGAGATGGGCCAAGGTTACCAGCAATTCGTCCCTGCTGCTTGTAACAATAATCAGCGAGGGTTGCTGAATCAATTCCATAACCCGATGTGTTGAAGCCGCGCCAACCTGAACCTTGTAGATGATCCTCTGGATTTCACGATTATTGCCGTGCAGGGGCAAATCCAGAACTCTTGAAATACGGCGCAAAGTCGGATGCGCCAGAATCGGCTGATAGTCGAATCCGCCAATAACTTTGTATGGCTCGTTTTTTAGAGCGCGCCCGAGATAATCAAGGCTTCGTTCCCGTTTTTCCGGAATGAGCATGTTGACAAGAATCGCCCGCACATCAACTGTCTCCTTCTCAAAAAGCAGCTTTATCATGGACAGTCTGTCCACGACATTTCCCAGCCCGCCTCCTGTGACCAGCAGCACCGAAGCGTTGAGCAGGTGGGCAATATGTGCATTGGATATCTGCATGACAGACCCCACACCGGGATGTCCTGAACCTTCGATTATTATGAAGTCGCATTTCTTTTCGAGTTCGGCGCAGGCATGAACAATCCGTTCCTGGAGATCGGCGGGTGAAATCACTCCGTCAATGACCTTATGGGTGGTATCAGGAGCCAGGACAACCGGGGACATGTTTTTCAGGTCCTTTGTCAGACCAAAAACCTGAGCCATCAGTGCGGCATCCTTGTCTACGACCCTCCTGTGAAACAGAACAGTCTGTCCGCCGAAGGGCTTTATGTACCCCACCCGTTCGTATTTTTTCATGGCAAGATGCATCAGTGCAATGCTTGTGGTTGTTTTTCCGCTGTTCTTGTCAATTGCTGCTACGAATATTTTTTTTGCCATACGCGCCCCAAAAAATTCCAAGTGGGTTTTCAATTTTAAAATTCATCATACAGGAAAAACAGGTTATGTGGGATATGGATTGACAAATATTTGAATGGTTTTCATGCGGGCACTTTGTCTGCGGCAAGAATTACCTCATCCCCCTCCGATCATGGCCAGGATCATGACATTATCTCCATTTTTGACAGGAACAGCCTGCTCGTTGGCAAGTACTATATTGCCATTGACCAGGATATTCAAAGATTCATCTTCAAACTGGTTTATCGCGTGCGGAAGTCGCTGCTGAAGCGCGACTCTCAGTTCGGCAACATTTACAACCGGCTGATCAACAATAACCGCCCCTTCCGGAGCACCAGGGAAGTAACCATGGAACTCAACCTTGACGGCAAAACCGGTAATAACCTCAGCCAGTTTACGATGCCAATCGAGCATAGGTACTCCGGAAGCATTCAACCCTGTGATCGCATAGAAACGTGACTTGAGTTTTTCAAATTGAGCCCGGTCAATTTTCTCGCCAATGAAAGGACCAGCCTTGATCTCGTCATTAAACCACCGGTCAGGAAGGGTATCATCCTCTTCAGTCAAACCGAGACGCGCATTGAGAAGCCGCTCAAGTCCGGTTATGTTGCGGCCGATTTCATCGAGCTGACCTGCGTTGAATGTCTCTCCAGTCAGTTCGGTGAGTTGCCTGGCAAAGTCCTCATTGTCGGCAGTGGAGGGAGAATTGAACAATTTCGTCGAAAACCGGCACATACCGACCGAGTCGCCGACGGCATAACTGTTTTCGCAGCGGTGGACGGCGTATTCCTTGCCGAGGTAGCTGGTTGGCTCCGGCGACACTTCGCCGCCGTACAGATCGGTCTTGAACTTGCTGTTTTCGTTGATTTTAGCGTTGATCTCCAGAGTGGGTCGATTACGGAGATGATCCATGCCGCGAGTCGCGACGGCAAGGCCAAGGGCAAACCCCTTCAGAATACGTGAATCGTGGGGGTCGGACTGGAACAGTCCCTTGACGGCCATCCGGTATTTGAGGGCCGCCGTGGGATACTTGCCCCGATCCACTGCCCGGCTTGAGTCGGCAATAACGTCGCCGAAGCCTTCCCGCTTGGCGGTCATAAAGAGCAATTTTTCCACCGTACTGTAGTTTCCCCAGCTTAAATCGAGCCCGCCCGTCTCCCTGCTGCTGATGACGCCGCGCTGAAACAGCTCCATCGCCCAAGCGATAGCGCTACCGGTGCTGGCCGAATCCAGACCGAGCTCATTGATAATATTATTAAGGCGCAGGACTTGCTCCGGCTCACTGAGACCGACCATGGGTCCCATTTTCTGCAAAGTAACGTACTCGGGACCGTCCCCCTTGTCATAACGATCGAACGTGCCGTCTCCGTTGATCCCCTGATAGCTCTTTTCTTTCTTGTGCCGGGTACCCGCCTGCGCCGTATCGTAACCGGCGTTGCCGGCCAAACCCTTGAGGGCGTTGGCCCCCCACCCTCCTTTCCCTTCGGGGGTGAGATCGTTGAGTGGGCGACACCTGACAGGACATTTCAGACATCCGTCCATACCGGTACGATAGACATCGCAATTGTCGGCATCAAGGGAATCGCTCCAGCTTGTTTCCTGGTTATTCTTTGCTCCCATGGCGCCGAGAATGCGGCTTGGTTTGTAGAGAAAATGAGTGCCCACTGTTTGCAGGGCATTCTTGATGACGCTGGTCGAGAGAATTTTTTGGGCAATAGCGCGGTTGTTCTCCTTGAAAGCTGGGGAAGGTACCGGCTGTTCGCCGCGCCCTTTTATCATGACCACC
>Ga0118677_10014469_pt1 | contig 11134 bp, 7 predicted proteins | sample AliMusrvi5mmetaG_FD_86154 | JGI IMG/M metagenome (GOLD analysis project Ga0118677, IMG submission 86154)
AAATAAAACGGACATGGGCAACCCATAAAAATTAGATAACTAATCTCAATCGATGCTTGAGGGGCGCTTCTTGACGATTTTATGAACAGTGATTGCGATGATTTATCCATTATTAATGAATCATTAATTGTAATAGGTGGGTATACAGGTAGATATAAACGAAATTAAAGATGAACTCTTTTCATTGCATGTTCGCATAATTTTTTAAATTTGCGATCAGTGATATTAATTAATCATTAAATAATATAAGACATGAAGGTTTATAATTCGAACGAAGTAAAAAATGTTGTACTTATCGGAGGAGCGAAAACCGGCAAGACAACTCTCGCAGAGAGCATGCTCTTTGAAGGAGGGTTGATCTCACGCCGGGGATCTACTGAGGACAAGAATACAGTTTCAGACTACCGCCCGATTGAATTGGAGCGCCAGAATTCGGTTTCTTCTACAGTTCTTTATGCTGAATTCAATGGTAAAAAAATTAATATCATCGATGCCCCTGGCTTCGATGATTTTGTTGGCGAAGTAGTTGCTGCATTATCTGTCGCTGATACAGCCATTATGGTTGTGAATGCTCAGAACGGTGTGGATGTTGGTACAGAAATCCATTGGAAAAACACAAAGAAACAGAGCAAACCTGTTATTTTTGCTGTCAACCATTTGGATCATGAAAATTCAAACTTTGACGAGACTGTTCGTCAGTTGAAGACACAATTTGGTAACAGTGTAGTTGTATGTCAGTATCCTGTTAATGCAGGAATAGGCTTTAACGCCATTATTGACGTCCTACAAATGAAGATGTTTAAATTTGCCGATGGCAAAGTCGAGATTCTTGAAATCCCGGCATCAGAAAAAGATAAGGCTGAAGAATTTCAAAGTTCTTTGATGGAATCAGCTGCAGAAAATGATGAAGAATTAATGGAAATTTTCTTCGATAAGGGAATCCTTAGCGAAGAAGAATTAGAAAAAGGGTTCCTGATTGGACTAACCAATCGAGGTTTATTCCCTGTTTTCTGTGTAGATGCTAAACACAATTATGGTGTAAATCGCCTGATGCAGTTTATTTTAAATGCAGTTCCTTCGCCACAGCTTGTGCCTGGCCGTAAGACTGTAGATGGAAAAGAATTAAAATGCAATCCCAAAGATCCTCTCTCACTGTTTATTTTCAAGACTGCTATTGAAGAGCATTTAGGTGAAATGAGTTTCTTCAAAGTTTATGCCGGTGAGGTTTCAGAAGGCATGGACGTTGTAAATAGTTTTAACGGACAAAAGGAAAGAGTTTCACAGTTATTTGCTGTATCCGGAAAGAAGAGAGAAAAAGTTGAAAAGGTTATGGCCGGAGATATAGGTGCTACTATAAAATTAAAAGGTGCGCATACCTGTGACACACTTAATTCTATAAAAAATCCTGAAGATAAGATTGAGCCCATCAACTTCCCAGCTCCTAAAATCACGATGGCTATGAAAGCCAAGAGCCAGACTGATGATGAAAAACTGGGTGTACTTCTTCATGAAATGCACAAAGTTGATCGTACATTTAAGGCTGAATATTCAAAAGAATTGAAGCAAACCATTGCAAGTGGTCAGGGAGAATTACATCTGAATACTGTAAAATGGTATCTCGAGAATATGAACAAGATTCCAATCGAATATTACACACCGAAAATCCCATATCGCGAAACAATTACCAAACAGGCCAAAGCACATTACCGACATAAAAAACAATCGGGTGGTTCTGGTCAGTTCGGTGAAGTTTATATGTTGATCCAGCCCTACTTTGAAGGCATGGTACATCCGACTGAATTTCCGGTTCGTGGTCAGGAAGAGCATATTCTGCCATGGGGTGGCAAACTAGTTTTCCACAACTGTATAGTTGGTGGAGCCATCGATGCCCGTTTCCTTCCCGCTATCGTTAAAGGTATCATGGAGAAAATCGAAGAAGGTCCTTTGACAGGTTCTTATGCCCGTGACATTGCCGTTTATGTTTATGACGGTAAGATGCATCCGGTTGATTCAAATGAAATCTCTTTCAGACTAGCCGGACGTCATGCATTCAGAGAAGCATTTAAAAATGCAGGTCCAAAGATTCTTGAGCCTGTATATGATGTAGCAGTTACTGTTCCTGAAGATAAGATGGGCGATATCATGACTGACCTCCAGGGACGTCGTGCTGTCATCATGGGTATGGACAGCGAAGGTACCTATCAAACAATCAAGGCCAAGGTTCCCCTGGCTGAGATGAATCGTTATTCAACCGCTTTGAGTTCGTTGACCAGTGGACGTGCAAGCTATACTTTAGCATTTGCTGAGTATGCCATGGTGCCGCCCGATGTTCAGACAGCTCTGCTAAAAGCCTACGAAGAACAGGAAAAAGAAGAAGATTAATTCTTGTTTCAACAATAAAAAAAGCCCCAATCTTTCGAGAGGGGCTTTTTTTATTGTCATTATTTTTTCATTTTCGGAAACAGAATCTAATATTCTCCTAATATTTTCATAAGATTGTTCTTTTCTTCTCTCCTGAAAAATACTTGTCCAAAGGTTGTCCCAGGGTTAATACATACCCTATGGGTATATCTTAACTATGTCTCAAGTATGTCTTAAGTAAGTCTCAAGTATGTTTCAAGGGGGAATATTAGGACAGTTTTATCTTAATATTATCTTCCTTTTAGAGGTTGAGTTTATAAGCAACCACTTTGTTGTTGTTAAAAGTTGGGACCAAAAGAAGATTCAGTGAAGGGATAAAACCAAGATCGGCAGCATTAACTTTGACATCAGTAGTATTTAACAAAACTTCGATGGGCTGACCGGGAACGATGAGCTGGACTTTGCCTCTCCAGTCGGAAGTAATTATTTTGTTGTTTCCCACGACGATGAGACCATCAATATAACCGGTCTTTTCAGCTATGGTACGGATCGCTTTTGTTTTCTTGTCGATCGCAATCAGATTTCCCTTCGAACCCAGAATGATTTCTTTGCCGTAATCACAAACTCCGTTAACACTGGCGATTTGATCAGAAGCGGCAAAAACTTCGAGCGAATCTTTACCTACCATCAATACAAGGTGTTTTACCATTTCAGAAACATAAACATGGCCTTGTTTGTCGGTGTCTATGTCATTGAAACTTTTGGCAAGAGATGTTTTGTATTTCTTCAGGATTTTACCTGTCTTGATGTTGATAGCTACTACCTCATCAATATCAGTAACATATAGAACACCTTTAGTTATGCCGATTCCCTTTGGAGCATTCAATCCTTTGACCCATTCTTTTTGAATAAACTCACCCTTGGTGTTGATTTTTGAAATGTATCCGATGCCATCTTTTAAATCGGGATTACCCACGACATTGGAAACATATATAATGTTATCAGCTGGATTATAACATGAAGACTCAGGCACATTCAGTCCTTCAGGAGTTTCCCATACTTTTTGAAGTTTTGGACTTACAATAGCTTGTTGAGCCAGTAGTTGTAGTGAAAACAGCAGGCATGATGCGAGTAATGCGACTTTGATTTTTCTCATGTTTGGTCCGTTTTATTTAGGTTTGATGTTTTTGTGATAAGTTATTTAAACTGAATTAAAAACTCTGTTAAGATTGGGAGTTTGAAAGCAAATTTATTAATATTTAGGCATTAATCAAAATGGAAAATTGATATATAGAAACACTCTTTTTACAAAAAATACTAGTGTAAGGTTTCTTTTCAGTCAGTGATTTCTAAATGTTATTTGCCCTCAAAGAGCTCAGCTATTGCATCCAAAGCCTTTTGGTTGTTGGAATAGGTGAGTTGATAAAAAGAGATATTCAATAAATGATTAAATAGACTCATTACATTTTCTTTGTTTTGATAAACAAATACCTGATCGAGTAGGAGCTTGAAGGCCATTATTGGATCAAGTTTCTCCAGTTTAAAATCAACATCGGGATTGTATTCGACGAAAATAAATTCACGAACAGGGTAGATAGATTTTGTGATATCAAAATGATGATTTGGAGCCTGATATCTCACACTCTTCTCCGGGTTGATGTAGTTTAGTCTTTTGTTTTCGAGATCAGGATATACAGAAGAGAGTAAATCTACGGAACCTTGTTTGACAGATATGGCGATGGGGAAAGGATAGGCTGAAAATGTATCTTTATTGATAGGGACAAAATCATCAGAGATTAACTGATATCCACGTGTTTGTAGTAAACTGGCTATAGTTGTTTTTCCATTACCCGGTGCTGCAGAGAACAAAATGGTTTTTTTATTATTCGTAATAGCTGATGCATGAATTGTCATCAGCCAATCTTCATCCGTCTTGTCATGCATTACATTTATAAGGTACATATAGATCAGCCCTTTTACCAGATGCGTTTCATCCCTGTTCCATAAGCCCTTTCCCTCATGGTTAAATCGAAAAGCAATTTGACTCTTAAAAGCAAATAGTTCGAATAGGTAATTTTCTTCAGCTTCTTCTTCTACTTCAAAATGACAAATCAGAGGATGGATGTAGTTTTCAAAGATCTGGTTCTCGTATGCAAAGGCTATCACATGATTACCTAACTTATAACGATGTATTGAAAAAGGGGTGTAAATATGTTGATTTATTTCAGTCGTATAATTCTCGGTGTGGATTTGATCATGTTCGTGATTCAGTTTATCTATTTCTGTCTGGACATCCATGACAAAAAGGAGGCTCTTATCAGCAGCTATCCCATATCGGGTTGCAAATTCATGGGCTATGGTTTTTGTATTTGAACGATTAACAGTTTTCCTGAATACAAACCAGGCAGGTTCTTTAAATTGAATGTATTGATTGCTGTTTTGAAACCAGATCAGATAGGAGTCACCGATCTTTTTTTTAACGTAGGGAATTGAAGACATTATGCTAAGATTAAAACAAATACTTGATTTTTTTGGAAAATTGATTTTTATCTGGTGTTAAAAATAGGTATTTTTTTTAGTTGTTCAGTAGTGAAAAAAATGTTATTATTGTATGATGAATAAATTCATTATCAAAACTTAAAGAGATGTTTCGGCTAAAGAAAATCACTTTGCTTTTAGGACTTTTGATCTCATTGACCTTTGTTCAGGCATCACAGTGGCCGACAATTAATCTTATTGCTACATCAGGTGTCCAAAACACTTCAACAATAATTTCTTTTAACCATGCAATGACGCTTGGATTAGATTTGACTTATGATGCAGCATTACTAAAAGGAAGTTCTGATTTGATTGTTTATTCATTTTTATTGGAAGGTTATGTCGGAACGCCATTTGCTATTCAAGCTTTACCCGATCAGGGATATAAAGAACTCATTATCCCAATAGGTATTGACTTCAGGACAGGTGGTGACATTACGATATCAACAGGATTGGTAAATATGTCTGCCGATACCAAAGTAATTTTAGAAGATAAATTAACCAACTCGTTTACAGATCTCACAAAGAATAATTATAAAATAACTGTAGCAGCAAATTATTCTATTACAGATCGTTTCCTTTTGCATTATATGCCTCAGACTATATGGACAGGATTATCAAATAGTGACTGGAACACTGCTTCAAACTGGAGTACGCTGACTATTCCAACTGCTGCTGATAATGTTTCTGTTCCCCTGAATACAAACTATCCTATTGTTAACCAAAATGCCACCTCATCGGCATTATGCAATAATCTTTCCATTGAAACCGGAGCCTTTCTTACAATTGCACCTGGAAAGGCTTTGACAATAAATGGTACATTCGCCAATAACAGTATTACCGGTCTTATAATACAAAGTGATGCAACCGGAACAGGGTCAGTAATTACTGCTAATGCAACCGGAACCGGTTCAGCATTATCCCAATCCTATCTTACAAGCGGTGCCTGGCATATGGTCTCTTCTCCCTTATCAGGACAAACAGTAGCTGGTTTTTTAACTACAAACACAAATATCGCCCTATCAGCCAACAATACTTCCAGAGGTATGATGGATTATGATCCTGTAAACAATAAATGGAATAACTTTTTTACCGATGGAACAGGTAATGGAAGCCTGGGATCAGGTAGAGGATTTTCTTTACGGGTTGGAAATGTAAGTTCAGTTGTAAGTTTTTCCGGGTCACTTCAGGCCGGAACACAGATTGTTTCAACTATAGCCGGTTACTGGAACTGCATTGGTAATCCTTATACTTCTGCAGTAGGAATAAATACAAATACGAAAGGTACAGATAATTTTTTAAACGAGAATGCTCTGGTCTCAACTAATCTTGACCCTTCCTACAGTGCGGTTTATATCTGGGACAAAACGGATGCCTGTAACAGTCTGGCAGGTCAGTACACAGTTATTTCAAATACTCCGTTGGGTGTCGCACCTATTGATATTCAGCAAGGTCAGGCATTTTGTGTCAAAATAAATGCAGGAGTTAATTCTGTTGTTTTCAATCATGCTATGCAGCTTCACAATCCAACCCTACAACTAAAATCATCCAGCACTATTTGGCCAAATATTAAGTTGACAGTTTCTTCAAATGACCAGAAAAGTTCGACTTATATTGCTTTTAACAATCAAATGACAAAAGGTCTTGATCCGACATATGATGCAGGACTACTTAAAGGAACATCAGATCTGGTAGTTTATTCTAAATTAGTTGAAGACAATGGAAATGTTACACCTTTTGCTATCCAGGCTCTTCCTTTTAATGACAATAGCATGATAATTCCAATAGGTCTGAATTTTAATGCGGGTGGAGAAGTGGTTTTTTCATCAGAGCTCTTCAATATCCCCCAAGATAACTCTGTTCTGCTGGAAGACAGACTCACAAGGACTTTGACCGACATTACAAAAGGTAAGTATAAAGTAACTGTTGATGCGAATTCAAGTAATTCTGCACGGTTTTTTCTTCATATTAACAACACATCTGTTTCTTTGAATCAGCAATCACAGTCCAATAATCTGAAGGCATATGCAATTGGGAAAACTGAAATAGTGGTATTGGGACAGGTCAGTAACAAATCGATTGCAACACTTTACGAAATCACAGGTAGAGCATTGATAACAAAAAACTTAGAAGAAGGAAACAGAAATTCCATTCCATTACCCATTGTTAAAGCCGGAATCTATATGTTATCTGTAATAGATAATGGGAAGAAAAATGGATTCAAGATCCTGATCAGGGAATAGAATTATCGATTACTAAACGGAGATAAGATTTTAAAAAATAAAAATGGAGCGCTAAGACCAAAAGTCATATAATTTTTAGCATAGCCCTTTTTTGTAGCCTATTTTTTAAATTCTTACCCTAAAATTCTAAGCCTGACCACTTGATTTAAGTTCTTAACACATCCATTTGTGTTAAAGCTTGATTATACGGTGAAAAAGTCGTTTTTTTGCAAAAAATATATTCAGAATGGAAATGATTAAGAGAACTAAGATTCGTGAACTTCTTGCCTGTAAGGAAACAGGTCAGGAAGTGAATGTTAAAGGTTGGGTTAGGACCAAGAGGGGTAATAAGAATGTTGCATTTATTGCAATGAATGATGGATCTACAGTCAATAATATTCAAGTTGTAGTAGAAGTTGCCAATGCAGATCCTGAAATGTTAAAACTTGTTACTACAGGTGCATGCCTCAATATTAACGGAATCCTGGTTGAATCGATGGGCTCGGGACAGGCTGTTGAAATCCATGCCAACAACATCGAAGTCTATGGAACTGCAGATGCTGAAACATATCCACTTCAGAAAAAGGGGCATACACTCGAATTCCTTCGCGAGATTGCTCACCTTCGTCCACGTACCAATACTTTTGGCGCTGTGCTGAGGATGCGTCATCACATGGCATTCGCTATTCATAAATATTTCAACGACAGAGGTTTTTTCTATCTACATACTCCTATTATCACGGGTTCTGATGCAGAAGGAGCAGGTGAAATGTTTAAAGTCACGACATTGGATCTGGATAATATTCCTCGTAACGAAGACGGCACCATCAATTATAAAGAAGACTTCTTTGGCAAAGGAACCAACTTAACTGTTTCAGGTCAGCTGGAAGGTGAACTTGGAGCCATGGCGCTTTCAGAAATCTATACTTTCGGTCCTACTTTCAGGGCTGAAAACTCTAACACTCCCCGTCACCTTGCAGAGTTTTGGATGATAGAACCCGAAATGGCTTTCTATGATATCTATGATAACATGGATCTGGCTGAAGAATTCCTGAAGTATTTGATTGCATATGCACTTGAAAACTGTAAGGAGGATCTCGAGTTCCTGACAAAAATGTATGATGCTGAGTTGATTGAGAGACTGAATTTCGTTGTAAATAACAGCTTTAAACGTTTAACCTATACCGAAGCCATTGAAATATTGCTGGCTTCAGGACAGAAGTTTGAGTTCCCGGTTCAGTGGGGAATCGATCTTCAGAGTGAACATGAAAGATATTTAGTTGAACAAGAATTTAAATGTCCTGTCATCCTTACCGGATATCCAATGGCTATCAAGGCATTTTACATGAAACAGAATGAAGACAAACTGACTGTTCGTGCTATGGATGTCCTCTTTCCAAAGATTGGTGAAATTATTGGGGGATCACAACGTGAAGAAAACTATGATAAACTGACTGCCCGCATCCGCGAACTGGGTATTCCTGAAAAAGATATGTGGTGGTATTTGGATACACGCAAGTTTGGAACGGCTCCGCATAGTGGCTTTGGTCTTGGATTTGAACGACTTATGTTGTTTGTAACAGGTATGAGCAATATTCGTGATGTGATTCCTTTTCCAAGAACACCACAAAATGCAGACTTTTAATTATATTCGTAATTCATGATAGTAATTAGAAAAGTCATTAAAACATGGGTTTTCTAATTACTGTATAAATATAATCTAACCAGAATATGCTAAATCAAAGGCTCCAGCAAAAGTTATTGCAGAAGTTATCTCCGCAGCAGATCTTATTGATCAAGCTGTTGCAGGTGCCTACCATTGCTTTGGAACAAAGGATAAAACAGGAGATTGAAGAAAATCCTGTCCTGGAAGAACTTTCAGATGCTGAGTTCGAAGAGTCACAAAACGATAGTGAACAGGAAGAAGAGAAAGAGGAACGCAATGACGATGAGTTTGACATTACAGACTACGTAGATGACGATGAAATTCCTGAATACAAACTTGCTTCAAATAATCAAAGCGCTGATGATGTTTTCAGAGAAATGCCTTTTGTGTCGGGGGTTTCTTTTCAGGAAAGCCTGATGGAACAATTGGGATTAAGGGTTATTGACGATCGTACTCTTCAGATAGCATTAAATATTGTTGGCAATCTTGATGATGCCGGATATCTCGGACGTGATCTGAAGGCAATGATAGATGATTTGGCATTCTCTCAAAATATTTATACGAGTAAGGAAGAACTAAACGAAGTTTTGAAAATCGTCCAGGATCTTGACCCTGCAGGAGTTGGAGCACGCACACTACAGGAATGTTTGTTGTTGCAGCTGAATCGTAAAGTTCAGACCAAGACTGTTGTTATTGCAACCATGATCCTGAGTAAATATTTTGATGAGTTTACCCGTAAACATTACGATAAAATAGTTAAGAAAGCTCGTATTTCAGAAGTTGACCTGAAGAAAGGCATTGATGAGATTTTGAAACTTAATCCTAAGCCAGGAGGAGCCCTGGGAGATTCAGGTAGAGGGAACCATTATATCATGCCCGATTTTATCATAACCAACAAAGAAGGCATTCTTGATTTGCAACTGAATTCAAAAAATACACCCGAACTCAGGCTGAACAGGACTTATACTGAAATGCTCGAAACCTATGCAGAGAGTAAAAGTAAAAGTAATGCTCAGAAAGATGCCCTCACGTTTATTAAGCAAAAGATAGATTCGGCTAAATGGTTTATAGATGCCATCAAACAGCGTCAGAACACACTCTATCTGACGATGAATGCCATCATGAAGTATCAGGAGGAATATTTCCTGACCGGTGATGAGACCAAGCTTAGACCGATGATTTTGAAAGATATCGCCGAAATAGTTTTCCTCGATATCTCAACCATTTCGCGTGTTGCCAATAGTAAATATGTGCAGACCCCCTTCGGAACCTTCTTATTGAAGAGTTTCTTTTCAGAATCTATGCAAACAGATTCAGGTGAAGAGGTCTCAACCCGTGAAATTAAAAAGATTCTCTCTGATTGTATTTCGGGAGAGAAAAAGAATAAACCGCTTACAGATGAGCAGCTTACCGATATATTGCGTGATAAGGGATATAATATAGCCCGTAGAACCGTTGCCAAATATCGTGAACTACTCAATATTCCTGTAGCCCGCTTGCGTAAAGAACTTTAAAGAATGAAAAATCCCACAGCTACTATTGTCTCATATGTCCTGCATCCTCTTTTAGTCCCAACATATATTATAGCTCTTCTGATGAATCTCGATGTCTTCATGGCATTTATGATTCCTATTTCGACACGGTTATTTATAATCGGGATGATATTTGTAATGACTTTTGCCTTACCTGTTATCATGATTTATATGATGCATCGACGAGGTATCATTGCTAGTATGCAAATGGAAGATAAATCAGAACGGTTTTTCCCATTATTGGTGACCGCATTGTTTTGGTTTTTAGGGTATAACCTGATAAGTAAAACAGGACTTCCACTGATATATTATAAATACATGATAGGCGGATTAGGAGCAATAATCATCGCGATGCCCATCAATTATTTCTGGAAAATAAGTTTACACATGCTAGGTATGGGAGGCCTGACAGGAGTCTTTATAGGTCTTTTATATACACTTGGAATTGAAATATTTCCTTTACTTGCAAGAATTATTTTGTTATCGGGCTTAACTGGTTATGCCAGATTAAAAGAAAACTCCCACAATCCGCCTCAGATTTATGCAGGCTACATTGTAGGAGTATTCTTAATGTTAATCGTTTATCTTTATCCTTTTATTTAAAAGGGTGCAAGGAAATACCCACTGAAACAGGGTACATATCAGGACCTAAATTATCTTTATAAGTTTTCGATAATTGGTAGTAGCCATTGAACATTAATGATTTATAACCAATAGCGAAAGTCACACCATAACGGCTTGACTGAAGATTTGTATTAGAAGCTTCTTTCAACTTAACATATCCAAGTTTTCCTGCAGGATCATCACCTTTATAC
>Ga0118677_10008278_pt2 | contig 11133 bp, 8 predicted proteins | sample AliMusrvi5mmetaG_FD_86154 | JGI IMG/M metagenome (GOLD analysis project Ga0118677, IMG submission 86154)
GCCAAGAATAATTATGGCGGCTCGGAAACGGCCATCGGCCAAACTTTGGAAGAACGCCGACGCCACACATATATTTTAGGGGCGACCGGTTCGGGTAAAACAACCTTGTTATCGACCATGATTTACAACGATATCGCCAATGGCAAAGGGGTGGCTGTGGTCGATCCGCACGGACAGTTAGTGGAAAATCTTTTGCGGGTAATTCCCGAAGAGAGAATTAAAGATGTGGTTTGGTTTGCGCCCGATGATGACGGATATCCCGTCGCTTTAAATTTACTGGAACTTGAATATGACAACACGCTTACTTCGAGCCAGCTTGAAAAACGAAAATCATTGGTGGTGAGTAGTATTGTTTCCATCATTAAAAAGTTTTATCCCGTAAATTCCTTCGGGCCACGGATGGAATATGTTTTGAAAAACGCGATTCTGACTGCACTCGAAACTCCGGAACCGACATTGCAAACGGTTCTCGATATTTTAACTAAAGAGACCTACCGCAAGGAAGTGATGAAAAGTTTGGAAAACGAAACACTCAAAGATTACTGGACATATGAATTTGCCAAATACGGCGATCTGCAAAGAAACACGGTTGTTTCGCCCATTACCAATAAAATCGGCGGACTCTTAAGCTCGCCGATTAACCGCAATATTCTCTTGCAGAAGAAAAGCAAGCTGAATTTTGATAAAGTTATAAATGAGGGGAAGATCCTCCTTTGTGATTTATCCAAAGGCAAGATTGGCGAAGACGAATCGAGCTTTTTCGGCTCGCTCGTCATTGCCAAGATTCAGTTGGCGGCGCTCTCCAGAGCCAGAATTTCGGAAGAAAAACGAAAAGATTTTTACCTCTATGTCGATGAGTTTCAAAACTTCGCCACTAAAAGTTTCGGCGAGTTAGTATCGGAGGCCAGAAAATACCGGCTTTCGACGATCCTGGCTCATCAGTCGATTTCGCAGATCGAAGACCAAAATATCGTCAAAACGATCCTCGCTAACGTCGGCACGGTCATTTGTTTTAGAACTGCCAATCCCGAAGACGAACAGTTTATCCTGCCGATCTTTTCACCCGAGGTCAATAAACACGAGATCGGTAATTTGCCGCTCTACAACTTCTATATAAAAATCTCGGTCGGAAATTCCCAGGACGCCTTTTTGGCTCAAGCTGATAATTTCACGGCCAAAGGCAGTAAGGCAACCGCATTGGCAGTAATAGAGAGGTCTCGTTCTGAATATGCCGCCCGAGTTGAAGATCCGGTTGTTGTTGATGAAAAACCGGAAAAGCTAATGAGACATGTGAGACAAAAACCGGCCGCTAAAGTGTCTCATTCGGTCATTTCTAATGAGACAGAAAATGAGCCTTTTCAAGATCAAAAAATGGAAAAACACGGCATTAATCCTATACAGGAAAGGAGTAAGGATGGGATTGGCATAAAGAAAAATATTAACAAACAAAAGACTCAAACAAAACCACAAATACAAATACCTACAATAACTCCACAACAACACCAAATCATCTCTACTCTCTATCGCTTCAGATTCTTAGAAAGAACCCAAATACAAAAATATCTCAATCACAAAAACCACAAAAGAATTCTTATCTGGCTAAACGACTTAACAGAAAAGAAATTCATTAAAACAATCGATGATAAAAAAGTAATTAAAGATTCCAAGGCTAAAATATATTACCTGGATCAAAACGGTATCCGCTATCTGGCAACTCAAGACGGAAGCGATAAATCCGCCCTGGAAAAGTTTCATCACGAGAAAGATCGCACCAGCGATTTTGTAAGCGGATCGCTTCTTTTAGCCGATATTTGTCTTGATCTCCAAACCAAAACCAAAGACAAAATCAGTTTCGAAATGTTTGTAAAAAGCGACTACCGCGGACACAAATTCGAAGAGCTCTTAACCGATCTTTCGCCTCATGCCTATATCGAAGAAAAGAAATCGAAGAAAATTAAACGGTACTTTTTGGAAGTTCTCCCTAATCTGCCGATAAAATGGTTAAGATTGCGTCTCAAAAAATACCTAAATTTTTATCTGCAAAGCATTTGGGAAGCCAAGACCGGTAAAGACTTTCCGGCGGTCATGTTTGTTTGTGTCGACGATAAGCAGCATACTTACGTTACGCGCTACATCAAATCGCAACTGTCCCAACTCGATGCGCCGGATTTGAAAATTCATTTGACGACGGCCGAGAAAGTTAAAGAATTCGGGCTTACCGGTGATATTTGGGAAAAAAATTAGAAAATTAAAAAAGGCCACCGCTCATACGTTTCAAAACGATTTGAGCAGATGGCCTTGTGAGGTTTTATGGTTAAGAGAGTTTTAAACGCTCTTAACCGAGGTAAGTTTCGTCCAGAAGATACTCTGGGCGAGCCCTGTCAGACATAACACCCACAACAGGGTGAAAATTACCAATGAAGCCCATGGTAATTCGACATACTCCCAGTTGTGATCTCGAATATATGGCCCACTGATAATGACCATAAGCCACGTCAACCAGACGTTTAAAACCGAAAATACTATTCGCATAACATCCCTCCTATCGTCGAACATCAGTCTGTCGCGACTTATCGCGCAAATTGTGGCGAGCCGTCGGGCTTGGCCAGGATCAAGCCCATGGCCTTAGTGAACACATCTCCATACTTTTCACGCTCGGCATAAAGTCCGAACGGGTCGTAACGTTTATCCTTTTTTGAGCCGTCTTCCGTTCGTGTGTACATCTCCCAATGAAGGTGTGCCCCGGCCGGATCCCATGTTTTATCGATTTTGGGATTAACGGTGGGCGGATTGACCGGCGTTTCGGTGTAACTAAGTCGAAGGCCGGTGTAGCCAATGAACCCAATCAGGTCGCCCTTCTTCACTGGTTTAGCGTTCTTCTTGAACTGCTCGACAGTCACATAGATTGCATCACGCGGCTGCCAACTACCATTTTCAAGCGCTGGTGCGATGTATGGTATCAACTTGTCGTTGACACCACTCAGATGACAATAGGAGGTATATACTTTTTCTTCTTCATGCCAGATCTGGACAAACAGTCCCAAACCGTAACCTATGGTTCGGCCTTTGGCGTCGGTCATATCATAGGTATGATATGAGGCCACCGCTACTCCATCAGCCGGAGCGTAGACTGGTGTTCCCCATGGTTCCGGAAAATCCACAGCGAAATGAGTGGGGATGCCCGGATGAATACTTTCCTCGTCGGGGCTGTAGAGCCACCCTTGAGAAATTTTCAGAGCCGGAGTATCTTTCGCAAGCGGGATAGTGAGGAACGGCTTCGGCCCATCTGTGTTGGATGGAGCCGAGCACCCCGTCAGCGATAGTACACCCACAAGTGCAATCATTAGTGCACCGGTAATATACATTTTCATTCCCTCTTGACCTTCTGGTCAGTCCTAACAAAGAGCAGTCGGTTGAAAACCTCTGCGATTGCGGACACTTTAATATACAACTAAATATGGCATTTGTCCAGTATTAAACCACAAAAAAAGCCCAAGAGTTCGAAAACTCCCAGGCCTTTTAGTTAGCACTCACTCGCAAGCATTACCGTGACGATTCGTTTGCAAGTCTCCGAAAGCGGGTCTTCAAAGTGAGTTAAGGTCGGGTCAAAGTAATCGATCTTCCAAAGTACGCTTTGCCCCTCCCAATCAAAATATCCTAAGTCGTGCCAGCCGTAAAAATCGTCATGTTTCGTAAACTTGTTAAACGATCGGATAGTATAAAGCATCTTCTCGATATCTGGTAATTCGGCTGCCTTATTAGTTAATACAACATTTAAACCTAATTGTCGGGCAACATCGTTACGCCTAGCCATCTCTTTGAACTTATCTTCCTGATTATCCATATTAACCTTCAATTAATTTAATTTTAACCTAAAGAAAAAGGCCTGAGAATCTCATCGACTCCCAGGCCCTAATTTCTCAATACTCCTCAGCCAACATCACCGTCATCACTCTCTGGCACTTGTCGGATGCCGGATCTTCCCAAGCACTCAAAGTCTGATTGTAGTAATCGATCTTCCAGAAAACCTTCTCGTTGTGCCAAATCAAGGATCCAAAGTCATGTTCGCCGTACGGATCGTTGTCCTCGGTAAAAGTGTCGAAATCCCTGATCGCCGCCATCAAACCGTCGATGTCCGGTAAATCCTGAATTCCCGAAGTGATTGTCACTCCAAAACCTGACTTTCGAAACCGATCGTTTCTTGATGCTACATCCAAAGTTTGTACACAATTCATTTTGTCCTCCATTCTATTATTTTTAATCCTCAAGACAAGCGTATCGACCTTCCGCCTGTCGACTGGAAGGCAAGGACAGCACGCTAAAATAGTCAAGGTGGAGTCCTACCTTAATGAAAGTATTCAATAGTCAAAAGAACCGACCTTGACGATTTTAGACCTGTCCTTACGATTAAGAGACAGGTGGAAGAAGATACCCTTTTTAGATAACAAGTGTCGAACTATTGACAGCGCTACAGACGCTTGCTATATTCAGGCTGGATCGGAATTGATATGAAAAATAATATTAAAATAAGTTTATTCAAAGGAGTCGCCGTTTTTTAATCGGCGATTTTTTAGAAAGGAACACTTTATGGTAATTTTTATCATCGTATTTATCATCGCAGCCATCCTGGCGTTTGTTTTCCTCTATTATATTTGTAATTATATTTACAGTTTTGTCCACTATTTTATCTCCGGTATGATCGAATGTTTCGACCGTGAAGCGCGAATCAAAGAACTGGAAAAATCCGCCCACGACCTGCTGGCTCATTATAAAAAAGGAAGCACCGATTCATGGATACCGGACTCCTTGAAAAAACCGACGATATTTAAATTGGAACCGATTCGCAAAATGGAGCATAAATATCTGAGATTGAAGGAAAGATTCAAGTATGATGTCAAAACGAGACTGCAAGTCGCGGAAATTTGGAGAGACTATTGCTTGGACATTCGTTTTGCTCAAGAAGGCTATACCTTAAGAAACATCGCGCACGGTATCAGCAACACCGAAGAGGATAACGCCCAAATAGCAGAAGCTCGGGCTTGCGTCGACGAAATGGAAAATCGGTTTGATGAATTATTGGGAAGCAGAGCTTTGGAAAAAATAAAAAAAGAACAGATAAAGATGCGCCAAAAAATCAAATATCTGGAAAGTAAAGTTTATCAACTCCAAAAGACCTAAGAAAAAAATTCATCGATCTTATAGCCTGACCTCGGAAATAAACCGAATGTTTGTAGTATAATAGTCCTATGGACATAAACGAATTTCAGACCGCCGGAGCGTGGTACCGAAAAATAAAAGCGGAAGAATATACTGTACCGCTCGCACTCTATTACGCCTTAGTTAAACTGATGGACGACAAACGCATCCCATTTCCGGAAGCCTATAAAGAACTCCAGGCCGAAGGCCGGATTAAAGAGATCAATAAAACGGTAAATTTTAAATTGTGATTTTAATCCGCAAAGTAAATCGAAAGATTGAAATGCCGGTTTTTCTGTTTTGGCGAGCCGGCGTCTTGCGAGATGCGGCACCGTCGAGTAAGTGGCCGAGCGAGCATAACGAAAAGAGGATGAATGAGCAGTCTCTTTTTAAGAGTCTGCGAGATGAAGCCGACTTGAGCACTAATCGGTTCCAAAGCGAACGAAATGAATGAGAGCGAATGACTGGAGTGAACGGGTCTTAACCGTTCGCTTTTGAACTAGAGCTATTTTTTATCAAATTCATACATTTTTCGTATTCCTTTTTGTATGACGTTTCATCGAGAAAGTTATTATCTCTTAAATATTTGAGCGTGTCGGGAAATATAATTTGCAATCCTCGATAGGTATCAGGCTGAGGAAATTTTTTGATCAAAATTGCTATTCTCTCGGACAACAATTTACCCCTTGATAATGGCGATCGTTCGAAAAACAACTGTTCGAACAAAAATGATTCAGGAAATTTTTTACTGTTTTGTCCGAGTATTTGTGTTTTCCATTTGTTCAATTGTTCGCGTTCTAATTGAGGTAATTCTTTCATTTTTTGATTACTTAATCTGATTTTGATAATTGCATTTTATTCATTTCTAAGTGATTCCCTGATCAGCAGTTTGCTTGTTCCTTTTGACATCAATTAGCCATTTCTTTTTTGATTCATAAAAGTTGGGATTACGTTCCATCAACTTGTTAAAAATGCGTTCGACGATCTTTTGGTCAGTTTTAATCCCGACCAAATGGTCAACAGCCAAATTAACATCCATGGGTATGGAAGTTTCTTTTGGATAATCGAGCAAAAACTCAAAATATTTTAAGAATTCTTTATCTCCTTCAACCTCGGCCAATTTGACAAGAATCTTGCCATTATAGTGAAACGGGAACCAATAATAACGATCGAAATCAGCTTTGTTCTTTGACATCTCTTGAATTGCCGGGGCTTCTTTGCTGAGACATTTTTTCCATAAACCAAGACATTCTTTTGGATATTTATCAAGCCATTCCTCAAAGAAGTGATAAACCCTTTCAAACGTATCGTGGTCATATCCTGATTTTATTATTTTATCAAAATATCCCAAAGATAATTTGATAAAACTAACATTCTCTTTCTGTTCTGTTGGCAATCTCCAAAACTGCCAAGCTATTCGTGCCCTAATTTGCCGCGAACCACCTTTGATTAAATCATCAAGTAATATTTTAAATTTAGTGTTCTTAAAGCTCTTGATTGACTGCCATTTGTCGACATAGACATTTTCTATAACTTTACTCTGATAATCTTTTTCGCGAAATTCTGCAAAATAAACGAACAATGGAATGGCCTCATCAATTACTTCATCGTTTTTCGTATTAAGAACTGTTTTCAAGAAATCCAGGGCTTCGTCTTCGCTAATACCTCGCATACCCCCAAATACATCTACCAAGCGTTTCATTATCGCCCGAATTTTATGATTCCTCTTGTCATGAAGCATATCGAAGACAATTTTCTCTACTTCTTGGGCGTCTTTGATAGTTAAAAATGGAATTTTTTCCTTGCCTGGCATATAGGTGCGTCGATTAGTGGCGATATGGAGAAGTGATATACAAGTTTCATATCTTACATAATTATTTGGATCTTGAGATAAAATCTTCGCGATCTTGATTACCTCATGCATCCCTGATTGATTTCCAGCAACAGCCAAGTTTGCCAATGATTGGCCACACCAACCCCTGACCGTAGTTATCACTAATTCATCGTTTCCTTCTTCAAGCTTTTTATGATAGTTGAAAGTACCATCCTTATCGTCTAAATAGTCCGAGCCATCTTTTGGAGGATCACTATCGTTCACAAACTTTTTAAGCAGCCACATCGCTTTTTCAAATTCCCCAATTTTAGCCAACTTTTCAACATAATGGATAAATTGTTCTCGAATATGTCGGACGGTAAACTTGATTTCGATGCCTTGTCCGCCGAGTTTCTCAAAGTTCGGTTTGATAAATTGGTTGTAAATTTTTAAGATTACTTCCTTTTTGTCTTCGGCAATTTTTTCGATACTGCTTGCGATCAAGGTTTGATCATTGGAAGATAAATCATCCTTGTCGTACAGTTCTTGAAGTATTGATAATCCCTTATCTGTATTGTCCTCGATTATTTTTGTAAGTAGCTTTCCAAGGCCATATACATCAAAATTATCAACCTTAGAAAAATCTGCTTGGCGAATATAATTTAATAAAACTTCAACACCTTTGCTATAATTTTCATTCTTAGATAAAAGCTTGCTGATATTGTTTTCAATACTGAAAGAGACTCTTGCTTGACGCTTCAAATATTCGGGATTAGATGACCACTGAACAATAGTTTCAAGTGCTTCTTGATGACCATTTTCAGCTAAAGTTGAGACGATCTGCTCAACAAAAACATTAACTGGCAATTCATCAAATTTTTTGAAGCTAAAATTAACTAGCGTCCATTTATCTTCATCTGAAATTTGTTTGTTATTGGATATACCTTGAAAGATTAAGTCGTTTTTCCATGGTATTCCTCGACGCATCGCAATAAAATCACAAAGTATTTTAAAGGCTTCTTCTTTGTGCTTCCCTTTGCCGTACTCTTCCAGAAGGATGTTTATCACAGATCGATTTAAAAAGTCTGGCCTTTCGGCTGTAACTTCGCTAATTTTTCTTGAAATGCAAAATATTTTTATAAATCCCCATGCTTTTTCAGGTTGATTATGGTAATAGTCCGACAAAATCGGTTGCAATAGCTGATGAACGAAGTGACGATCTCCAACTGTATAGCTACCTCCGAAATTACTAATAGATATTCCAAAGTGTTCCCAGCCCTTAAAATCCATTTTTTTACCAAATTTTGAGTAGTTTTGAGCGTATTGATCAGAGATGATCTTAGTCAATTCTTTAATTCCTTTTTCCGGGTCTTGTTCGTAATAGCTCTTTACTATTCTAAACATTCCCGGAGATGCATTATCCCATAGAGAACCTTCGTCTTCCGAGAGATTAAAGAAATCTAAAATATACTCTACAATTTTCTGCTTCAGATCTTCGTCGCTTTTGGCATATAACTTTTCTAATACACCGGTGGTCTCTCCAGTTTCCCACTGTCTATCTCTAGAATTGAATTCGTAGAAGTATTCTTTTAGTTTCGGCTTTAGTAATTTTTGGATTACTTCCAAAATTTTTGCATTGTATTCGCTCGTAAGATCGAGGATCTTACCACATAGCTTTGCGATATCAGTATTAATAAATTCATCTCTAATCAAATTAAAATTCTGACCGAGAAATTCGAGACAAAAATCAACCGCATAGCTGATATTCTCCTTTGCATCAAGATTATTCTCAAAGATATCAAAAACATTAAATGAATGAATACCCTGAGCTACAGATTCCCAGAAAGAATTCCATGTTTTAAGATTAATCTTTAGGCCTTTTCCCTTCAAGCGATCAATTAAAAAACTATATTCATTTGGACGACTTGATAAGTTTGTAATCTGGTTATTAGTTAGGGCATTGTTAGCTGGCGGATTCTTTACCAACTTAGTGAATTTCTCTAGTCGCTTATCAAACGCCCCTCTATCTTCCTCATACGTGCTATCCGTAACAGCTTGTTTTTTACGCTCTTCAAGTTTTTCTAAGAAATCCTTTTTGGTTAAAGTTTGACCCTTCTGCGAACCAAAATATACTTCGACAACCATGATATTGCAGACAATTTCACTAAGAACATGCCTTGGAACCCAAATACCCAAAAGATAAGCAATCAATGCCTCAACCGAATTTTGACTAATGACTTGATTTATTTGCCAAAAACGAACTTGCGGCAATAAAGCAACTTCGTCTTTTGTAAACCTATGGTTTTTAATAAGTTTGTCTTGAGTGTATTCTTTCAGATATTTGACATGCTCAATATCACTAAGCACGTTTTGGTCGACAGAAGGGCAAACAATTAAGATTTCATCATTACTGTTGATTTGCCCATGTTTAACCACTTTGCCGATAATATCTTTCAGTTTTGAATACCCAACTCCGCTAGTATGGTCTTTCGATTCGCAGACTATTTTCTTGCCATCATTAAACACAAGGCAAAAATCTTCAAGTTTATTGCCTTCAAAAATGATATGACTAAAATCTGATTTAGATACAAACTGCAAAAAGAGCGACATTGCAGCCCATGCCTGTGAGTTGATACCCTTGAAATTATGTTGACCCTGTTTGCTCATACCGTCTCTATTCCAGTAGTATTTATTGTTGTAATTTCAACTCGCTCATTAATTGGCAACCAGCTGGCAAATAAGTTAGTTATTTCACTTTTTGATTGGTCTTTTAAACTATCAAAATCACCACTATTTCTTGTGTAGTTAGTAAGAACTTTTCTTTGAGAAAAAAAATCTATTATAATTCGTATAAGTGGGTTCATGAGATCATTAGATGTGCCAGCCTGAGAGCGACATTGGTGTAACAACTTATACAAAAGTATTTCTGAAGGTAATTCGTATAAACACTCTGTTGCTTGGCACAGACCAGCTAGATCGCTAATTTTGCACATAATCAAATCATCAATATCTGGGTACTGGTCATTATCGTTATTTAGTATGTCCGAGTGAGAAATAATTATATTAACAGTTTTTAAAAAATCAAATAACTCTCTGGACGAGTTAATGTCTGCTAGGCATAGCTTATCTTTAATCCAACTAGCCGATGTTTTGACAGATTCTGCTTGGAATGAAGAATAATTCTGAATATTTTTTAAGTGATAAATATATTCATCAATTTTCCCGGTTAAGTTGTGGCTTAAAACAAGATTGCATTGCAAATTGTTTTTATTCTGAGCGTATTCCCTGATATTAGCAAAGGCTTCTTTTATTTCAGATGAAGCATTCTTTCTTTTGTCTTTTGCAAAATTTTCTCCTGTCTTAACTTCAAACATTTTTTCTCTACCATCAAGAGTAATAATCCTAATATCCAATGACTTCTGTCCCAACAATGGAAAATCTGTAAAAAATGATTTTATCGTTTTCTGCTGGATATGGTCTAAAAAGGTGAGGATTGCAAATCTATCTTGATACAAGAACCCCCGCCTGGTTGAGAAAATGCTTGAAGCCATTTCATACATCCTCTTCGATGATTTTTATTTCTTCTGAGGTAAGGTTGTAAAGTTTGTAAACCAAACTATCAATTTTATCTTCAAGAGATTCGACATTAAGTAGTTCATCAGCATTCAAGCTATGATCACCCATCTTTATAGATAATATTTCACTTACCAACATTATGATTTTATCTCTGTCTGTAGTATGCGCCAATGCGATTGGTAATTTCCCCACTGACCTTGCTTGAATCTCAGAAAAAACCTTTTTTGTTGATTTAAATTTCAAAACATAGATATAATTAAGCAATTTTGAGTTCAATAGCCCAAGAAGATATTTTAACTCGACCTGTTTTTCGGAATCATGGTTGTTTTTTGGAGTGACAGCTACTAATGTGTTAAGCGCATAATAATGATTGGTATCATACGCAAAAACCAAATCTTTTGATACTCTTCTGAAAAATAGTTTCTCTTTTGCCTCGAAAATATCTCTCCGCTTGCAGGAATGGATTCGTTTTATTTGATAATCTAAATAGACGCCAGTCCATTTAATAAAATACTTTCCTATATTTCTTCCATCTAATAATCTGTAAT
>Ga0118677_10014470_pt1 | contig 11133 bp, 5 predicted proteins | sample AliMusrvi5mmetaG_FD_86154 | JGI IMG/M metagenome (GOLD analysis project Ga0118677, IMG submission 86154)
AGGCTGCGCCACCCAGCCGCCGGAACGCAAGCATTGCGGTTCAACCGGCCTTGTTCTAGGTCCGACTTGTGGCAAGCTGTCTTGTGCGCTAAGTCCCCGCGCTCACGGGCTGCGCATGCGGGCGTGGTGAAATTGGTAGACACGCCAGATTTAGGTTCTGGTGCCGCGAGGTGTGAAGGTTCGAGTCCTTTCCTGGGCAATACTCCCGAAGATCTTTTCTCTAAGGAAAATATCTTCGGGTTTTTTTTGTTTACTGAATCCAACTTCCTATTAGCCTCAAATCTTTTAGAAGAAAACCCCAGGTCCCTACCTAATTGCCATTATTTACTACATAGATTGGAGTAAAAAGCTGGCAGAGATGCTTTTTGCTTCAATTCTAATTTACAAAAAAAAAGCCCCAAAGCTCCGTTAGGAGCCTTGGGGCTTTTTTATACAGACTTAGTAAAACAACTACTTGGCAGGTGTTTTACGCCACTGTGTTTTAGGCTTATCTTTTCCGAAAGAGGAAAAAGGACGACTGCCTTCTTTTCTTGGAAAGGAAGAGTCTCTTCTATCATCAGATGGACCTCTAAATGGTCTAGGACCCGCTGGAGAGAACTCTCGTCCTTCGCCTGGACCCTTATTAAAGGATCTAGGTCCTCTTGGGAATGGAGCTGCATCTCTGCCTTCACCTGAATTAAAAGATCTTGGGGCTCTTGAAAAAGAGTTAGACTCTCTTCCTTCGCCTGGACCTTTATTAAAGGATCTAGGGCCTCTTGGGAATGGAGCTGCATCTCTGCCTTCACCGGAATTAAAAGATCTTGGAGCTCTTGGAAAAGAGTTAGACTCTCTTCCTTCGCTTGGACCTTTATTAAAGGATCTAGGTCCTCTTGGGAATGGAGCTGCATCTCTGCCTTCACCGGAATTAAAAGATCTTGGAGCTCTTGGAAAAGAGTTAGACTCTCTTCCTTCGCTTGGACCCTTATTGAAGGATCTAGGGCCTCTTGGGAATGGAGCTGAATCTCTTCCTTCGCTCGGACCCTTATTAAAGGATCTTGGTGCTCTTTCTGAAGAGTCGGAATCTCTATTGCCACGGAAGTTGCCTTTAAAAGCGGGACGCGGGCCTCTTGAAAAAGATCCAGGTCCATTCCTATCTCTTGAGAATGAGCGTCTTTCTTGAACGGTAGGCTCAAATCCAGCAATTGTATGTTCCTCTAACACTTTACCAAGAACCTTACAGATGTTAGATACACGAAACTTCTCTTTATATGTAGCAAACGTAATGGCAACGCCTGAACCACCAGCTCTTCCTGTTCTTCCTATACGGTGAACAAAGTCTTCTGCTACAAAAGGAAGGTCAAAGTTAATGACGTGAGTAAGTGTTAAGATATCAATACCTCTTGCGGCTACATCTGTAGCTACAAGAAACTGAGTCTTACCTTCACGCAATTTTTCAATAGCACGACTTCTCTGTCTTTGGTTTAGATCACCATTAATCGCTTCAGCTCTATATCCTTTTTCTTGCAAATGATCTGCAAGATCGCCAGTTTGTCTGATCGTTGATGTAAAGATAATACACTGATTCACAACTGTATTTTCTATGATGTTTTCTAAAATGCGTAGTTTATGCGCAACGTTATCGACATAATAGAGTTTTTGCTCGATAGCATTCTGCCTTTCAAGAGACGGTTGGATGCGAATCTCATGAGGCTCATTTTGGAGCTGTCTGGACACAGGCAGAATCTTTTTATCGATAGTCGCAGAAAATAGAAGAGTTTGTCTTGTCTTAGGGATCGCATTGGAGATCTCTTCAACAGCTTCTAAAAAGCCCATATCAAGCATTCTATCAGCTTCATCAAGAATAAACATCTTAACATTACAGAAGTTAATACGACCTTGCTGCATATGGTCTATAAGTCTACCAGGGGTAGCTACTAAGATTTCATATTTGCTTGAAAGAGCCTTTTTTTGCAGAGGATAAGGAACTCCCCCATAAATACAGACAGTTTTAACTTTTGGAAGGTGTTTGCTGAACTTTTTAGACTCTTCAGCTACTTGCATAGCAAGCTCTCTTGTAGGAACAAGTATAACTACTTGCGGACCGAAATCCCCTCTAAACTCAGGATCGCAGAGTTTATGAAGCGCTGGAAGCAAGAAAGAAGCTGTTTTTCCTGTTCCTGTTTGTGCAGATGCCAGAACATCTCGACCTTGCAATACAATTGGAATTGCTTGCATCTGGATAGGAGTTGGTGTTGCATAACCAATCTCTTCAAGAACTTGATTAAGTTTTTCGTCAAATTCAAATGTGGTAAAACTAGACAATTTGGTGTCCTCAGTAAAAATTGCTGATTATCTTAAAGATTTTAACAGCGAACTATTACTAAAGATTTAGAAACGAATCTCTTAAAAGAGTTGGCTCAGACCAAATTAGAATATGCACGCTTTAAAAACGAGTAGAGCATACCTCATAGAATCTTGTAATACAACTTAAATAGGTAAAGAACGGAAGAAAAGTGAAATTAATTATTTTAAATTAACTGATTCAAGGTGATATTCAAAAAAAATACAATACTCTGCACCTCAACTTAAGAAGATTTTCTATAGAAATCTCGCCTAAATTTAAAAAACTACAATGAAACATTTAAATTATTTGAGGTTAAAACAACATAAAAAGAATATCGATTGTTAATTAAATTCGTAAGCCTATATAATATTATCGAAATTAAATTATAAATGTGCGAAAAAAATGGCGTCTCCAGTAACTACGATTACATCTTCTCCTGTGATCCAAGCCCTCTTAGAAGAGCTATCTTCATCCAGAAAGGGGGCTATAGCAGGGGCTTTGGCAGTCATAGAAAAAATCGGGGCTGGATTTAAATCAATAGAAGGACTACCTCCCCTATCCCAAGGAAGAGTTTCCTATATAGGGCAATTTATACAAAATTGCTTAGGTCACACAAGAGGTCGTAGCGCTTCGCTTCAATTAAAAAACATATTAATAGGATTGACGACATTAAAACAACCACTTCAGTTAGAGACGATCTATTTAGGATTTCTATATCCTATTATTTTAACTCGCTGTGAACTCAGTCGCTCCCCAGCCTTAGCTGAGCTAGGGGAGACCCTACCTGAGATCTTACATGGGATCAGGTGTAAAATCGAAAAAAGTTCCGCTTATCTCATCATAGATGCAGCCCCTATAGCAACATATTTTGACAGATTAGCCGCGACTTCAGACACATGTTCACTCTCAGATGACTTTTCTAGATTTATGCTCCTTTTTTTTAAGCAATTCAGCATCGAAGGGACTTCTATACAAATACCTCTGTCAAAACTCCCAAGAAAAGAGCAATTAGAGCCTTTCTTGGGATCAAGAAATGCAGATTGTAAATTAATCTCACAAATCCTGTATGCATGTTGCTTAGAAAATGAATGTATATCTCGATTCCATACGGTATCAGGATTAGCAGATGTAATGCTTGAACAGCTTGATGAAATTGTGCACGAAGAACCTCGCAGATATCAATTTCATCAATATTCAGAGAGCAAGTCTCTTACCCCTCTATTTTGCTCGGTACTCGAAGAAAGGGATTTATGCAAGCTTCATGGAAGTTCTTCCAAAAAAATGGTAGGGTCCATCGATTTTATGACTAGAATGAAAGCTCTTTTGGGCAATGACTGGCTGGAAGAGTCTGCTGAGGCCAATGAACTTCTACGAAGAATAGAACTATCCCTAAGACCTTTTTTTGAATCTACTGAGTTAGCAATTAGATATGATGAATCCTTACCGAGAGTTATTGATCCTTGTATAACTAAACTCCTACAAGTTATGAAGTCGTTTCTAGACCAAAGGGCAAGATTTCTGCAATATCCCGATCCAGCCTTGATCTTACGAGGATCAAAAGAATCCTTTAAGCTTCTTGCGTACTATAATTTTTGGGAAAAAGAAATGATGCAAAGCGAAGAAGTTGACAGAGATGCTAAAGCTTTTTTACCAACAATGAAACCGATAAAGCGCCCTGCAGCAAATAAAACGAGCCCTGCAAAAGGCGGAAAATCCGCTCCTTTGAAAGCACCTCCTTCCCCTGTAGAAAAGCAAGAAGAAATCCCCTTAACATCTCTAGGTACTAGATCAGCACGCCATAAAGTTCCCTCCACAATGCCACCCCTTGCTGCAGAAGCTATGCGAAAATCAAAGACGTTTTTACAGCGAATTTTTATTGATCCTCGGGTAGAGGCCTGGATTCATTCAGCTGCAGCGGGCCTGCTTCATTATGGCTATGGAGCCGGTGGCGGTGATCTGCTTTCTGAAAGTGAGATGGTTCTACGCCACCGCCTCCCCCCTCAGATAATCAACCTTCTGTTTAGCGATCGATACTCTAAGATAAGCATCATCGAAAGATCTCCTGGAAAGTACTACCAAGAATGGGAAGGTGTTTTAGAAATCGATGGTAAAAAATATATTCTCGAAGCGACGATAGACCCTAAAAACATCTTATTTCACTTTTACGCAAAACCACTTAGAAGCTTCGTAGATTATTACCATCTTACCAAAGAATCTCCCTTTGAATTTCCGATTCTTTCAGGAAAGAAAGAATCCCCTATTCCCTTTAGCCAAATAAGTACTGAAGGTATTACGTTTGATCTCCAAGAAAATGCTTACTTTGCATTTGAAGGCCGGTCTTATCGATTGATTTTGCTCAAGAATGTAATAGAATTAACGTGAAATTGTTAAAATAGCGTAAAGAAACATCTTTATTAAATTAAAGTCAGGAAATTTTATTTATGGCAATAGCTCCCTCCCCTCCGCATAAAGCACCACTTCGTTATCTGACTTTATCAAGAGAGGATGCTCGTCCCCTTCTTGATAGGAACATTACTTTGTATTTTTATGGAGCTAATGACACTCTATATCAAGTGACTGCGACGGTTCACGAAATTTTCCGAAAATGCCAAGAGAAAATTTCTGTTGATTTTGGTCAGACTCGACTCTCTATCAGAGGAAGCTCTGTTACCCATTTATTTTCTAAAGAACCCGTTGGAGACATCGATATCCATGCGACAATCAACCTAACGCATTTATCCGAAGCTGAAAGCATCGGTAGAGGTTATGATTTTAAGTGGTCTATATTACAAGGAATTCAACAAGTTATTGAAGAAAAAATAGCCTCTTTTCATCCCGAAGAAAGAATCTTAATATCTCCAATAAAAACCATCTTATTCACAGAAGTGAATAATTTAATAGGCACAAGGGAAGATCTCCCATTTAATGTCCATACCGTACGGGTTGGAAAGATCCCTGTTGAATTTACCATGTTTAATGTGTTTAAGCCTGTTAAAGCAGAGTTAAGAAAATACGATTTTAATTCAGGGTCTTTAAAGCTGTCTATCGAAGGTGATGATGAGATCAGGATTGAGTCCTATATGCCAGATATTGCTGTAACAATAGAACAAGTTACAGATAGAGCGCTTACTTGCACAGCTCCTGAGGAAATAACAAGAAATGCTCTTCCCAGATATTTAGCTAAACTTGTCATATCTGGCTATTATGACGCAGATATAAAATTACTTCCGACTATCTTAGACGGCCTGGAAAAGGGTGAAGAAGGAGAAGATAAAAAAATTGTTGCTAAAGAGCTACTTAAGGAAATCATTGCCTATTTTCGAAAAAAAGAGGTTAGTCCTTTAGCAGTATTACTAGCTCTTTGGCTTTTACCCAAACCCAGCCCTTTTCTTAAAGTCCTTATAGCTGAGGCAAATGAAGCTTTAAAAGCCGCTCTTGCAGTAGAACCAATTTCGCAAGTGGAGGCATTATCCACTCTTGTTAAGAATGGGAATAAACCAGAATCTTGTTGGTATCTTCTTATGCGAGCCAATGAATGTCGCAAGGTAATCCATAGGGGAGAGGAGTGTTTACAGCTAGAGCTCCCCTCTTACCCAATCTTTGCTAAAACTCCATCGGAAGAATTGGTCTTTGTAATCGTTCCATTTTCTGGATTTCAAAAGCTTTCGGTAAATGATATTCCCCAAGCATTCCTTGATCTTCACGAGCATGCAGGCCTTGTAAAAGTCCAAGATGGTGAAACTAAATTACTATTACAAAGGATCTGTGAAGAGGTCCTACAAAAACCTTCTTTATTTCCTGTATTATCGATAGCTATCAATCGATTCGCAATTAGTAATCAACGGAGTTTTTCACGAATTTTCATTGAATGGATAGAGAATGCTAAAGAACCTGAAAAAATTAGAATTCCTCTTTGGGTCTTACTAAAGGTATTTGAAAATATACAACAAGGTCAAGGGGTAAAGCTAGACATTATCCTTTCTCTCCTTAAAAGGCTCCATCACCGAGTAAGTAAAGAAGATCTCTGCTCTTTTGAACCCCTGCCTTTCCAAAGGATTATTAGCTTCTATATCGAATTATTTTTAAAGAAAGAAAATTGGCCTTCTTTATCCACAGAAGATAAAGGAATCATTCTCGATTTTGCAAAAGCCCTCATAGCACTGCACGGTAAAACAGAAACACTACTAGCTTATAAAAAAGGGACCGATGATCTTCTTTGTGGAAGAATTCTTAATATTCTTAAAATAGTATATGTAAACAAACTCGTTGGAGCCTCTGAAGGGATTCTTGGTGCAAGACTATTTCTAGATGTTGGATATCCACACCTAAGCTTAAAATTCCTTCAAACACTTACAACAAGAGAAAAGTCCTTGGATGTAACAGAAATCCATGACCTTTTTGAAAGTTTAGCAGAATCAAATCCGCTTGAATACGCCATATTTCTTAAAGAAAATGCTCCACTCATAATACAAAAAACATCAGCTTTCTCCTCGATCATCGAGCCCTTGTTAGAAAAAATCCTCAGAAAGAAAGTGTCACCTGAGCTAGCAGCTCAATTTTCAGATTTACTACACGAATTTTGCACAGAAGAAGAACGAAAAAAGATTATAAAGACCCTGTTTTTAGGCTCTGCAAAGAAAAATGCACAGTCCATAGTTCTATTTGAAGAAGTATCCAAACGATTTACACTTTCTTGCCCCTACTTCGATTGGTTAGAAGAAATGGATAAAGACGAGCTTGAATTTCTCAGCAAGCAACATGACTTTACTGTTCATTTTTCAAGCGATCCCAAGTTCACAATGAAAATTAATCATAGGGCCGTATCACTTGGACATATCGATTTAATTATATCTGCGGGACTACATCTTTCACAAACTGACCCCGATGGATGTTTATATTCCGTTCATGTTATTAATAGCTTCCGTAGAAGTGCAGCAGATTCTACGATCTTCCTAGCCGCTCTTAAGATACTTGTTAAACTACTAGGAACTCATCCCCAGATTATTTCCACAAATGAAAGATGCAGACCACTTATCGAAGCAAGGCTTGAGGATCTAGCGATTTTGCTTAGCTCGAGGAATGCTCAAATGGTTTTTGAGGGAGAACTTTTTAGTACACTACAAGAGTTTCATAAACTTACAGCACTGCATACACTAGATAACCCTTGCTGGCAACTATTTTGGCAGGCTCTTAATACCACTTCTAGAAGTAAAGAGATAAAAGACTGGGTCAATCCCAAAGACCTGGTAAAAACCTTGCCAGGGATGAATCCAGAGGGAAATGTCTTAACTCTTATACATACTTTCTCCCTTGATCGAGTGTTTATTTATGAACTTGCCCACCAATTAAGTAAACTCCCTACAGATAAGCAAGGGCCCTTTACGCCTGTACTTGAAAAAGCTCTTCGAATCGGAAGGGGGGCTCTTTTAGTATATACCCCTATATCCCCTTCTCCTGAGATGAAAGATGTTGTAGTGTTTGTCGAAAATATTAGGCAATCCTCAATAACAACTGAAATAACGAAATCTTGTGAAATATTCATAGACTTTACCTCATTTTATGCGGCTTTCTGCAAACCATCAGAAGAGATCAAGATACTAGCCAAGATAACGCAACTTCTTAAACAACCGCTTTTAAAAACCCACCTTGAAAAAATGAGTGAACTAAAGAAAATTCTCTTTTTATTTGCTAAAAGAGCACGTAATAGAAAAGATTTTGAAGTGCTTGCTGAAATCAAAGGTTGTTATAGGGTGTGGGGAAGAAATTTACCTATTAATGTTTACCTTTCAGATGAAGAAACCCAGTCTGAATGTGCCGAGTGGAAAAAGTTCCTTAAGGAAACTTTTGCAGATCCCGCGGCTAATAAAGCTTTAATAAAAGAGTCGTTTCAACTCAAATCCATAGAATTTTATGCAGTTTTTTTAGGTGAAATCTTAAAAAGTCTCCCTAAGGCACGCAAAGGGGGTCTGAGTCCAATTGAGTCCAAAAATAAAAAAGCTAATATTCAGCGGATCCAGGAATTTATAGATTTCTTAACAGAAAAAAAACTGATTGTATCAACTACCTCTTTAGGGGACTTCATCGAAGAAATAAAAAAATTAGAGCCGGATGTATTGGAGCCTATAGTTGCCAGACTTATCCATATGGGAACTAAAATCTTAGAAGAAGTTCAGAGGTCGCCCATTCGACAAGAAGATCTAGAGTCTTTTGCTATTTTATTAAATGATGTTTATTCTTTGATCGAATCAGCTGAACCTGGTGAAAAAAAAGTAATTTCGCGATTGGCAATTGTACAATTTCTTGAATTAGCAAGAACTATCTTCCCCTATTTTACCGGGGATACTAAGCTTCTACAGTGGTCCCTCTCTACGTTTTTCTACTTAGAGGCGCGCCTTAGCAAGCAGGATATGATTGCTTATCATTCATCGTGGGCTAAAAGTATCCTATTAAGAAAAGAAACGGTTCACTTTAGTGAGCTGAGCCAATGGGCGAACCTCTCAGCCAGAATTAACCCCATGTTATTAGAGGCGCTGTTTACTTCTGAAATAACAAGGGATCTCTTTGCAGACAAATTAATTATCACAGATAATTATTTTAATGAACCGATTGCGATTCAAACATTTTTAGAAATGTTCCAACTAGGGTTTACACAATTCCCTAAAATTCCCACAAGTAAAGTTATTTCCGATGAAGTCTTAGTGGTAAATATTTTTTCTTTGTTTGATTTTTACTGGCCTTGTATAGAAATGGGGGTTGTGAATATAGAAAAGGGGATTACTACAGACCTACAACCAAGCGGAAAAAAAAGAGGTGAATTGATAAGATTAAAAAAGTTATTTATAGACACCCTAATACAATACCTAAAAGTTCCTAAAACATCGTGTTCGATCACATCCCTAATGAGCGTAATAACACATATCTTTTTTAGCGATGTGAAAATACCAATCTCAGCGGATGATGCAAGAACTCTCCTATTGATCGCCCATAATCTCCGGTTAATAAAAAAAGAAGAATTTAATTCAGCAGGAAGCTTAAAAGCAAGTATCGAATTCGCTTATAATAATAATAAAGCGACCATAAAAGAGGTATTAACTGCTGCAGAGATTAGTGAGTTAGAGTTCCTAATCTTTAAGCTCCATAGTGAAGAAGCTATGCCGGTCCCTGAAGGAGGCGCTGCCAAAACACCCTCTTAATTTCTCGGATCTAAAAGGATCCTATTAGACTATAGACAAAAAGACAAAACCCAAGTAGTAGAAGGATCGAACCTGAAATGTGACCTATCCACTTAGAACTAGTAGATCCGATCTTTTTTCTGAAAAGGGCAAGTGTTGCACTCAATATTTGCCACCAAACACAAGACCCTAAAAAAAGTCCTCCCCCTAAAACCCAGGGGGATAATAAACTCCTTGACGACTCTTCCACTCCGAAAGAAGCACATAAAGCTGAAACCCCTATTACTGTAAGGGGAGAGGTCAAAGTTAAACTAAAAGTAGTCATAAAGAGCTTAAAACAAGCAGGACTGCTGACTTGGAGCTTTTCCACCCGCAGATCCAAATGATCCCTTAGAGTTTTCAAACCAAGATAGCAAAGGATACCGCTTCCAAGCAGATGGAAAAATAAGCGATACTTATCCATAAAGTCTACGACAGCATATATCCCATACCCGACAACCACCCCATAGATAGCATCGGCAAGGCCGGCTCCGGCTCCCGTAACAAGACCAATTACAGCTCCAAAGGCCAGGCTATAACGAATACAAAGGACCATGGTAGGCCCAAGTGGTAAGGCCAGTAAAAAACCTATGCACATCCCCTTCCAAAAAAAGGCAATCAAAATAATCCCTCAGCAATAGTTAAACTGACATTGTCAAATTTCAGGGATATTTAAAAGAAAGAAAAAGCCTCGCCCAGACTTTAGGGCGAGGCTTTAAAGACAAATTTTAGCTTTGTGTAAGAGTTCGAAGTTCTTCGAGGTTTCTTTCATAAGTGGCTTTATTAAGGAAGAATTCTGCTGCATGCTGCGTTCTCAGACTCATATCTCTTGTAGAGATAAATTGCCCTTGAGCATCGGTCATGTTGCGATGAATTTCCGAATTTTGCGCATCGAGTTCGGCAATTCTTCGTAAACGGGACTCATTCATAGAGTAGACGTTTAAAATTTCACCGGTATTGCGAGCGATCATAATATGGCAATGTTCAATTTCACCAAGGAGCGCTAATGGATCTTTAGTGTTTTTTAATTCCTTTTCACATTTCGCAATTTGTCTTTGAAGGCCATCATTGCCTTCTTGTAATTCTTTTACCCTTTCAAGATTATCTGTCTGAAGTGTAAGACGGTCTTGGCCTGCATAGAAATTAGCTCTTTCTTCACGGGTAAAAAACGCTTTAGCTTGATGAGCTAAGATAGTTTCAGCGCCGGCTATATGGGTCGGCTCTTCTTTTTGAAAGGTATGCGATTCAACTTTAAGTTGATCTGCAGCCGTAGTAATATTTTTCATAATATCCTCTTATTCTTCTTTATAAAGATTATAGCTATGCATAACGGGTACAGGCGATCTACCCGGGGAGTAAATAGCATCCTGTAGATCCGATTGTATTATTAAATTGTTTATTTGTCAAACACACTTGAATAATAAATGATTAATAAGAAAGCGCAAATAGTTAATAAATATTAATTTACAAACCTTATTTATATAAATTAAACTGCCTAGATGGAAATTCTGATAATACAAGCAAAACACATCTTACGATTGACCATATTTGGCTAGGAATGCATACTATTGAAAAAAAACAACCAACGGAGATAAATTA
>Ga0118677_10014472_pt1 | contig 11132 bp, 5 predicted proteins | sample AliMusrvi5mmetaG_FD_86154 | JGI IMG/M metagenome (GOLD analysis project Ga0118677, IMG submission 86154)
AAATAATATCAGAATTCACAATTAAATACCTTGAAATTTTGTAAATATAGGATTAAAAATATCTAATGCTTTCAAGTTGGTTAATTACCACTTAATGTCAGCCCAATGACAAAGGAAAAAAATAATTCTTTAGTGCCTGATGAACGAATCATGAATAAAATCTATTTAATCAGAGATCATAAGGTGATGCTTGACAGGGATTTAGCCATATTGTTTTCTGTAAAGGCAATACGTCTAAGGGAACAAGTTAAAAGGAATCCTGACAAATTTCCTGCTCATTTCATGTTCCAGCTTACCGAACCGGAGGTTGATATCATGGTATCGCAAAATGCGATACCATCCAAAAAACATCTTGGTGGATCACTGCCTTTTGTTTTCAAAGAATATGGGGTATTACAGCTGGCAAATATTCTTAAAAGTAATACTGCTGTTCAAATGAGTATTAAAATTATTGAAATCTTTGTCCAATTACGCGAAATGTTGACAAATACTGCATCATTGAAACTTGAAATCGAAGAGATCAAAATAAAGCTTCAAAACCAGGATAAAAACGTTGATCTGGTGTTCAGCTATCTTGATGAACTGATGACCGGCAAGGAGGATCTGAATGCCCGAAAAAGGATTGGATTTAAAATTGGCGGTTCTGAATCCTTCTAAAACCGAGGTTAAGTTCCCGACATATAATTCAGCCTAGTTTTTTTTAAAAAATCCATTTTAGTTTAGAGAAAAAAACCTAATATTAAAACCTCAAATTTAGGTCTTCATAAATTTGATTCCTGGGATAAACGATCAAAGCTTTAAAACTAATATTTAACACCTTTATGAGAAAGATATGTCTTATTCTTTCAGTTTCATGGCTGGTGGCGATGGTTTCAGTTAACGCCCAAACGACAAAAAACAGTTCTGTAATCTTCCGGAATGCACCTGTTTTATTTAAGCAGGGAGGAAAAATGGTGCAGCAAATTGTTGCTGAGATCAAAGCTGATCAGCCGGCTGAATTGGTATTTTCTATTTCTGGAGAAAAGATTCAGAAAGACTCATTAAAAAAAGGTGACAACCTGCTCCTCTTGACTGTTTCTGCTGTCTCTTCCGCCAAAAAGGTTGATATTTCTGTGAAAGGGGATAAATCTTTTGCCGGTAAATTTCCGTTAACGCTAACACCAGTGAAAAAGTGGGAAATTGATCTGGTTCAGCATGCCCATACCGACATCGGTTATACCCGACCCCAATCCGAGATACTTGCTGAACATATGCGGTATATTGATTATGCCCTCGATTACTGCGACCAGACCGATGCCCTGCCTGATGAGGCGAGATTTCGGTGGACCTGCGAATCGGCATGGGTCACCAGGGAGTATCTCCGGTCACGCCCCTCTTCGCAAATCGAACGGTTAAAGAAGCGTATTGCCGAAGGGCGCATTGAAGTAACCGGAATGTATTGCAACATGGCCGAGATTTCGGATGAAAATGTGATGACCGACTTTCTTCAGCCTTTAAAGGAGTTCAATAAATTGGGGATACCTGTTCAAACGGTAATGCAGGACGATGTCAACGGGATAGCCTGGTGTATGCCCGATTATTTAAAGAATACGGGTGTGAAGTATCTGGATATGGGGATTAATAAAACCAGATCAATACTTCCTTTCGAAATACCAACCTGCTTTTGGTGGGAAGCTCCATCCGGAGCCCGTTTGCTTGCCTTCAGGGCTGACCATTATATGACCGGCAACTTCTTTGGCATGGAATCCAAAGCAATTAAAGTGCCCAAGATGCTCAACTACCTTGCAAAACTTGATGAAAACAATTATCCTTTTGACAGGATTTCCATTCAGTTTTCTGGATACTTCACCGATAATTCACCTCCATCAACTGCGGCTTGTGAACTGGTTAAAAACTGGAATGCGACCCACGAAACGCCCAAATTGCATTTGTCAGTGATAAGTGAGTTTTTCCGGTATGTGGAGAACAGATATGCATCAACACTTCCTGTTTATAGGAATGCCTGGCTAGACTGGTGGACCGACGGATACGGCTCAACCTCGCGTGAGACTGCTGAGGTGAGAAAAATCCAGAACATGATTCAGGTTGACGAAGGTTTATTTGCAATGGTTGCCATGATGGGAGGAGAACAATCTCCTGCCCTGGAGTCCAATATTGATCATATCAGCGAAAATGCAATATTTTTCGATGAACATACCTGTGGTGCCGACGAAAGTATCAGTCATCCTTATTCTGAAAACTCAACACGCCAATGGTTACAAAAAGGGGCATATGCCTGGGAAGCGCTGAAAAAAGTCACTCTACTCCACGAAGAGGCTTTGGCCCGATTCCAGCAATATCTTAAAAAAGCAGATTTTCCGGTGATCTATGTCTTTAACTCGATGGGATGGAGCCGTTCAGGCGATGTTAATTTATTTATTGACAGTGAGATTCTCCCGGTCACGAAAAAATCAAAAATCATTGATCTCTCAACGGGACAGGAAGTACCTGCCCAAATGGTTTTTAAACGTGCCGAAGGTGCCTACTGGGTTCTTGAGGTGAAGGATATTCCCGCAATGGGATATAAGGCTTTGAAAATGGTGTCCGGAGACGAGGAAATGAAAGCTGAACCTGTAACCAGTTCAGAGGTTCTTGAAAATAATTTTTATAAGGTTGTCATTGATAAATTGACCGGGGCTATCAGTAGTCTATATGACAAGGAGTTAAGTCAGGAGCTTGCGGATAGTCAGAATCCATATCACATTGGACAACCGGTTAAGGAAACCTCCAAGGATCGGGATACCGCACCTTTTATACACACGACTGTCTCTAATGTAAAAATTGGAAATGGTGTTAACGGCCAGGTTTGGGAGAGCGTTAAAATCGCCTCCGACCTGGAAGGATTTGAAAAAGGGGGCGAGGGGGCACCCAAGGGTATTGATCTGGAGATACGGCTTTATAAAAATCTAAAGAAGTTGGAGTTTAAGTATACCGCGCACAAACTGATCGTTACTGATCCTGAAGCGTTGTATGTAGCATTCCCTTTCTCTTTGCCTGAATCCAAAATAGTTTTTGAAACAATTGGTGGTATTTTGACCCAGGGACAGCAGCTCCCAGGATCGGCCTCAGACTGGAATACTGCACAGAATTTTGTGTCGGTTCGAGGGAAGAAGGGACAAATAATTGTCGTTAGCAACGAAGTTCCACTTTGGCAATTCAGTGATTTTAATATGAATAAGTACGAAAGGTATCCCAAACCCGGGAAGACCTGGCTCTATTCGTACGTGATGAACAATTACTGGTTTACCAATTTCCGGGCCTTCCAGGAAGGAGGGTTCAGCTGGAGTTACCAGATTACCTCTAGTGCTGATACTACCAACACATTTGCAACAAAATATGCCTGGAATGAAAGGAATCTCTTTCCAACCAGAACCTTTCCTGCAGGAGTAAATGAATTGAAAATGCCATCAATGGGAACTGTTAAAATCTCTGGCCCCCCGAATGGAATGCTGGTTAACACAAGACCTTCCTTCAAGAATCCGGGATCTGTCATTTTGCATTTCCGGGAACTGGAGGGTAAACCAGCGGAAATGACACTCGAATCCGGGAATGCAGGCAGATTAATTAAACGGATGGTTGAGGTGAATGTGAGCGGAAAGGAATTGGGTGATCCGGTTCAATTTATAAAATTAAATCCTTTTGAGGTGAAGTTTGTAGAAGTTCAATTTTAGGATTTTTATCAGAAAAAAATATTCCAGGAAGAATCAAAGCGATACAAAGTATTTAAAATCAGCATTTAACCTTGGTAAAACTTTGTGACTTAGTAAGCCGTTTATTCAACAGCAAAGCTCTTGTAAAGGAGAGATGTTTTTACAATGTGATCAATATAACAACTAATAAATGAGACAATTACATACTATTTTCTGGTTTCTGCTGATTCTCAGTGGGTGTATTCATAAAGATGTAACTGTTTATGTCGACCCGAATATCGGAAGTGTTGCCACCTTGCTGACCACCAAAAATCCTACGGTTCATCGCCCGCATAGTATGGTCAGAGTGTTTCCGGTCACAAAACCGGGTCTCAATGACCGTTACCTTAGTGACAAGATTTACGGATTTGCACTGAATATGCCAGCCTACCGGATGGGACATGTGACAGAAATTATGCCGACCGTAGGTAAATTAAATATCAGCAGAAACGATAATGCTGCGCTTTATGACCACGACCAGGAGGAAGTTCACCCCTATTATCACAAGGTGTGGCTCGAGGATTCAAAGATTGAGGCTGACTGGACCACCACTGAGCGGGCTGTAATCTATCGTTTTAACTATAAAACTAAGGATTCCGGAAATATTCTCTTCAGGTCAGGAGGGAAAGCATCATTTAAAGTTGTGGGAAATAATGTGGTTCAGGGTTGGGAAGAATTCCAGAACACTAAACAATATTTCTACGCTGAATTGAACCATCCCTTCCAAAAATCGGGCTCGTTCGAATCGGGAAAGATTGTTGATCAAACTGAAGTTTCCGGAAATGGCGTGGGTGTTTATGTTGAATTTAAGCCACTGGATCAGCCAGTTGAAGTTCGGGTTGGGATTTCGCTGATTGATATTAAACAGGCAACTGCCAATCTTCATAAGGAGACGCTGGGCAAAAAGTTTGATTTGATAATGGGAGAGAGTCATCAGGTTTGGACAAAAGAACTTGGGAAGATCCAGGTGGAAGGGGGAACTGAACGTCTGAAACGGATTTTCTACACTTCGCTATATCGCTGTAATGAACGAATGGTAAACATTTCGGAGGATGGCCGCTATTTTAGTGGTTATGATGGAAAGGTCCATGAAGACGGAGGGCACCCTTTCTTTGTCGATGACTGGCTTTGGGATACGTATCGTGCACTTCATCCGCTGATGTCTATCGTTAATCCGGATCAGCAGGCTGATATGGTCGAATCCTATGTCCGAATGTATGAACAAAGTGGATGGATGCCTGGTTTTCCGCAGTTTTATGGCGATTTTCCGGCTATGGTCGGATTTCATTCGGCTGCCCTGGTTTGGGATAGTTATCAAAAGGGAATACGAAATTTTGATGTGGCAAAGGCTTATGAAGGGTTAAGAAAGAATGCCACCCAGGCTACCATGTTACCCTGGAGAAACGGGCCGATGTGCTCCCTGGATAGTTTTTACACGAAAAACGGATGGTATCCGGCATTACCCGAAGACAGTGCAGAAACAGTTTCCCGGGTAGATGGTTTCGAAAAGCGACAGGCTGTTTCACTTACCCTGGAACATAGTTATGACGACTGGTGCCTTGCTCAGCTAGCTAATGCATTGGGCAAAAGTGATGATTATACCTATTTTCTGAACCGGTCGAAGAATTACCGCAACGTATTTAATCCTGCCAATGGATTTATGGCCCCCAAAATGGCCAACGGAAAATGGATTGAGCCTTTTGATCCGCAGTTGTCCGGAGGAGTGGGCAGTCGCTCATTTTATACGGAAAACAATGCCTGGACCTGGAATTTCAGTGTTACCCAGGATATCCCTGATTTGATCGGACTTTTGGGTGGAAAGTCGGCTTTTGTGAACCGGCTGGATGCTTTATTCAATGAGCCGACACGGATTTCAAAATGGCAGTTTATGGGTAAATTTCCCGATTCAACCGGTTTAAACGGAATGTTTGTGGCTGGAAATGAACCTTCGCTCTATATCCCGTATCTTTATAATTATGCCGGACAACCCTGGAAAACTCAGCGACGGATACGCGAAATCATGGATATGTGGTTCGATGACCGTCCCATAGGTATTCCGGGAGATGAAGATGGCGGTGGACTCTGTTCCTGGTATGTTTTCTCGGCCATGGGTTTTTTCCCGGTTACCCCCGGAAGTGGTATTTATGCCATAGGAAGTCCGTTTTTCAACAGCATAACTATTCAGCTGCCAAATGGGAAAACACTCCAGGTACTGGCCGAATCATGCTCGAAAAAATTCAAATACATCAAGTCTGCCAAATTGAATGGCAGGGTGCTGGACACTCCGTTTATCACGCATCAGGATATCATGGAAGGTGGAAGACTTCATCTGGTTATGAGCGATAAACCGAATAAGGAATGGGGAGCGAAGTAGGTGGTTAGGCGATTAGACCATTAGGCTTTTAGACTTTAGTTACTTATCCTAATAGCCTAACAGCCTGATAAAAGAGATTTTCTTGATATCATTTAATAAACAAAAAAGATCATGAATTCACGCGAACGTATTCTCGCTGCCATTAATCACAAGACCCCTGACAGGGTTCCAATTGACCTTGGTGCAACGCCAAGTTCAGGTATTTCGGTGGTTGCCTATCAAAACCTGATTAAATACCTGGGCAAGACTCATCTTAAAACGCATGCCTATGATGTCATCCAGGAGGTGGCCCAGCCGGAAATGGAGTTGCTCGACCATTTTAATGTGGATGTAATCGATATTGGCCGGCACTTCAATACGGGTGAAAATTACTGGAAGGAGATAGAGATCATCAAAGGGCACAAGGCACTCTATCCCAACTGGCTTAAAACGCTACGACTTTCGGATGATTCTAATATTATCTATGGGCCAAGCGGTGAAATCATTGGACGGATGCCAGTGGGAGCGACTTTTTTTGATCAGACAATCTTCCCCTATCTGGATAAATATCCGGATAACTACCAGAATCTGGCTAAAGATATGAAAAGAGTCATCTGGGGCGGAGTAGGTTTTACCCCCTGGGATTGGTCTGATGAAAAGGATTTTTGGAAAATGCTTCGTGAAAAAACCATTGATCTCAAACAGAGAACAGACAAAGCCCTCCTTTTGGGAATTGGATGTAACTTATTTGAATGGGGTACCATGGTCCGAAGGATGGACAATTTTTTAATGGATTTGCTCGCCGACCCACCCAATGTCCAGTTATTTCTGGATGCCTTGATGGAAAGCCATATGAAAAGTCTTGAAAAGACCATTGAAGCCGTTGGTGATGTAGTGGATATTATTAAATTTGGAGATGATCTGGGTACTACCAATGGTCCGTTTATGTCGGTTGAAATGTACCAGGAATTCTTTAAACCCCGTCACAAACAACTTTGCGAATACGTGAAAGCCAATTCCTCTGCTCATACCATGTTGCATTGCTGCGGAGGAGTTTATGAGCTCATTCCTGAATTGATTGAGGCAGGTTTCGAGATATTAAATCCTGTTCAGATCAACGCCGTGAACATGGAACCGGAGCGGTTGAAAAGAGAATTCGGAAAGGATATCGTATTCTGGGGTGGTGGATGCGATACAAAAAGTATCCTCAATAGAGCGACACCCCAGCAGGTAAAAGATCATGTCAAACACAATCTGGGAATTTTCAGTGTCGATGGGGGGTATGTTTTTAATACAGTTCATAACATCATGCCCGATGTTCCACCAGAAAATATTGTGGCCATGTTTGAGGCAGTCAATGAGTTCAATACCTAATCAGATTAAACGATTAAAACCAAATTAATGATGAAGAGCTTTTCATGGATAAAATTTAAGGTAATAGCGCTGATATTCATTGGATTTCCTTTGCTCTCGGTTTCAAAGGGGAGGACCTTGGATCCTGAAAGCAAGGATGCCACACCGAAAGACACGATTCATGTGCTGGGTCATGCCCACATGGATATGAACTGGCTTTGGACCTGGTCTGAAACGATGAAAATGGCTAATGACAATTTGCGTCAAACCGTTGCCTTTATGGATGAATTCCCCGATTTTACGATGATTCAGAGTCAGGCTTCGGTCTATTCCTTCGTTGAAAAGGTGGATCCCCCATTATTTGAACTGGTTAAGAAATATGTGAAAGCCGGCAGACTTGAGTTGGGTGGAGGGATGTGGACGGAAGGGGATGTAAACCTCTCATCCGGTGAAGCTATAGGCCGTTCCTTTCTGCTGGCCCAGCATTATTTTCAAAACCGGTTCGGGAAAATGGCCCACGTAGGATGGTTGCCCGATAACTTCGGACATATTTCACAAATGCCCCAGATCCTGAAACAGGCTGGCTGCAACTATTTCTATTTTCACCGGACCAAACCCTTCAAGGGTTCATTCTGGTGGGTGGGAAGTGATTCTTCCAAAGTATTGTGTTATGCCAATGATGGCTATAACGGAAATATCACTCCGAATCTGAAGGATGAGTTTAAAAAAATCACTCCCGACAAACACAGACTCCTGCAGATTACGGGTATCGGAGATCATGGAGGCGGTCCAACCCGCGCCATGATCGATATGGTACACCAATTGGACAAAACTCAGGGCTACCCGGCAGTTAAATTCTCCACAGCCGGGAACTTCTTTGACCGGATTTCGCAGGAGATGGATGGCCGACCTACCCATTACGGTGAGATGCAGTTTATTTTTGAAGGTTGTTATACCAATGTTTCGGACAATAAGGAGGGTAACAGGAATTCCGAAAATATGCTCTACGGCAGTGAATATTTTAATACCCTGCGCTGGTTGAACGGTGATCAGTACCCGGCTGCTGAACTGCGCGACCTCTGGACTACAGTAGCATTTAACCAGTTTCACGACATCCTGCCGGGTTCTGCAATTAACGAATCCAATAAGGAAACCGCTGCACGTTATACCGATGTGCTTCGCAAATCGATGGACCTGCGCGATAATGCCTTTCGTAAAATGGCCGATGAGGTAAAATTCCAAACCGGCATGGGACAACCCGTTGTCGCGTATAATCTGCATCCAATTACCCGCAAGACCCTTGTAGAGGCCACCATCTATTCCCATACCGAGCCGGTCACGGTGAAGGTTAACAGCTGGGCGAATTTTTATGGATCAAAAAACATCAATCCTGTTGATAAGGGGCAGGGAAAAGTTGCAACCGTCCTGGTTCGCGATGGCTCCGGCAAAAGTTATCCCGCCCAGATTGTATGGGCCAAGGTGACACCTCCGGGATTTACCTCCAAAGTGCAGTTTATTGTCGATGATCTGCCTGCCGGTGGTTACAAAACCTTTTATGTCGATGTGACGAAACCCGGAGAATATAACGAACCCATATCATTTAAGGATAAAACGTTTGACACCGACTTTTTCACGATTAAAGTTGATCTGAAAACCGGTGGAATAGTCTCTATGATTGATAAAAGAAATGGTGCTGAAATTGTCAAAAAAGGGGGACAACTCAATACGCTTCGAATGTTTCTCGAAGACCGGAAAGGTGGAATGAAATCCTGGGTTCTAAATAAAAATGTTAAAATAGAGGATGTTACGGATGTTAAAAGTGTGAAGGTGGTTGAGGACGGACCGGTCAGGGCCTGCATCGAAACCGTAAAGAGCTGGGGAAAATCACGGTTTATTGAACGCACCTATATTTATCGCGGTTACCCAAGAATTACCTACGATATGGAGGTTCACTGGCTGGAAACCGGCAGTGACTCAACCGATTCTCCAATGTTGCGTGCCGTTTTCCCGTTGGCCATTCAGAATTCAAAATTCTATTGCCAGGTTCCTTTTGATATCGTGGAAAGGCCAGCAGATGGGATGATCGGAGGAAAACCTGTTCCGGAATCGCTCAAACATCGCAACGATTATGGAATTTATTCGGAATCGAATGATGGTCAGGAGGTTCCCGCCCAGAAATGGGTTGATGTTACCGACGGTAAAACGGGGATTGCCTTACTGAATAAAACCAAATACGGCCATTCTTTCGAAAAGGGTGAGCTTCGGATTACGCTCATGAGATCAGCCGGTGACCCGGATATCTACCCGAACCTGGGCAAATTCAATATAAGTTATGCCATCTATCCTCACGCGGGGGATTGGAAAAGTGATGTTTGGGCAGAGGGTGATGACTTTAATGTTCCCGTTTGCGCAGCTGAACCACCTTCCCTGGCGCTGGTGAAAGAACATGCCACACGTCCCGAGGAAGCTTCCTTTTTCTCGGTTCTCCCCGCAAACGTAGTGATGACTGGTGTTAAGCAGTCAGAAGAAGGTGAAGAACTCATCGTTCGGGTATTGGAGATTGCCGGTAAAGAAACTTCAGCAACAATTAACCTGCCGGTTGCTGCTAAATCAGTAAGACGGCTGAGCATCATTGAATATCCGCTTGAAAATGCCACCGCACCTGAATTACAGGGAAATTCGGTCAGCCTGAAATTGAAACCTCATGAAATTGTAACACTCGGTATTAAACCATAAACATTTATACAATAAAAATGAAAAAAAGAGAAATGCTCAGCTATGTTGGCGACATCAGTCAACTTTTAGGAATTAAGGAATATATCCTTGTTGACGGGAAAGCCAAAGGGGTTCGGGCGTATGATGTAAAAAACGGGACTGGACTTGAGTTTACCATCCTGGCGGATCGGTGTCTCGATATTGCCGGACTCTCGTTTAAGGGGAATAATTGCAGCTATATCGCGAAAGCTGGTGTGGTTGCCCCCGAATATTATGATGAAAACGGAATTGGATTCTTGCGAAGTTACCTGGCCGGATTTTTGACCACTTGCGGTTTGAGAAATGTAGGTTCCCCGTGTGAAGAGAATGGCGAATATTTCCCGCTTCACGGAAGGCTTGCCAACACCCCCGGAGAGCAGGTGTGTGCCTCAACCGAATGGGTGGATGATGTTCCGGTATTTACCATCAGCGGCAAAATGCGCGATGCCAGGCTCTTTGGTGAAAATCTGGTTCTGAGCAGAAAAATTGTCTCAAAATTTGGGGAAAACAAGATAACGCTGCAGAATGCTGTGGAGAATCTGGGATTCAAACGCGAAGCCTTGATGTTGCTTTTTCATTTCAACATGGGTTATCCGCTGCTTGATGAAAATTCAATTTTAATTACGCCAACTGCTAAGCTTGACCCAAGAGACCAGGATGCATTAGATGGTGCAGCGATTTCAGGCGAATGCCAGCCTCCAACTGCGAACTATGCCGAGCAGGTTTTCTATCACGATTTAAACGCAGATAAGGCCGGCAATACCTGTGTAGCCCTGATCAATAAAAAACTGGGAATCGGGGTGGCTATTCATTTCAGCAAAAATCAGCTCTTCAATTTCACCCAATGGAAACAGATGGGCGAGGGTGATTATGTGATGGGTATGGAGCCCTGCAACTGTTTTGTCGGCGGGCGTATCGATCCCAAAAATGCAGCCGTTAAAGAA
>Ga0118677_10014473_pt1 | contig 11132 bp, 13 predicted proteins | sample AliMusrvi5mmetaG_FD_86154 | JGI IMG/M metagenome (GOLD analysis project Ga0118677, IMG submission 86154)
CGCTAGGTTTCAAAATCAAGCCGCAATAGAAATCCCTTGCATTGATTGAACTGTACCCCGAGGAGTTTGCAGTTTAAAAACTTCACATCCTGCATGCTGGTATTTTTGAGAGTCGCCAGACTGCAGTCGCAGTTATTGAACGTGCAGGTTCTAAATGTAATGTTCGAAAGGTCTGCGTTGTTAAAATTGCAGTTAATGAAAGTACAATCCTCATAAGTCCCGTTTGCAAGGATGTCTTCTCGAAAGGAAATTTTTTCAAAAATCTTGTTTTCAGTAAGCCGTATGTTCATGGTATAACATACTACCTGTAACTATTTGTGCCAAAGCTTAATCTGAATTCGCAATGAAAAACGAAATTGATGTTATGAAGAATTGCGATCAGGGATGAACGGTTATCTTGAATGGAATGTTCATGTTATCTCTGCGAAGTTCAGTTATTATAGTTTATTGTAGTTCAGTATCAGGTTAAAGACGCCCACCTCTATGGATACCTCCCTTTATAACGCAACCGTGGCCAGTAAAATCATGGTCACGCCGGATCTTATGATTATTAAGATAGACACTGATGAACCGATAAAGGAATTTGAGGCCGGTCAACATACGGTACTTGGTCTTTACGGTTTCGAAAAGCGCTCTTCCAATTCGGAGATTGAGTTTGTTCCGGCAGAAAATGATATGCTCATCAAAAGGATGTACTCTATCGTTTCGGCTAAGACGGAGACCAGACAACTCGAATTTTACATTGCACAGGTTAAGTCCGGCCAGCTGACATCAAGACTGTTCAATCTCAAAGTCGGTGACCGGCTTTATGTCGGTACAACTATTACCGGAATTTTCAGGCTTGATGAAACTCCAGAGGGCACAGATATTGTCATGGTTGCCACTGGTACCGGTATTGCCCCATATGTAAGTTTTTTGCGTTCTCATATTATTGAACGACCCGAAAGCAAGATGGTTGTTATTCAGGGCGGTACTCATCGGTGGGATCTTGGTTATTGCAGTGAGTTGGCATTTCTCGCAAGTGCTTTTGCAAATTTCTTTTATGTACCGACGCTCATTGATCCAGATGAGCATTGGGACGGTCACCGATTATGTATTGAAGATTTGCTTAAAAATGATGTTCTGCAGAACGAGTTCAACATAACACCTGATCCTGAGCGGACCCATTTTTTTGTCAGCGGAAAGCCAGAGATGGTCAGACGTGTATCGGAATGGCTGCATGATTTTGGTTATAAAAGGCACCATCCTGACGATCCAGGCGAGATGTATATTGAGGAGTTTTAACTCCATTTGAGAAAGGAAAGCTCCAAAAAAGTATTGATTTTCTTTTGAACCAAAGTTCACAATTGTTACATTCTGAAAGTTGACACCATCTACTCCCCCTTTGCATGTCATTGGTAGGTGGTGTTAATAACACAAAAACATTAAACCCTCCATTGTAGAATTCACGTTTTATTGACGGTTTGATTCAGGCTGGTCTTTGGCTCATACGAATACACCGCCTTTTCATTTCTCATCAGGGGTGCCATTGTAATGTGTAGTCAAGATGGATAGGGGTTAATGTTTTAAGCCTCTTTAAGCACTATAAACGCAAGGAGATACTATGCCGGCAGTGTATGTTAATTACAACGTATGGAAAGTAGGCGGGACAAGAAGGAGTCCCGGCCCGAAATACAGTACCACGGGGACGAAGTACCCAAGTGAACCTGAAGGTCCCTTTTCGTTTATGCTTACATCGTATCTTGGTAACCCCCCTCAACCCTTGGCTTTTGTGTCTGTATCGGGTTCGGCGAATGGTAACTACGTCATCACGAATTACCCGAATCCAATTTACGTTCCCATTCCTTCTGTTCCACCCCCATCTTTCGCGAATCCACCACTGCAAGCTGACATTTTCCAAACTGCCAATGCAGGTAAGACCGATCTCCATATTTCGGCGTGGTATCTGCCGGTGGGCCCAGGCGGTGTAGAGGGAGCGTATATCGATTCCTTTAATGTCGATACTGGTGATTTTTTTTATGATCCCAACATCGCAAACGACTTTGTTACAGTATCGCCGGATCAGGCGTTGACAGCTGCAGCCAATAATCTTGGTTGGGTTCCAACGACTTCTCCTGAAACGATTATTTCTAATGCAGCGATCCTGAACGTTCCTTTCCTCAACTGGACGGTTATGTATAGTGGTGGTAATGGTGCCAAGGCTGTAGTCAATGGGAAAAATCTGAGTGTCAGCGCACATTCAACGGATGCGGCCATAGGGTTTTTCGGACATCAGAACAGACAGTTCATTAATCTTGCTGATATCTATGCGTTGTTGTGGCATCGTTTATATCCAGGTGAAGCGGTAGATGGCCCGCCACCTGGCGATCCGGGACCTGGGATGGCTCAGGCCGCCAAGCAACTCAGAGTACTTATCGCAGTTCAGGATTCAATAAATCTGGTCGCAGCGAGTGCCCGTTCAACTGTTCAAGCGCAAGTTTCAAAGTCAATACAGTCGATCACCAATGCGATCAATCAAGCCTCACACAAAGGTATTGGACGATAGGGTCAGTTCTGTTGAAAATCGTCAACGTCGGGCAACAGCGTTATTGTTGCCCGGCATTGAGGCATAGATTATTTGATTTCTTCCTCTCAATCACAAACACCGTTATCCATCCCATCAAACCACAGCATGTCTCCTGCTTTGTCCTTTCAAATGAAGTGCGTATGTTCTTGATAGAACAAAATAAAGTGGTTCAGGACGGTTAGCCCTGAGAGCTTGGACGACAATAATTAGCTCTCTTAATTAAATGATTAATATATATAAAGATATAGACGGTGATGGTGAAGTCGATGCCTATGCATACGGCTCTGATTGGATTCAGGTTTATTTTTCTACAGGAGATGTATATGAATACACCACTGAGAGTGCAGGGTCGCAGAACATAGAAACGATGAAGCGCTTTGCTGATTCTGGAGACAGCCTTAGCTTATACATCAATACCTTTGTCAAGAACCGATTTTCCCGAAGGATTCGATAGTGGTATCGTCAAAAAACTCATCTTTCACAATCCTGAAATCCTGTAGTAAAATCCCATCTCTTTTTGTAATACTGCTGTAAACAGCTTACTTTAACGGCTGGATTACGGTGACTGCAGTTAATCGCTGCAAATGAGTAAACAATAAAGTTGACGTTGTAATGAAGTGCAATCCTGTCGGGTTGATTTTGAGTGTGCTTGGGTCAGTTATGATATTGTGTTCTAATTTTATCGGTATAAATATTACTGGTTGTGGACGCTTTAAATTTAAAAATAATGTATGGAGGGTGATATCCTATCTGGGTTGGGTGTTGTTAATTTTGTCTGGTTTGATTCAATTCTTTACTGACTTTTCGATTGATCTGTCAGTTTTTCAATGACATGCTAGCATAAAAGTGCCAATCCATCTGCATTATGATATGGGTCTGGTATCAACCTGACAACTGCAGAAAGCACATTTCTTTTTACTCGTTTTCCCTCCATATATGATGCTCAGTACCTTACTGTGCTTTTCTCGTGCCCTTAAGTTGAGCACCACGAACACGTTGATTCGGAACGCAACTTCATAAGTGTCTCCACCCCTGTTCCGGATTCCTATCTTCCATACCCATGAATTGCCAAACCCTTTGAAGAGTGCAGGTTCCGTTAGTTGGCGATAGGGGGGAATGGATTATATTGAGTCCAGCAACGGAGCAACATGACAGGAAGTGATGAGCATTTCAGGTATGGCCATATTCGGATCAGTCTCCATTGCAGAGGGGATAGAGTGTATAAATTCTAAAACGAAGCAAATATTACATGGAAATTTTTGAAAGAGACGGAAAAATTAATTTTGTAGATGAAAACGATATCTTCATCGGTTTTGATTATGAACAGGATTGTTCTGAGAGTTTTGGCTATTATTTTACGAGCGCGACTCCGTCAGCGATAGAGTTTGATAATGAATGCTGCACGTTCGCAGGAATCAAGGACTATGTTTTTGATCCAACATTTTTTAAGGAGATCAAGGGATGTGACCCTGAGGATAATGCTGCAGTATTTATGATGGCAAACGATAAAGATCTAAAGTATTTAGTGATTTATAATTCGCATAACGGATACTATTCACACGGGTTTGCTATGAGTAAACATGAGGTGATTCTTTATGATGGAGACCTTTGATAGGGCTCCGTTTGAATAGATTTCTTCACAGACAGACAATCCAACCATAAAACCCCGGCTTCTCCGGGGTTTTGTAATGACTCGAGGATTTTTGAAAGTTTCAGAATCCAGGTGGCAAGTAGGCTCCAATAGCTATTTTTGGTTTTTTTTACTGCCAAAAACTATATTAAAGCATGCCTTAACTCAAAAACAAGTAAGGCCTTATGTCAACGTCAGGCGCATAGTTATACTGAGATGATTTTTTTTCAGAAAGGCTTTAACTGATGAAAATTCAGGTAAAATGGCAGGTGGACAATGGCGGATTCGAACCGACGACCTTTCGCGTGTGAGGCGAACGCTCTAACCAACTGAGCTAATTGTCCTTAAAACATAGCCAGAGTATAGAACTTACTACTCTTTTTTGCAATGCTTCATTACATTTATTCGGAGAAGGTTGTCTGTAAACCTTCCATGTTCATAGCTTTTGTCTGAAGGATAGCGTTATTTCAATCTCAATTACATGTCTTATGGATAACAATAGTCAGGGAAATCTACTGATAAACACCGTCAAGGTAGCAGTACCAACCATTCTTATTGCTCCTCTTGCAATGCCTATTATCCACGGACTTGCAGGCATAGCTGTTGCAGGTTTTTCATTGTTTGCCGCAGGTTCTCTGGTCAGCAAGACTGTCAATGTGTTTTCAAGCAGTTCGAAAGCGCAGAAAGTTGAAGATATTTCTCCTTCAAACTGACTGTCTCCGAGGATTTGTTTTCACTCAGTTTGACGACATTTTATTTATTCTTTTCCGCCACAACACATCATCAACATAAAAAAAATCATGCGCAAACTTTTGTATCACGTAAAAGTAATGTTCATGACACTGCTGATCTGTTTCAGTTTATCCGATGCAGCTTCAGCCAGTGATGGAATTGAGACAGCGGGAAACATTCTCCAGTTTGTGTTACCGGCCGCCGCTGCCGGTCTTGCCGTTTCCAATCATGATGAAGAAGGCCTGACACAGTTTGCTGAATCAGGAATTCTTTCAATTGCGGTCACTTATGGATTGAAGTATACCATTTCAGAGACGAGACCGAATGGTGGTCAGCATTCATTTCCGTCTGGTCACAGTTCTCTTTCATTCACCTCTGCTGAGTTTATCCGTGAACGTTACGGGTGGAATTACGGAATCCCAGCCTACCTTGCTGCATCGTTTGTCGGCTACAGCCGTGTTGAATCCCATGAGCATTATACCCGTGACGTCATCGCTGGAGCCGTCATAGGAATCGGGAGCAGCTGTCTGTTTACTACACCAAATAAAAACATTAATGTCAGGGCTGAAGTTGGCAACTCGTTTTATGGTATCGGTATGAGTCATAGTTGGTAGACCATCCTCTGAAACCTTCTGTAATCCTTGCTGGTTATATTGTTGTCTGACAGATAACAATAATTAACCTGGCCAAATGAGGCTTTTTACTGGTAACAAAGAGGATTCTATAAAAGGAGATTAGTACTATGATTTATCATAAATTGTCTGCCGATGAAGAACGGGTGATTGTTGATAAGGGAACTGAACGACCGTTCAGCGGTCAATATTATTTGAATAAGGAGGATGGAACCTATCTTTGCCGGCGTTGCGACGCTCCGCTTTTTCGGTCATCAGACAAGTTTGAGTCAGGTACTGGTTGGCCAAGCTTTGATGATGCAGTCGAAGGTGCGGTTACACAGGTTCCGGATGCAGATGGAAGACGTACTGAGATAGTATGTGCAAAATGCGGCGCACATCTTGGTCATGTTTTTTATAGTGAAGGGGTAACTGCTAAAAATGTACGTCATTGTGTTAATTCTATATCTCTGAATTTTATACCTGCAGTAAATACAGAGGCAAATACCGTAAAAGCAATTTTCGCTGGCGGCTGTTTCTGGGGTGTGGAGTACCACTTCAGCAAAATAAAAGGCGTTTTATCGGTAAAATCCGGGTATACGGGCGGTTTGACTGAACAGCCATCATACCAGCAGGTTTGTACCGGAAAAACCGGACATGCTGAAGCTGTTGAGGTGGAGTTTGATCCTGCTCTTGTTACGTATGAAGCGCTTGCAAAACTTTTTTTCGAGATACACGATCCAGCCCAGATGAATCGGCAGGGCCCGGATATCGGGACTCAGTACCGATCCGCTGTTTTTTATGTCAATGAAGAGCAGAAAATAATTGCTGAAAAGCTTATTGCTGAGTTGAAGACAAAAGGTTACAACGTTGTTACCAGCGTTGAAAAGGCCGGTAAGTTATGGGATGCAGAGGCTTATCATCAGGACTACTACGAAAAGAATGGTCACCAACCATATTGTCACATCTATCAAAAACGGTTTTGATCTGCATACAACTTGATTCTATAAGGCTTTTAAACCTTATAGAATCAAGTTGTATGTTATTGTGACCCCCATTTCTTGAAACTAGTTTTGATGGCTTCAATGAGATCATCAAGATTGGGAAAACTGTCAATTTTATTTTTTGAGAGAAGTATTTCAAATTCTTTATCCTGCCTGAGAATTACTGGATACTCGAATTTGAGACCGTATTTTGTTTCAAATTCATCTCGGTGTAGAAACTCCATCTCGTAGGGAGAGCTTTCTCTGAAAGTTTTCCATGCCATTTTCTCATTAAAAGTATCGAATGTAAGTTTACAGAGTCCGCATGAATATGTTTCCGGGCTGATCATTCTATGGCCAATATCAAAAAGTCCACTGATGGGGCCGCTATCGGCATTGTAGACAAATATGAGTTTCATCGAAGTATTTGAATTAAGTTAACGGGTAAATATCCTTTTTAAGGTTAACACCGTTTCTTTATACGATGTTCCATTCCAAGTTTCTCTAATGTACCGAGAAAATGTACTGAAGATTTGTTACCTGTTCTGTGGACGAATTACGTCAAGCACATCCTTCACGGTATTGCAGACACTGTAGTAGCTGGCATGTTGCTCTGTTATCATTCGTTCGTCTGCAATCCGGTTGAAAAAAAGCAGGAGGGGATTCCAGAACCCATTAAGATTGAGCAGAATGATTGGTTTATGATGATGGCCAAGATGTTTCCATGTGATAACCTCAATCAGTTCATCAAGTGTTCCGAAGCCGCCGGGTAACACGAGATAGGCATCACCCCATTCTGCAAGTTTCATTTTTCTCTCGTGCATGGTCTCAACCACATACAGTTCACTCAGCCCGTAATGAGCAACTTCGCGTTCTTCAAGAAATCGGGGGATGATACCCTTGACTGTACCACCGTTTTCCATGACTGCGTCTGCAATGCAACCCATTAGTCCTACCCGGCCTCCGCCAAAGACAAGGCCTATATTCTGTAGTGCAAATTCACGTCCAAGTTCTGCCGCTGCTGTAAAATATTCGCGAGGTGCGAGATTACTTGAACTGCAGTACACGGTTACAGATGAGATCATTGAGAACTAATAATTAAGAGTGATGCTGTCATCGGCGCGAGTGTATATATAGGTTTTCGGATGCTCTATTTTTTTTACAGTGTAAAGTTTTGTCGCTCGTTCCCACAGGTCGGTATCTTCAGCATATTCGAGATTTCTGAATCCATCAAGGGCACAAAAAAGCTCTTTTTTGCCGAAGAGTGTTCCGCAGAGGATACATTCATTGATGTCAATCAGTCTGTCAAGATTATAGCAGTCTTTGACCATTATGGGTTCATCGGAGTGAAACCCTCCTGAAATCAAAGAAACATCCTGAAACTCTTTAAGGATTGCTATTCTTGTTTCGAGATGGTTATGCAGGTAATGGTCGTCACTGTCAAGAAAAGTGATATAACGTCCAAACGAGGCCTGAATGCCTGCATTGCGTGAGAGTGCAGCTTTCAGGTTTCGATGTTTCATGTAGCGGATATTTCGATATCGCTGGATATAAGGGTCAAGTATTTCAAAAGTGTCATCGGAGCTGCCGTCATCGACGATAATGAGCTCCCAGTCTTCAAAAGATTGTGAAATAACGCTTTGTACAGCATTATCGAGATGACGGGCCCTGTTATAGGTGGGCATGATCACAGAGACTTCCGGGTGGAAACTGAATCTCATGGTCTTGCGGATTTTATGGCAAATGCACAGAGCAGCATGCCGGCAACAAGAAAGTTTTGAGCAATAGCGTTATAGCGGACATCCATGGTGTCAGGTGATCGGACAAGGGAAAACTGCAGCAAAAACTGAGGAATGACCAGAATACCGACAATAATTCCATAGATGTTCTGGCCAATGATGAACATATAGTAAGCGGCAAGAAGTTGACCGGTATTGATCAGCACAGAGGCGATGATCGCTGCCTTGTTTTCACCGAACACTACAGGAAGAGTTCTGATTCCTATCTGACGGTCACCTTCAATTGATTTGAAATCATTGATAGTCATAGTGCCAGTACTTGAAAGGGTAAAGAGACCTGCAACAATCAGTGATGGTTGAAGAGATGTGAGCGTAAAGTTTGGACTGTAAGCTATTTCTCCAGCTATCCAGGGAATAATAAGGTATGAAACTGCAACAATGATATTGCCGGCCCAAAGGCGTTTTTTAAGTTTGATTGGGTTGGCACTGTAAAGGTGAGCATTGATAATACCTACGACAACATATAAGCCGATCAGGGGATGAATCAGATATCCAGTGATAACTGAAAGAACCGACCAGACAGCAATTAATATCGTTGCGTTTTTGAGCGACATCGCTCCGCCGGGGATTGGGCGATTAGGTTCATTGATTTCATCAAGATCACGGTCGAAATAATCATTCAGCATCTGGCAGGTACCGCTTGCCAATGGACCTGTAAGCAGCATGCCAAGCATGAATTTTATGCCGATAACCTCATTCCATCCGAAAGCTCCACTTGCTACAGCACCACAGAGAAAGCTCCACATAACCGGAATCCATGTAACCGGCTTGAGAAAACGTAGAATGAGAGCAAGCTTGGACAGGTTTTCGACAGGCATTGATCTTGCCGGGACAAGTTTCCGGACATTCAATGGTGTTTCGAACTCTCCGTTACTTTGCGGGGACTGATGTTTTGACTTGTTAATGTAACGAAAATCACTCACCCTTGCTCAATTAGGTTGGATAAAAGCTGCTGGTCTGAAAATAACATGTAAAACGAAAGAAAGGAACCTGAGTCTCAATAAAACAGCTAAGTTTATGTTTAATATGTTGAAATAACATCAGGATTTTTTTTAAACTTAAAAAAACTGTAAGAATCGAAGGATTGAATTCTTACAGGCAAATATGTTTACAAACATTTCAAAAGGAGACAGGGGATATGGCTCGACCGAGTTTGTTTCAGGATATGAAAAAGACGTTTCTTTTTCACGCTATTGCTGCTCATTTCAGTAATGGCCTCATTCCAGTCTCAGTACTCTATCTCATGTTGACCCTTTCCACAGGGAGTCCCTATTTTGAACATACTGTCGAACATCTTATTGTCATTGTCATACTGGCTATTCCGGTCTCTTTTTTTTCAGGTATCCGCGATTGGAAAGTAAAATATCGAGGAGCAAAAGCGCCGATTTTTATAAAAAAAATAAGGTTATCGGGTGTGCTATTTCTGTTCTGTACTTCTGCTGTTGGCATCAGGCTCAGCATTCCTGATGTGATGAGCCGTTCCGGTATTGAACATTGGGTTTATATTACCTTGCTTTTTTGCATGTTGCCAGTTGTAACGCTGCTCGGTCATTATGGAGGGAAGCTTTCTGCTCAGTCAAAACAAGCTTCAAAACCTTCATGATATTGGCATAGCTTGTTTTTTGTGGTGACCCCGCTGTGTCGTTGAGAGTGACCAGCAATTGGCTGCATAGAGTCCAATGTAATATCCTGATAAAATGCCGCTATACGCTGCAATAAAGTGGTAATATATTTTGAATTCTTAAAAAAGGCTTAAAAAGTCTTTTTTCATAAGAATTACTTGTATTAAATTTACAGAATGTAGGTTCAACTGATCCTGAACTAATACCCGTTACTTTTTCTGTTTAGTTTTGAATCTCAATGATGAATCTCACTGGCGATGAGATTTTCATTTTTCAACTCCATACTCTTCAATGCTTAGGCTTGGCTGTGCTTGAAACATATTTCAGCGATTGACCACATTGAGCACATGTTCTAATAGTATCTGTATTGCGTTGCCCCCCAGCGCAGTTATAAGCTTCAAATAATTTTTAGATCGTTTTCATGATTGTTGGAATTCATGGAGCGTAAGTTTCAATGAGAAAAATCCCGGAAAGTTGATTCGTCCACCATTTCCAGGATGACAATTGAATTGTCCAGTGCCGATCGCAGTATTGATCTTTTCTGTAGTCAATAACTTTTCAATAGGCTTGAGTTTCCCTAATAAATCAATCAAATAAATGGAGTGAGTATGAAAAAAAAAGCTGGGGGGAAGTTTATTCTTCTAATGAGCGGAGTGGTGGTATCGCTTATTGTTTTGTCGGCTAAAGAGAGTTTTGCTTTACCGGTATTTGCGCGAAAATATCATACGGCATGTTCGACCTGCCATATAGCGTTTCCTGCACGAAACGGCTTTGGGGACGCATTCCGAAATAACGGATATCGTTTCCCGAATGACACCGACGAAGATATGGTGAAGGAAGAGCCCATTAAGCTTGGTCAGGAAGCCTATAAAGATGTTTTCCCTGATGCCATCTGGCCATCGGATCTCCCTAATATGCCTTCACTTGGATTCCTTGCCAAAACAAGCTCTGAGAATTACAGAGAACATTCTGTGGGAGGAGTGAAGGGAAAGTACCGCTCAGACATCAATGAAGAGGTTGATATCTTCTTTGCTGGAACTATAACCAAGCAGTTGAGCTATATCGGCGACTTTGCTATTGACGGTGGTTCCAATACCTTCAATGGTAATGCTACAACATTAGGACGGCTGGTTATGAAGTGGACGTTTACTCCTGGTGTAATCCTCGCTTGGGGAAGTGTCAACTCTCC
>Ga0118677_10014474_pt1 | contig 11131 bp, 3 predicted proteins | sample AliMusrvi5mmetaG_FD_86154 | JGI IMG/M metagenome (GOLD analysis project Ga0118677, IMG submission 86154)
CGTCCCATTGGTACTGGGACTTCCAAATACCGTTGGCGTCGGCGGCCTGCCAGGAGAAGGTGGGCGAGCTGTCCGAGGTGATCCAATCAGTGGACGAAACCCCCGTGTCGTTGGCCAGCGTCAAGCTGGTGATCGTCGGCCCCGTGAGGTCCGTGACCCAAGTCAAGGAAGTTGCCGCGGCAGCGTTGCCTGCATTATCCACCGCCCGCACGCCGAAGGTATGCGTGCCTGCGCCGGTCGTAACGGTCGCGGAAAGGTTTGCCGTATCGGTCCACGCGCCGCTATTGAGTTGAAACTGGTACTTCCAGAAATCGGCATCAGCGGCGGCGGTCCAGGAAAAGGCGGGGCTTGCGTTCGATGTGATGCGATCGCTATCCGAGATTCCCGTGTCTCCGGCCATCGTCAGGCCGCCGATCGCGGCCGGGGGGGTCGTTTTCAGCACGAAGGCAAGCGGTGCGGATGCAGGGCCTTCGTTGCCCGCCGCATCCACTGCCCGCACGCTGATGTTATGCGGCCCTTCGATTGCCGTCGGCAATACCGACAAGCCGGCTACGTCGATCCATGCCCCGCCATCCAGTTGGTACTGGTACTTCCAGATGCCGCCGGCGTCGCTGGCGGGCTGCCAGGAGACCGTCCCATCGGAGGTCAGGCCGTCGTTGGCCGAAATGCCCAAATCGTGCGATAGGGCCAGGCCGGTGACAGTTGGAGCGGTCGTGTCGATGAAGATGTTCTTCGCTGCCGCGTCGCCCACGTTGCCCGCCAGGTCCACCGCGCGGACCGCAAAGGCATGGTTTCCCTCGGTGGTCGAAAGCATAACGGAAAGACCCGTGGTATCCGTCCAGGCTCCCCCGTCAAATTGGTACTGGTACTTCCAAATCCCGCTGGCATCGGTAGCGGCCGACCAGGAAAACGTGGGGGTCGTGTCCGATGTTATACCGTCGGTCGAGGAACTGCCGGTGTCGTCCGCCATCGTGAGGTTGGTGGGGGCGGAAGGAGGGGTAGTGTCTGTCTGGGCCTGGGGCTGGTTGAACAATATCGAGACGGTGCCGTCACCGTAGTTAGCAACCGCCAGGTCGGGTTTGCCGTCGCCATTGAAGTCCGCCGCCGTTATGGACACCGGTGACGAACCGCTGGCGTAGTCGGCCTTGGCGGCAAAGGTACCGTTGCCATTGTTCAATAACACGCTGACGGTGCCGTCGTAATAGTTTGCCACTGCCAAGTCGGGTTTGCCGTCACCGTTGAAGTCTGCCGCCGTCACGGACTGCGGTGACGAACCGCTGGCGTAGTCGGTCTTGGTGGCAAAGGTACCGTTGCCATTGTTCAATAATACGCTGACGGTGTTGATATCGTTGGCCACTGCCAGGTCGGGTTTACCGTCGCCGTTGAAGTCCGCCGCGGTTACGAACCACGCCGCGCCGTTGGTGGCATAGTCGGTCTTGGCGGCGAAGGTGCCATCGCCGTTGTTCAACAACACGCTGACGGTGCCGCTTTCGTTGGCCACTGCCAGGTCGGGCTTGCCGTCGCCATTGAAGTCCGCCGCCGTAACGGATAACGCCCCACCGTCGGTGGCATAGTCAGTCTTGGCGGCAAAGATACCGTTGCCATTGTTCAACAACACGCTGACGGTGCCGCCATAGCTGGTCACTGCCAGATCGGTCTTGCCGTCGCCGTTGAAGTCTGCCGCCGTCACAGAATCCGACAGCCCGTCGGTGGCGTAGTCGGTCTTGGCGGCGAAAGTGCCATCCCCATTGTTCAACAACACGCTGACGGTGCCGCCAACATTAGGCACTACCAGGTCGGGCTTGCCGTCGCCGTTGAGGTCCGCTGCCGTCACGAACCCCGACAACCCGCCATCGGTGGCATAGTCGTTCTTGGCGGCGAAGGTGCCATCGCCGTTGTTCAATAATACGCTGACGGTGTTGCTATCATAGTGGGCCACTGCCAGGTCTGGTTTGCCGTCGCCGTTGAAGTCCGCCGTCGTCACGGTCGCCCCCGCCTGTCCGCCGGTGGCGTAGTCGGTTTTCGCCGAGAACACGATCTGCATCGGCACTACGTTTACGGTGAATACCTTTTCGCACCACAATCCGCCGGAATCGGTGCTCCGCACGCGGATACTGTACGAGTTCTTTGTCTCGTAGTCGAACGAGGCTGCGGTCAGGAGTTGACTGCCCGCAATGGTGAACGAGGCATTGTCGGTATCACCCTGGCCGGGGACGAGGGTGTAAGTATGCATCCCATTGGGATTTGAATCGGTGGTGGTAAGATTGCCCACGACCGTTCCGGCCGGCTGATTCTCGGCAATGCTGGCGGGCGAAAGGGCAATCAAGGGCGAAACCACCGTGAAGGTGGTTGAGTACGTATTGTAGCCCCCGTCTTTGTCGAAGATCCGGCAATACCACGTATACGTGCCGGCGGGAGAATGGAATATTCCGATGGCTCCGTTAGGCCCGAATTCTCCGGGGGCCGTCGCATAGCTGGCAGCCAAACCCTGCTCGGCGAACCCACCGCTCCAGTGGAACCCGGCCGCCGTATCGGCCGTCGAGGGATCGGCTGGGTTGGTGAAGCTCACCACGATCCAACTGCCCACGTTCACCGGCCCGTTGTTTTGGAGGCTGGCCGTGGGTGCGACGTTCGCCACTTGGGCCACCACCTGAGCCGTGCCCACGTTCGTGCCGTCGCCGATGCGTATCGCGACGGTGTAGGAACCGTTGTCGTCATACGTATGGCCCAGGCTGAAGGTTTTGTCCGCGTTGAGCGCAAGGGGCTGCTGCCCGCTGCCGTCGCCATAATCGACCGTGGCGGTCCAAGCGACCGAATCGAAATCGGTAAAAGAGCCGCTCGTGGAGAACAGGTCGCCCTCATTGACGCTCGCCGGCGCGATGACGGTAATGACTGGTGCCTCATTCACATCGGTCACAGTGATCGCGAATACCTTCTCGCACCAGAGTCCTCCCGCGTCCGTGCTCCGCACTCGGATACTGTACGAGTTCTTCGTCTCGTAGTCGAACGAGGATGCGGACCGAAGTTGGTTACCAACGATCGTGAACGAGGCGTTGTCGGTGCTGCCTGTGCCGGAGACCAAGGAATACGTGAAGGTATCGCATGAGTCCGGGTCAGTCGTGGACAATGACCCTACGGCAGTGCCGGCGGGCTGGTTCTCGGCGATGGTGGTTGAGGAAAGTGTAAGGTCGGTGGGTGCTCGGCCCGTATCGTACAAGTATGCGGCACCAGAATCGACAACAACTCCATCAACGCAAGGAGCACCAACGACCGCAGTGCCACCGGAAATGGTCACAGAACGCCCAAACTTGTCGGAGGTGGCGGGAGTGGGGTTGTTTAGCGTGCGAAGCAGGCTGCCCGTGCCCAGATCGAAGAGGTAGGCCGCGCCGGCATCTGTCGCACCCGCGTCATCATAGCACGCCCCCACGAGCACCGTGCCGCCAGAAACGGCGACCGACTGGCCGAAGTAGTTGCCGGCAACTGGCGCGGGGTCGGCCAAGGTGTGAAGTAGATTGCCGCTGCCCGCATCGAAAACGTAGGCCGCACCCGGAAACGTCGTACCTGCACGATCCTGGATCGCTCCCACAACCACCGTACCGTCAGAAACGGCGACCGACCAGCCGAAATAGATATAGTCGGCAGGCACGGGGTCGGCAAGCGTGTGAAGCAGGCCACCCGTATCCACATCGAAGAGATAGGCCGCGCCGGCATCCGTTACTCCAGTGTCATTCCAGGGTGATCCCACGACCACGGTGCTGCCGGAGATGGCGACCGACGTACCGAAATAATTGTAGGCGGCGGGCGTGGGACTGGCCAGCGTCCACAGCAGACTGCCAGTGGCTGCATCGTAAAGGTAGGCCGCGCCGGCATCCGTCGCACCTGCGTCAGCATAGGGCGAACCGACGACTACTGTACTACCGGAAACTGAGACAGAATAACCGAAATAGTCATGAACGGCGGGTGTGGGGTTGGCCAGCGTTTGAAGCAGGCTGCCGGTGGCTGCATCGAAGGTGTAGGCCGCACCGGCATCGGTCGCCCCCGTGTCATTCAAGACCGCCCCCACGACTACCATGCTACCGTAAATGGCCACGGAGCAGCCGAACCCGTCGCCGGCGGCCTGCGAGGGATTTGCTAGGGTCCGCAGCAGGCTGCCGGTGGTCGCATCGAAGAGGTAAGCCGCACCGGCATCTGTCGCCCCCGTATCATCATTGGGCACCCCGACGACCACGATGTTGCCAGCGACGGCCACGGAATAGCCGAACAAGTCACTGGCGGTGGGAGTGGGTTTGGCCAATGTGTGAAGCAGGTCGCCCAGCACGGGCGTTTTCAGGCCGGCATCCTGATCGGTGCGGATCTGTCCTTGTGCCAGGCTGAAGAGGCCCGTACAGGCGGTAGAAGGGTTGACATCGCTGTCGAGGGTATCGTCGGTTCCAGCATGTAGTTGGGTGAACGAGTAGCGCCCGGGTGGCTGGAAGGCCAGAAAGAAGTTGCTTCCGCCGATAAGGCCGCCGACCTGATAATGCCCGGTGGCATCACTCGTCGTGGTGGCCTGCAGGATATCGTCCCCGTTGCCGATCACACCATCAGCGGTGCTGAAGAGTTGTACAACCACGCCCGCAAGTCCCGGCTCGCCGTCATTTTGAATGCCATTGCCGTTCAGATCCTGCCAAACGAGACCGCCCACGTAACGCGGTTCATTCAGATCAGTCACAGTGATCGTGAAGACCTTTTCGTACCACAAGCCGCCTGCGTCCGTGCTCCGCACTCGGATACTGTACGAGTTCTTCGTCTCGTAGTCGAACGAGGATGCGGACCGAAGTTGGTTGCCAACGATCGTGAACGAGGCGTTGTCGGTGCTGCCTGTGCCGGAGACCAAGGAATACGTGAAGGTGTCGGCTAGGTCCGGGTCAGTCGTGGACAACGAGCCGACGGTGGTGCCGGCGGGCTGATTTTCGGCCACACTCGACATTGAAAGAGCCAAGTCTGTCGGCGCGGAGTTGACTGTCAGCGTGGCGACCGTCGATGTGGCGCTGCCGGCCGTGTTGGTGAAGACGGCCTCGTAACGGTAGCCGTTCTGCACGGCGGTGGCTGTGAAGCCGTAGGTTGTCGAAGTCGCCCCGGAGATGGGGCTGTAAGTCGCTCCACCGTCGGTGCTTACCTGCCACTGCACGGTTGGAGTGGGATTGCCGTCGGCCGCCGCCGTGAAGGTGGCCGTATTACCCGCGATAACCGTCTGGTTGGTCGGATTCAAGGTCACCGTCGGCGAGATGCCTATCGGCGGTTGGTTGAGTAGAATTGAGACCGTGTTGCTGGAGAAGTTAGCTACCGCCAGATCGGGTCTGCCGTCACCGTTGAAATCCGCCGACACTGCGGACATCGGGTCCGTGCCGGTGCCTCCAACAGTCGTGGCGACGAACGTGCCAGTGCCGTTGTTTACGAACACACTGACGGTCCTGGCGTCGCTGGAAGTCGCCAGGTCGGGTTTGCCGTCACCGTCAAAGTCTGCTGCAACTACCGCAAGGAACCCGGAATTGCTCGCATAGTCGGTCTTGGCGCCGAAGTTACCAGTGCCGTTGTTCAGCAAAACGCTGAGGGTCTTACTGCCATTGTTGGTTACTGCGAGGTCGGGTTTGCCATCGCCGTTGAAGTCCGCTGCTGCCACAGACCACGGTGATGAACCGGTGGAGTAGTCGGTCTTGGTGGGGAAGATGCCAGTGCCGTTGTTCAGTAAAACGCTGACGATGCCGTTGGTGCCGCCGCCGGTCGTCGCCAAATCGGGTTTGCCATCGCCGTTGAAGTCCGCTGCTGCCACGTAGAAAGGACCCGTGCCGGTGGCGTAGTCTTTTTTGGGGGCGAAGGATCCATCACCTAGATTCCGCAGTACGCTAACCGTGGAATACATTTGGCTGCTCGCCGCCAGGTCGGGCATTCCATCGCCGTTGAAGTCCGCGGCCGTCACAGACCAAGATAGTTTTGGAGTGGGATAAGGGATCCCGACGTCGAAGGTTCCGTCGCCATTATTTAGCAGCACGACTATGAAACTGCTGGTGGTGCTATTGTTTATCGCTAATGCCAGATCGGGTATACCGTCACCATTAAAGTCCGCTGCGGTCACCGATTGGGGCGCGTAGTTGGTGGCATAATCAGTTCTGGTGAAGAAGGAACCGTTGCCGTTGTTCAATAACACGCTTACGGTTTTGCTGACTTGGTTGGCCACTGCGAGGTCGGGTTTGCCGTCACCGTTGAAGTCCGCCGCCGTGATTGAGATAGGAGAGGAGCCGACGGGATAGTCGATTTTCGGCGCGAATGTGATGCTCAGCAACTGACGCTGTTCCAGCGATTCCACCATCAACCGCCGCGGGCGGGTCGGCGTCCGGGCCTTTGTCCGTGGCGGGGCACCGTGGGACAAGCCAAAAGATTGTAACCAACGGTGAAGACTCGTCCTTTTCATCGAAGGATCCTCGTATTCATGGCATTCACGGAACCAGCGCCTTCCCTGAGAATCGTTTTTAACGCCGCCGGTCCCTCATGCCATCAATCACTTTTCATTCCACGGTAGCTCCAAGTAAAACCAACCCCATCATAAACAAACACTCATAGGTACTCAAGAGAGTGGCTGTGATATTTTGTGTGCATGCAGCTATCTCGGTAGGGCTTTGCGAGACCGCGATCGCTGGATTATTGTCGCTTATTCTTGGCATGAATGGTCCTGTCCCCTATGTTGGAGGAGTGCGGCACCTTCGTCGCCGGTTAAAATCCGATTAAACACTGGGATTCCTGCGAAAACATCGCGAAGGATGAGGGCTTGGTGAGCAATTTGGCGATGTAGATCTTGGAGAGTCGTTTGCGACCCTTACCCGCGAAACGGTATTCAGCCCGTGCTTTAGCACGGGCCAAATACCGGCTGCTCCGGGAATGACCATAAATGGCCATGAAGACGCTCGGTTGGCCGAAAGATGCGGGTAAGGACAAGATTTAATAGCCCCTGCAACAGGACACTCCACCCCCCGGCCCCGCGTTGGCGAGGCGATGATTGTTTACCTGTAATATTCCTGCTATATTTCATTCCAGCATGAGAACGCAGGAAACGGAACGAGCAAAGAAAATGGTCTTGCGAACTCGAACTGCCACCGATCCGTCCCCGCCAGCACGACCTGCCGCAGTACACGGTTTTACGCTGGTTGAACTCTTGGTGGTGATCGCCATCATCGGCATCTTGATCGGTTTACTCGTGCCTGCCGTCCAGGCGGTCCGAGAAGCAGGCCGGCGGACGCAGTGTGCAAATCGAATCCGGCAGATCGGCTTGGCCGAGCAGATGCGTCACGACAGCCAGGGCTGTTTTTCAGCCGGTTATTTTGGCCCGGCCCTGAATGGGGCCATGCCGCCCGTAGGTTCCAGTTACGGCCCTTGCGCAGGGGCGTTGGTCGATTTGCTCCCCTATCTGGAACATGCCGGCCTGGAGAGAACCATCCGACAGAATCTGGGCCTTTACCCCACGGCAGCCAGTTGGTGGTCTGTTTCCGCATTGAAACCCCTGGCTGCGACCATCGTGCCCGATTTCCTCTGCCCTTCGGACTTGTCGGCGGGATCAGGCGTGAACCTGGCCGCGGCAATCCACACGTATAACAAAAGTGGTCAGGCGACTCTGCAAACCGTCCTGCTGCCCGCCTCGTCTTTTGGAGATTCTCCGCCGGGCCGCACGAACTACGTCGGCGTGGCGGGGATGATGGGGGTCGTCGGCGACTCAAAATGGGATCGCTGGAAAGGGATCTTCACGAACCGTTCCTGCAACGCCTTGCGCAATATTGTCGATGGCGCCAGCCATACCCTGATGTTCGGCGAGAGCCGCACCGCCGTGAATGGCATCCCCAAGTATCAGATGACGTGGCTGGGCTGCGGCGCCATGCCGACGGCTTATGGCCTGGACGGCAGCTACTGGTGCCAGTTCAGTAGTGCGCACGCTGGCATCGTCCAATTCTGCTATGCGGATGGCTCGGTCCGCGGCTTGACCACGGATCTCGACCCCAACGTGTTTAGCGCCTTGTCCGGCATCGCCGATGGGGAGATCGTGGCCGATCCAGGCAAATGAAGCCCGGGCCTTAGTTTGCCACCTTGCGATCGATGTCCGCGAGGGTCTTTGCCAGGCGGAAGCCGGAGATCGTCTGGCCGACGTCCGGTAGGTTGCTGCGGCGGAAGGCGGAACGTGTTTCGTCGGCACGCGAACTCCATCCTCCGCCGCGGTGCACGCGACTCTGTAGGTTCGGGTAAGGACCGCCGCCCGCGGGCTTGCCCGTCGGATACTCGTCATACAGATCGTCGCACCACTCGGCGGCGTTTCCGTGCATATCGAAGAGGCCGCGCGGGTTGGGGCGCAACTCGGCCGGCAGGTGGGCGCAATACCGGGCGTCTTCGTAGAACCAGGCATAACGATCCAGAAGCGTGCGATCCGAGCCGAAACTATAGGGAGTGATCGTGCCGGCGCGGCAGGCATCCTCCCATTCGGTTTCGGCCGGCAGGCGGTAACCGGGTCGTTCCGGTCGAAAACCAACGCTAACCGCGAGTCCGCCGCCATCGCGCTTCCAGAGGGTTGGCGCGTTGTAGCATTGGTCGGCCTCGCTCATGCCCGCCTGCTCGGTCAGCCAGCGGCAGAACAGCACGGCATCGTACCATTTCACGCCCATGACGGAGTGCGCGGGGGTGGGGGCGATATCCTGGAGCTTCAAGAGTCTTTTCCGAGAAGCGTGAAGAAACCTTTCGTATTGCCGCCGCGTTACCTCGCGGTCGCAGAGGGCAAAGCGGTGCGCGATGCGTGCCGTGTGAAGGGCCTCATCGCGGTTCCGGTCAAGGTCCCAGTCTGGCGAACCCATGGCGAAGGAAGCCGGTTCAAAAGCGACAAAGCCAAAGGACTCGTCACCGACGCGGTCGACGAACCAAGTTCGCTTCCCCGTGGCGTCGGGCAGGGTAGTCGAGCGATCCGCGGCGGCTGCCATCGATTCATGCCCCCAGCGACGCAATAACCAACCACACGCGCTTCGTACGCCGGAACTTGGGTCGCCGGCGTAGCCCTGGGCCAATTGCGCCATGAGGCCCGATCGATCGGACGGCGGAAGATCCTCCTCGCGATACTCACCCAAAGCCAGGGTCAGGGAATAGCGGGCCGGTTCGTCCTTGGAACATAGAAGCCAGGCCAAAACCTCCGCGGCGGGGACTCCCCGCGGTTTCAGCCCCTGAATCAATTGCGTGGCAGGCTCGGGATCCTCGCGCGCAAGGAAGACCTCGGGCGCGCCGCCGAAGCCCAGTCGCAATAAGGTGATTGCCGCGCCGGCCATGCGTCTTCCCCGGCGGACGCGGTCGAGCGTGGTCGTAAGCGTCGTGTCATTGGATGCCGCGATCTGACGAAGCCGCATGAGCAAGGATTCGCGTCGATCGACGTTTTCCACGGCCGAGAAGAGCAAATCGTATTGCGTGGGGGTCGCCTCGGAGACCAGTTCCGCGAGCAACTCGTGCTGGTTGGCGGCGTAATCGGCCAAGGCGGCAGCGGCCGCCACGCGCTGACCATCCGGACGGCTGTCGCCGCCAAACACCGCACGCAGCGGCGGGATGAGTCTTGCGGCGACCGGGCGGAGGCAGTCGCGAAGCTCACGCTGCCAATCGGGACCGGCCTGGACCAAGGCGTCGGCCATGGACTGACCATCGGCCGCAGTCCATGAAGAGGATCCTGGTTGATAGGCGGCAAGCGCCAGCCCCGCGCGGAAACGAACTGCCGGCAGTTCCTTGTCGCCGCGCAAGGCCGCCCACAGGCCATCGGCGACGGTGTCCGAATAAACAGCGAGCCGATCCCGCACCACGGGGAAGATATCCAGCGGACAATCCAGCAGTCGCTGCCGGAGAAAACCAACCTGCTCGGGGTCCGATGCCACCAGTGCCAGGCTGGCGCGGAGCTGCTCATCGGGGGCTGCCGATTCATCTTCGGCAACTTGTTTGAGCCGTGGAACGGCCCAATGCCGGTAAGGCGGCAGTTCCACGTCGAGGAGGGCGGGGAGTTCGGATGCCTGCGCGGTGCCTATAGCTTGACAAAGCCGCCGGGCATGGATGCGGCCATTTGCTTCCCAGGTTCCCCAACCCGTGAAAATTGCCGCCAGCATGAACAGGATCGGCAGGTAGAGCGCGCGCTCGGTGCGCGCGGGGCCGGTAAGAGCATCCATCTTGGCTTGCACCGCGTCCCGGCCAAATTCAGCAGGCAGCAGGCATAGGCCGAGACCGGGGAAATACTTTTTGACCGCGGAATGGCCGAGATTGACCAGGCCAAGTTGGTTGCGCCAGGTTTCCAAGGGGCAGCCGTAGGAGTATGTGAACGGCGGGATACCCGGGACAGGTTCGATCAGATTGTCCCGCTCGGAATGGAGGTGTTGGAGTGTCATGGGGAATTGTGTGCCGATACCGGTTTGCAATGTGCGTCCGATTTCGTTGCAGCCGAGTTCGAAGTCACAACTAAGCAGCGCGGCCTCGCGGTACTTCGCATTGCCGGTCCAGTACCAGGCCACGATTGCGTAGAGCGCGCGGCGGGCGGGATGGACGTTTCCCCAGGCCATGAAAGTGTAGTAGCCGTGACTGGGCGGCCACCAGAGATTGCGGTAAGCAAGGGCTTCCTGTCCGGCAAGGAACTGATCGCAGGTTGCGAGGAAGGCTTGTTGCATATTTTGCATTTCCTTCGGCGTCGCGAAATCTTTCAGGCCGATCAGGGTAATGAAGGCCGAGGGACTAACTCCATCCGGCATGGCGTGTTCAAAAGCGTTTGCCCCTTTCTCCTGCATCCAGTCGTCACGATAGCGCGGGTCTTTCGTGGCGGCCCAGAGTTGGATGTCGGCCATGATTTGGGAGAGATAGGCGGTACCGCCGTTGGTGCCGGGCAAATCCGGCTTCTCGTCGAAAAGGATCGCTTTCCCCACGAGGCCTTGATCGCGACTGCCTGGGGCAACGGTAAATTTCACGCCGTGAATAACGTGCGCGGGATCTTTCGCCCAATCGTACGCCTTGCGCGCGGATTCAAGGTAATCCTTGGAACGCGCAGCATCGAAGGGTGCCATGAGCCGGCCGAGGTAGGCGGCGGCGGCGGCGTACCGGAAAGAAC
>Ga0118677_10014475_pt1 | contig 11131 bp, 13 predicted proteins | sample AliMusrvi5mmetaG_FD_86154 | JGI IMG/M metagenome (GOLD analysis project Ga0118677, IMG submission 86154)
CGGGTCAACCAATTACTTTATCATTAATCGGGTTAATTATATCACTGTATGAGCGATAATAAATCAACAAATCATCCCTTGGATGGGAACAAGCTGCAGGATGGTGCCGACTCAAGGAGGTCCTTTTTCAAAAGATTCGGTTTGATCGGAGCTGCTGCTGCGGCGGGCGGAGCTGCTGTCTATACCGGTTTTAAATACGAGGAGTCGAAGCCTGACCATGATTTTGTCAAAGTACTGACTGCCGACAACAAATTGGTAGAGGTTCCCAAGAGCCAGATCAAAGACTTGAAAATGGACCAGTCCAGGTTACAGCAATTGGGCAGGGAAGGATTGCCAGGACACCGATGGGTGATGGTCATCGATCTGGCCAAATGCCGCAATGCCAGAAAATGTATCCAGGGTTGCCAATCGGCGCATCACCTGAGACCTTATGAATACCATATCAATACGCTGCTGATGCAGGAATCTGAGAATACGGCTCCCTACTACATGCCGAAACCATGCCAGCATTGCGACAATCCCCCCTGTGTGGCCGTCTGTCCGGTGGATGCTACCTTTAAACGCCAGGATGGTATCGTATTGATCGACAACGAACGCTGCATCGGTTGCCGTTTCTGTGTGGCAGCCTGTCCCTATTCAGCCCGCATGTTTCATTGGGAAGAGCCCTTACAGGTGGAGGGAGACAAAGAGAAAACATACAACATCGAACTAAATGTACCTCAGAAAAAAGGGACTGTGTCTAAATGTCTTTTCAGTGCAGACCGGCTTCGGGAAGGAAAATTACCCTATTGCGTCTCATCTTGTCCAAATGGTGTCTATTATTTCGGGGATGAAAATCAGGATGCTGTGACCAATGGAACAACCAAGGAGACCTTTAGTCTCACAGAATTGTTGAGAATAAATGGGGGCTATCATTTGATGCCGGAATTGGGAACAAAACCGCGGGTCTATTACCTGCCCCCCAAAAACAGATTGTTTGAGGTGAAAGAGGAACAAAATCCTTCCGGCGAAAAGGCTTAAGCAAAAGTTGAATGACTGATTTATGAAGAGAGGCTATTTGTTGTTTGTAATGGTTGCTTGGACAGTTTTCCAAACCTATGCACAGGAATGGATTGTTCCGGTAGAAAGTGGTTCTGTTCATAGCCCGTTCGCCTTCTCTGATTCGACGCGCAAGGCAGGTAGCAACCTCTTCAACCTCAATTGCAAATCATGTCATGGCGAACCGGGCAAAAACAATGCAGTCAAGTTAATCCCTTCCCCACCGGATCCGTCATCTCCTCAGATGCAAAACAATTCTGACGGTATGTTGTTCTACAAGGCTACCCAGGGCAGGGGAACCATGCCAGCCTTTAAGAATTCCCTTACCTCAGCCGATGTTTGGCGCATCATCTCTTTCATCAGGAGCTTCAATGACAATTATGTACAGGAAGTTGCAAAAAGATTGCTTCCCGGCGCATCTCTGGAACAGGCAAAATTTTTATGCACCTACAACAAAGAGAAGGAGCAGATTGAAGTTTTGGTAACATCCCTGAAAGAGAATGTCCGGCTACCTGTTGCCGGTGCCGAAATAAAACTTTATGCAAAACGATATTTTGGAAACCTTCCTATTGATGAAGCTCGTATAACGAACAATCAGGGATTGGCACTCTTCAATTACCATGGAAACCTGCCGGGTGACGCTACTGGTCTTGTACATCTTGTGGTCAGACCTTCGGACGAAGCGGTATTTGGTGAGGTAAAAGCGGATACAGCCATGGTGATAGGAGTGTTGACCAATCGTCCTCCATTGAATGAACAGAGAGCCTTGTGGAATGTGGTTCAGAAAACTCCGGTTTGGTTGCTGCTGACCTATATACTGACTGTTCTGGTTGTATGGGGATTCATCTTCTATGTATTGTATCAGTTACGGATTCTTTACAAATCCGGAATGGAGACAGATCATGATAAATAATTACTTAATGGTATAAAATGAAGATATTTATTGCTTTGAGTTTGATGATAGTTCTGGCTGGCAATATTGATGGTCAGGTGCTTGTCAACAAGGAAGTAGAGATTGGTATTGTGGAAAAACTGGGTCAGACCATTCCGCTTGATTTGAAGTTTATCAATGAGAAAAATGATACGATCACGCTTGGCAGCCTCATTAAAAAGCCAACTGTCCTTTCATTTGTCTATTTTGATTGTCCAGGTTTGTGCAGTCCATTGCTGGATGGCATAGCAGATGTGGTGAGTAAAACAGAACTGGTATTGGGAAAGGATTACGACATCATCACCATCAGTTTCAATACGAAAGATACTCCGGAAAAGGCCGTTCAGAAGAAACTCAATTTTGTTTCAAAGATCAAGGAGGATCAGCGGGGAAGCTGGACCTATCTTACGGGAGAACTTCCCAATATTCAGAAAATTACAGAGGCTGTTGGATTTCGCTACAAACCTACCGGTGAAGATTTTGCCCATCCTTCGACCATTATTATTCTGAGTCCGGAAGGGAAGATAACCCGTTATTTGTATGGAATAACCTATCTGCCTTTTGAATTAAAAATGGCCATTGTAGAGGCACAAAAAGGGCAGGCTCAGCCAACCAGTAACAAGATCTTCGATTATTGCTTCGCCTATGATCCGCAAAGCAAAACCTATACATTACAGTTCACCAGGCTGTTGGGGAGTTTTGTACTAGTATTGGGGCTCTTTTTTGTACTCTATCTATACGTCTCCTCGAAACGAAAATCATCTAAAGCTGCAAAGAATGACTAATTCAACAACCCAGGAACCGCTCAACTACCTGAACCACAAGACAGGTTTGTGGTCGTGGCTCAGTTCTACCGATCACAAGCGAATCGGACTGCTTTATCTTTATTCCATCACAATTTTCTTTTGCGCAGCTGCAGTTTTAGGGTTGCTGATGCGCATTGAAAAGTTAACTCCTGGTCAGACCATCATGACTGCCCAGACTTACAATGGCATGTTTACCATCCATGGCATCATCATGGTCTTTATCGTGGTCATCCCCGGTTTGGCTGCCGTTTTTGGAAATATCATGCTTCCGATCATGATTGGAGCCAAAGATGTTGCCTTTCCCAAACTCAATCTTTTCTCCTGGTACGTCTATATTTCCGGAGCTTTTTTGGGTCTTTACTCACAGTTTGCGAATGGACATTCTCCTGATACGGGCTGGACATTCTATGTACCCTACAGTGCCCAGGCATCCTCCAATGTAGTCATCGCACTGACGGCAGCCTTTGTGCTTGGATTTGCATCCATCCTCACTGGATTGAACTTCATCGTCACCATCCACCGAATGCGTGCCCCCGGAATGACCTGGTTCAGGATGCCGCTTTTCCCCTGGTCGCTGTATGCCACGGCCTGGATTCAGATTCTGGCAACGCCGATTATTGGAATCACGCTGTTGATGGTCATAGCCGAACGAACCTTCCATATTGGCTTTTTCGATCCGGCTTTAGGTGGTGATCCGGTCTTGTACCAGCATTTGTTCTGGATCTATTCACATCCCGCGGTTTATGTCATGATTTTGCCTGCCATGGGTGTGGTTACAGAGATATTTCCGACATTCAGTCAGAAACCGGTTTTCGGCTACGTGCCAATTGTATTCTCGAGCATGGCCATCGCACTGGTGGGCTATTTTGTCTGGGGTCACCACATGTTCACATCCGGAATCAGCTACGAATCCAGGTGGTTCTTTTCCTTCCTGACTTTCCTGGTTGCCATTCCGAGTGCCATCAAGGTATTTAACTGGCTCTCCACCATGTATGGCGGATCGGTCGATCTAAAACCACCGCTCCTTTTTGCCATCTCCTTTATTTTCCTCTTCACCATCGGTGGATTTACCGGATTGACACTCGGTTCGCTGGCTACCAATATACAGCTTCACAACACCGATTTTGTGGTAGCGCATTTCCATTACATTATCTTCGGAGGAATGGGATTCGCCTTCTTTGCAGGAATTCATTACTGGTTTCCAAAGATATACGGAAGAATGTACAACTTCAGATGGGCCAATATCTCCTGGGGATTTCTGTTCGTTGGATTTAACCTGCTCTATTTCCCTTTGTTTGTGATTGGGATACAGGGAATGCCACGACGTTATTTTGATTATGACCCCAAATTCCAACTGGGAGAAGTACTTTCGACCATTGGTGCCTTTATTCTGTTCATCGGATTAATTGGCATGATCTCCAACCTGGTTTACCACAGCAAGCGGGGACCGAAAGCCTCTGCAAATCCATGGCACGGTGTCACCCTCGAATGGCAGATTCCATCGCCGCCTCCACACGAAAATTTCGATGAAGTGCCGATTGTAACCCATGATCCTTATGTATTTGAGAATCCATTTACCAAATAAAACTACCTATCTATGTCGTCAAACGAACACAGCGAACTGATCGATAGCGATACCGGGAAAATGGGGATGTGGTTATTCCTGTTTACCGAGTTATTTCTATTTGGCGGTCTATTTATCGTCTACGCCGTCATGCGCTCCAAATATGCGCAGGATTTTCACCATGCAGCCCTGGAACTGAATGCCTTTGTTGGGGCCACCAACACGGTTGTATTGCTCGTGAGCAGTATGACGGTGGCCATGTCTCTGACAGCGATCCAGCAAAAGAGGGGTGGTAAGGCCATCGGCCTGATCTTCCTGACACTGATTCTTGCCGGTGTATTCATGGTGAACAAATATTTTGAATGGGGCCACAAGATTGGTCTGCATCTTTATCCGGGATCAGACGTTATGAAAACGATGCCCCACGGCGAAATCATGTTTTTTGGACTCTATTTCATGATGACCGGTTTGCATGCCTTGCACGTCATTATCGGCGGAATATTGTTAACGATCGTCATTTTTAAAATTAAATCGGGAAAAATAAACGCTGAACACTATTTGCTACAGGAGAATGGAGCCTTGTACTGGCATTTGGTCGATTTGATCTGGATATTCCTTTTCCCGTTGCTTTACCTGATTACCTAAGTCAACCATTAAAAAAATAATTTCCAATGAAGCATAACGAAACCCATATCTCAAGCGATTCGCTTAACTGGACGGTGTTGCTGATTCTACTGATATTGACAACTTTGTCAATTCTCGCTATAAAGATCCATTTGGGAGCCTTTACTGTAGCACTGGCATTGATACTTGCCTCCATAAAAGTGACAATCGTGCTGACCTATTTCATGCACCTTAAATTTGAGAATCTATTGCTGCGGCTGATGGTTGGGGGTGTATTCCTCCTCTTTGCAATAGTCATTGCGATTACATTCATCGATTATTATTACAGATAGTACGAGACTATGGAAACACTTTTCAATCAGGGTTCCAACCTGGCCGGAGCAGTTGACAGGGCATTCATCTTCATCTTTTCAATCGCCTTCTTATTTACGATTGGGATTACGATCCTGATGATCTACATCCTCATTCATTTTTCGAGAAAGAGAAACAAGCATCCGCAGCAATTCTCCCACAATACCAAACTTGAAGTAGCCTGGACCGTCATTCCGTTGATCATTGTACTCGTGATGTTTTACTACGGCTGGGCCGGATTTGCACCCATGCGTCAGGTACCTGCAGATGCGATGCCTGTCAAGGTGATCGGTCGGATGTGGGTCTGGGAGTTTGACTACGGAAACGGGAAAATCTCCAAGGAACTGGTGGTGCCTTACAACCGCGATATCAAGCTGAATTTGGTATCCGTGGATGTCAACCACAGCTTGTTCATCCCCGCTTTCAGGGTAAAGGAGGATGTCATTCCCGGTTACAAGAATTATTTGTGGTTCAGGCCGATCATGAAAGGAACTTTTGATATCTACTGCACCGAATATTGCGGACTGGCACATTCAGGCATGTTGGCCAAGGCCATTGTGGTGGATAGCCTCGACTTCAAAAAATGGCTGGCCGATCTGAAGGTGACCGACAATACTACCGAGCATCCTGGACTGGCCATCATCAAAGCCAATGCCTGTACCACCTGCCATTCGATGGACGGTTCCAAAATTATCGGACCTTCCTTCAAGGGATTGTATGGCAGGAAGAGTGTAGTACTGACGGATGCCGGTGAAAAAGAGCTCATTGCCGATGACGAGTACATCAAAAGATCCATTCTCGACCCGAATGTGGAAGTGGTAAAGGGTTTCAATAAGGGACTTATGCAGTCGTACAAGGATAAAATCAGTGCAGCAGATTTGGATAAAATTGTAGATTATTTCAAAACAGCCGTTGAAAAATAGTAAATTATCATTTCGTCTTTCCGTCCTAAGCAGGCTGGTAAGGGTGCGGCTATCCATGATGGTCACCTTCTCAGCACTGACAGGATACCTTTTGTCCGGCTCAATGCCAGGTGTTTCGTTGGTATTTTTATTCGTCGGACTCTTTCTGCTCTCATCCGGAGCTTCCGTGCTCAACCAGGTCCAGGAGTTCCGATACGATGCACTGATGAAAAGAACCGCTTTGCGTCCATTGCCTGCCGGAGAGATTTCCAGGTTGAGTGCTTCCCTGCTTGCGGCCTTTCTCATTACCGCGGGAGCGTTGACTTTGCTGGTCAATGGATGGGTTCCCATGATTTTGGGACTACTCAATATTGTATTTTACAATCTGATTTATACGCCACTCAAAACCAAAAGCTGGCTGGCCATTCTGCCAGGGGCACTGGTTGGGGGAGTACCACCGCTGATTGGCTGGACCTCTGCCGGTCTTTACCTTTTTCATCCAAAGGCGATCTTCTTCTTTATCTTCATCTGCCTTTGGCAGGTACCGCATTTCTGGCTTTTGATGATCAAATATGGAAAAGAGTATGAGCATGCCGGATTTTCATCGATCACCAAAATTCTGAATGAGCAGCAAATCAAGAAAGTAGTCTTCGTGTGGGGATTTACAACCTCTGTGTTCCTCCTCTTTTTTCCGTTTTTTGGATTTGTACTTCAGCCGGTGCTGCTGGTATGCTTGTTACTTCTTAATCTCTTTTTTATCAGTCAGTTTTACAATTATCTCTTTCTGGGCACTGATGCCAGGACCATTACCAAAGCTTTCATTCTAATCAATTCCTATGCTTTGATGGTGTTTATCTTGTTGGTCATTAATGCCTTGATTTCGTAACATTCCAATAGCTGTTATTTTAAAAATTAAGTTGTAAGGTTATATAGACAATTTCTTTGTGAAACCTTGGTGCCTTTGAGTCATTATGGCCTCGTTTTCCTGCCACCACTAAAACACAAGGATTTCACAAAGTATACTTCAAATTAAATTGTAAAAAGCAGTCAAGATTTTAGCTCTCAGAAACCAAAATACATTGATTCACCATGACCAGAGTTGCCTTTAAAATGAAGTTGAAGCCGGGATTTTTGACCGAATACAAGAAGCGGCACGATGAGATCTGGCCAGAGTTGGCTCTGGAACTATCGAATGCTGGCATAACGGATTACTCCATCTTTTTCGACGAGGAAACCAATGCCCTATATGCTATTCAAAAACAGGCAGAACAAAATACGGCCGACCTTTTGCCCCAGACTGAAATTGTCAGGAAATGGTGGAAATTTATGGCAGAAATCATGGAGGTCAATCCCGACAATTCACCTGTTTCTCTTCCATTAACAGAGGTATTTCATCAGGATTGATGTAAACAGTTCCTTTTATTTCGCGGTCTTGGGATATTTCCTTATTACAAGATATTTCAAAGTTTCACTTCCTGCGTTGCTGATGCCATGCTCACTGAATTCAGGGCAATAGAAGGTGGTATTGGGTCCGCCTGTCGTCGTTTTGCCATTCAGATAAAACTGGGCATTCCCCTCCAGAATAAAGAAGATTTCATCTCCGGCATGCTTGTGCGGCGGATGCGTGGCCTGGTTTGGACCTACTACACTCATCTTCACCGTCTGTCCGTCTTCCAGGAAATTCTGATCGATAAACCAGTATTGGTAACCGACCGCAGTTTTCTCGACTTTGTCAGGATTAAAATGATTGATGCAGGTTTCAATTGTATATTTATTATTGACCTGAACCTCTTTCTTGCCAGTTTCCTGTGCCATGACAGTGCCAATAATAGACAGTGCCATCGTGGCTAAAATGAACATTTTTGATTTCATTGTACAATTATTGGTAATTGGTAATTTTAGCTGAATAGGAACTCGTTTAGAACCAAATTGGGAAATTATCTGGGATTTTCTTAGTGAAACCTTTGTGATTTTGTGACTTAGTGGCAGAAATAAGAAGCCACAAAAACTCAATGGCACCAAGGTTTCACTAAGAATTATGACTGAAAAATTATGTATCGAATCTAAACACGCTTTGAAATTTTAAGGACTATTTTTTTTCATTGAGCCAGACACTCATTTCACCGGCTCCCCTGTTGGCCCAGGCGAAATAGGGGATGGCTGTAATCACTTGACTGGAAGGACTCTGTTTCGAGTCATCCTTACCAGGAAGTTGGCTCTTTGTTTGTATAACGGTAACGCCATTGAGCAATCCGGGCAAAAACACTGCGGTATAACTGTTCTTCTGGCCAAGAACGATTTCAGGAATTTTCGCCTCTTTGTTGTCGGGCCATTCGGCACAGTAGATAAGCGGTCCCCGTTGCAGGGCGACTTTGTCTTTGTCGGCAGTGATTTGTGGATTGGCCAGAATCTCCCTGACGGGCATAGGCAAATCCAACAGGAGTTGATCTCCCTTTTTCCATTCCTTTGAAACAACGGCATAGCCATTTTTCAGTTGGTAAGGATAGACCTTCCCATTGACCCGAATGGATGCCTTGGCCAGATCTGAGGTTTTAAACGTGTATAAATTAGTCGGGACAGCCTTGTTTTGTGCCCATCCCGGGATCCGTACCATCAGGGTGAACTTTCCAGACTTGACAGGATCGACATGGATGGCAATTTTACCTTGCCAGGGATAATCGGTAATTTGAGCTATTTCAATTTTTTGCCCATTAAGACTTACATTGGCCTCGTTGTTCATAAATAGATTGACATACAAGGAATCACCTTTCTGGGCATACACATACCCCGGAACCGATGGGATAAAACGGCAAATATTGCTAGGACAACAGGCACAACCAAACCAGGCACTCCGTTTGTGTTCGCCATGCGATTCCAGCACATTGGGATAGAAAAACCGGTCGGCACTCAGCGAAATACCCGAAAGAAGGGAGTTGTAGAGCGTTTTTTCCAGCACATCAAAATATTTGGAATCTCCCTCCAGCAGGAACATCCGGTAATTCCAGAATACGTTGCTGATGGAGGCACAAGTCTCACAATAAGCTGTACGGTTGGGTAAGATATAGGGATCGCTGAATCCTTCGTTTGTTCCGGCCGAGCCAATACCGCCGGTGACATATAATTTGGTTTCCAGCAGGTCATTCCAGATCTTATCGGTGGCTTTTTGATAGGAGTCATCCCCCGTCAGGGCCGAAACATCGGCCATACCGGAATACATGTAAGTGGCACGAACGGCATGGCCAACAATCTTATCCTGTTCGATGACCGGCTTGTTGGCCTGGTTGTACTCTTCGCCATTGTGTCTGCAGTCGAGGAAGAATTTGGCAAGATTCAGGTACCGCGTTTCACCGGTAATCCGGTACAATTTAACCAATCCCATCTCGATCACCTGATGACCAGGATAATAGGTTAGTTTTCCAACACCAAAGTCATGATCGACCAGATTGGCACTCTTGATGGCCACATCCAGCAGGCTCTTTTTCCCTGTTGCCAGGAAATGCGCATAGGCAGCTTCGTAAAGATGACCAAGGTTGTACAGTTCATGACTCAGTTCCGGATCCTTTTCCCACCTTTTTTTCCCTACCCAGGGATGAAGGTGCGTGGAATCAATGGTTCGGTTGGTGTACAGATAGCCATCCGGCTCCTGGGCCAGTGAAATATAACGGATCAAGGTATCAATCCTGCTTTCGAGCTGCGCATCAGGGTGTGTCTGAAGCGAATAACTGGCACCTTCGATAATTTTATAGAGATCAGAGTCGTCAAAGGGATATTCAGACTGGAATTTTCCCTTGGTGAGCTTTCCTGCAATTTTAAAATTCTCGACACGACCGGTCTTGTAACACTGGTCAATGGCGATCGGGATAGTCACTTTCTGGTTCAGTTCAATCCGGGGTGCCCAGAAATGGTCATTCACTTTTACTTTGGTGAAATTGACGGGTTGAATAGGATAATCCCTGGCAGGGGTTTTCTGTGAAAGTGCCTTGAAGCCTGAAATGCCACAAATTGCTGTAAATGCCAGCGTCCAAACCAATTTAACTAAGGAAGTCATCTATCCGGTTTTTGTGATTTAAGATCGTTTTTTTTGCCGAATAAAGATAGCGATTAGTTCGATGAAGTGATAGTTTCACTTCAAGTGAAGCTATCACACTCAATATCAGTTTATTACTTTCAACTTTCATTTCATCTTCCTTACCCTCACCTCAATCTTACTGTCTTTCAGCAGATTTACCAGCAGTTGCACATCGGTCTCGCCGGTATGGTAGGGATACAGGATCTTCGGCATAAAACTTTTGGCACCGGCAGCAACCATTTCGGGCGTCATGGTGTAGGGAAGGTTCATGGGAAGAAAGGCGATGTCGATGTTTTTCAGATCGGCCATTTCGGGAATGTTTTCGGTGTCACCGGCAACATAGATCGACTTTCCACCGAAGGTGATTACATAGCCATTCCCGTTTCCTTTTGGATGGTAAGGATTGCCATCCCTCTTGTTCACCAGGTTGTAGGCAGGAACAGCTTTGATGGTCAGATTACCAAATGATTGTTCCTCTCCGTTCTTCATAACGACCGACTTTTCAACTTTGCCGCTGCAACTCTGGCTGACAAGGATTTTTGTCTGAGCCTGGGTCAGCTGCGCAATGGCTTTCATATCGAGATGATCTCCGTGCTCATGTGTAACCAGGATCAGATCGGCCTTGGGAAGAAGGGTATAGTCAGCTTCCCGGGAAACCGGGTCAATGTGAATTACTGTCTTTCCTGCTTCCAGCATCAGGGTTCCGTGTCCGACAAAGGTAATGGTCAACTTGCCGCTGTTTGTCTTAAAACTGTCTTTTTCAAATACTTTAGCCGGGGTACTGGTCTGTGAATGGCACGACAATGAAGCTAAGATGATCATGGCGAAGGCAATTAATTTTTTCAT
>Ga0118677_10014476_pt1 | contig 11130 bp, 8 predicted proteins | sample AliMusrvi5mmetaG_FD_86154 | JGI IMG/M metagenome (GOLD analysis project Ga0118677, IMG submission 86154)
AGCCAACATATCGCGACCGGGTTTACTCGGTCAGCCCCAGACCCTGGCTTGAGCCGGGGTGACGAGATGGGCAAAGCAAGCTTATTTTAACTGCATTGGGCATTTATGCCGGGGGTTTTCGTTATGATGTTTTTCACCGCAGAGGCGCAGCGACGCGGAGATATCGCGCAGAGAACAAATTACCATTCCGGTCCTCTGGCGCGCGAGCGTCCCCGCGAGCACTCCGGTGGTTTCGATATGACCCTCCGTAGTCTACTCAACCACCGGAGTGCTCGCGGGGATGCTCGCGCGCCAGAGGACCGGAATGGTTACAACTTCACAAAGATGTTCTGCGAACTACTGCACTATCTTCCCGCCAGTAATCCACGACCGCGCAACCAGGTTTCAAGTAATTGCGACCAGGGACTGAGGGTGGGATCGTGTTGAGCCAGTCCTACACCGTGCGGGCCATCGGCAAAGATGTGCATTTCCGCCGGCACACCGGCGCGGCGCAGCGCCAGATAGAAGAGCGCGCTGTTTTCCGCCGGCACGACCGGATCGTTGTCGGTGTGAAAGAGAAAGGTCGGCGGGGTCTCCGCGGTCACCTGTCGCTCATTCGACAGCGCTTCGAACAATGCGGGTGTCTGTTGGTCGCCGAGGAGATTATCGCGCGAGCCTTCATGCGTATACGGCGGCAACATGGAAATAACCGGATAGGACAGAATGGCAAAATCGGGCCGGCACCCGGCACGATCGATCGGATCGGCAGCCGTAGGCGCACCGGCGTCGAAATGAGTGGCAGCGGTGGAGGCGAGATGCCCGCCGGCGGAAAAGCCCCAGATGCCGATGCGCGCCGGATCGACGCCCCAACCGACCGCCCCCGCGCGCACGGTGCGGAGCGCCCGCTGTGCGTCCAATAACGGCACGGGATGGTGATAGGGGGCTACGCGATAATGGGTGATGAACGCGGCAACCCCGCGCGCATTCAACCACTCGGCGATCTGTCGTCCTTCGTGATCTTCTGCGCGCATGCCGTAACCGCCCCCCGGACAGACCACCACCGCCGTGCCGTTCGTGTGCTTGGGCAGGCACACCGTCATCGCCGGAATATCTTCCGCCCCTTGCCCGGCGGCAAACGGCGCGCCCTCCGGCCAGAGCAGCAAACGCGTGGAAACAGACATGGCAACAGTTCTCCTTGGTGAAACTGGTGAGTATTATAGCGGAGGAGAGGGATCAGGGGCCAGGGATATCGAAAGCGCCGGCCTTGAAGGGCGGGGCAAACTGGAACACGCACGCTAACGCGCGCGCAAGAGCGGATTATCGGAGCACGAACAAAGCCGGCAGCTTGCGCAGATGAGGGCGGTCAGGGACGACCGCCCTCCCGACGGTTTGGTCAGGCTGCCGGACGAACCGCTTCGGTATGCGTGGCGCGGAGCAGAGTGCGCACTTTGGCAATCAGTTGCTCCGGGGAGACGGGACGCTCTAAATAAGCGTCCGCCTTGATCCACTGGCGCGATTCGGGGCTGTTCAGATCGAAGATGATGCCGGTCTGCTGGAAGGCGCTGCTGAGCAGCACCAGCGGAATCGCGGCCAGCGCCGGATCGGTCTTCATTCGATACCCGAGCACGAATCCCGCGTCCGGTTTCTCCAGTATCACTTCCGCGACCACCAGGTTCGGATGCCGTTCGCGCGTCAACTTCAATCCTTCTTCCGCCGTGGTCGCCGTCAGCACGGTCAGGCCGGCCTGTTCAAACACCCCGACGAAACGGGACAGCCGGTCTTCACGATCGATGATCAACACGGTACCAGTAATCGGTTCAGGGGTATGCATGTTCTGTCTCCTTGTTCAGTTGCGGGTCCCTGGGAGGGCGGCCGTCTCGCCTGCCCTCCCAGCGATCTCAAATTCCCCGCTTGGTATAGCGCGTGTGCAACAGTGCGTGCGACTTCTCCCCGAGGGGAGCGCCCAGGAATTCCTGGTAGAGTTGTTTGATAATCGGGTTGTCGTGCGAAGCGCGAATGGCCTTCACCTCGTCTTCGGCATAGATCGCCTTGATGCGCTGGCGGCGAATCTCGGTGGTGGTGGGCATCGGACTGCCCCCGCCGCCGATGCAGCCGCCCGGGCACCCCATCACTTCGATGAAGTGATACGGACAGGTGCCGTTTTTAATCTGCTCGAGCAGCAAGCGAGCGTTCGCCAGGCCGTGGGCCACCGCGACGCGCAGCTTCAGTCCGTGCATATCGATTTCCGCTTCCTTCACGCCCTTTAACCCGCGCACCGGAGTGAAGTCTACCCGCCCCAGCATTTTGCCGCTCACCGGCTCATCCTGGCGTTCGCCTTCCGGCATGGTCAGCAGGAAATACGCGGTGCGCAACGCGGCTTCCATCACGCCGCCGGTCGCGCCGAAGATGACCGCGGCGCCGGAGGCAATGCCGAACGCCGGATCGAACGCTTCCTCGGCGAGTTGCTCGAATTTAAGGCCGGCCAGTTTAATCAAGCGGGCGGCTTCGCGGGTGGTCAACACGTAATCGACATCCGCGTAGCCGCTGTCGTTCATCTCCGGACGCTGCGCTTCGAACTTCTTCGCCGTGCACGGCATGATAGAGACCACCACGATCTTCGACGGATCGAGCCCGTGTTTCTCCGCGTAGTACGTCTTCAATAGCGTGCCCAGCATCATGTGCGGCGACTTGGCGGTAGACAGATGATCGAGCAAGTCGGGATAGAAGTGCTCGATATATTTCACCCACCCCGGCGAACAGGAGGTGATCATCGGGATCGGTTCATCCCCGTGCGTCAGCCGATGCACCAGTTCGCTGCCTTCTTCCATGATCGTCAGGTCGGCGGCCACGTTGGTATCGAACACCAGGTCGAAACCGGCGCGGCGCAACGCGGCGGTCAATTGGCCGGTGACGCGAGTGCCCGGCGGCATGCCGAACTCCTCGCCGATGGTGGCGCGGATCGCCGGCGCCACCTGGGCGATGACGATCTTCTCCGGATCATTGATGTCGTCCCACACTTCCTTCAGGTTACTCTGCTCGCGCAAAGCGCCGGTGGGGCAGACTAAGATGCACTGGCCGCAGTTGACGCACGCGGTATTCGACAGGCTGGTGCCGAACGCCGGCGTGATGACCGTCTGAAAACCGCGCCCGGTGAAGTCGATCGCCGCCACCCCCTGCACTTCTTCGCAGGTGCGCACGCACCGGCCGCAGAGAATGCACTTCTCCGGGTCGCGGATGAGCGAGACGCTGCTGGCATCGATGGGCTCTTCGCGGCGCGCGCCTTCGTAACGCTGTTCGCGCACGCCCAGGTCCTGCGATAATGATTGCAGTTCGCATTTGCCGCTCTTCACGCAGGTCAGACATTCCTGCGGGTGATTGGCCAGCAGCAACTCGACAATCGTTTTGCGAGCACGCCGCGCGCGGGGACTGTGGGTGGTAACCACCTGGCCTTCGGCGACCGGGAACGCGCAACTCGGCACCAGGCCGCGCGCGCCTTCTACTTCCACCACGCACATGCGACACGCGCCGGAGGGAAACAGGTCTTCCAGGTAGCACAGGGTCGGGATATCGATCCCCTGCTCCCGGCAGACCTGCAAAATGGTCTGGCCGGGTTTTGCCGTGACTTGTTTATCATTAATCGTCAAGGTAATGGTATCGGGCATTGCTGTTCCTCCGAGAAAAAGCGGCTACTCCGCCAGCACCGCGTCGAAGCGGCAGGAATCCTGACAGACACCGCAGCGCAGGCATTTGGTGTCATCGATAATATGCGGTTGCTTCGCGCTGCCCATGATGCAGCCGGCGGGGCAGTTGCGCGCGCAGAGCGTGCAGCCCCGGCATTTGTCGGCATCGATGGTGAAGGTCAGCAGCGAACGGCAGGCGCCGGCGGGACACGTGCGTCCGAAGACATGCGCCTCGTATTCATCGCGGAAATAGCGCAACGTCGCCAGTACCGGATTGGGCGCCGTCTGCCCCAGCCCGCACAGCGAGGTGTCTTTGATCACCTGCGCCAATTCTTCCAGCATGATCACCGACTTAAAGCGCTGCAGCGTCTGCTCGGTCGTTTCGTCGCGATACGGGCGGACGATGCGTTCGAGAATCTCCAGCATGCGCGTGGTGCCTTCGCGACAGGGAATGCACTTCCCGCACGACTCATTGCGGATGAACTCCATGAAGAAGCGGGCGAGATCGACCATGCAGGTCTGGTCGTCCATCACCACCAGCCCGCCGGAGCCCATCATCGCGCCGGCGGCGATCAAGTTGTCGTAATCCACTGGGGTTTCGAGCAACGCGGTCGGCAGGCAGCCGCCGGACGGGCCGCCGATCTGCACCGCTTTGAAAGGCCGGTCGTTCAAAATCCCGCCGCCCACTTCGAACACCACTTCGCGCAAGGTCATGCCCATCGGCACTTCCACCAGCCCGCCGTGTTTGATCTTCCCGGTCAGCGCAAAGACCTTGGTGCCCTTGCTGCGCTGGGTGCCGACGCCGGCAAACCAGTCGCCGCCTTTGTCGACAATCGTCGAGACATTGGCGAACGTCTCGACGTTATTGATACAGGTGGGCTGCCCCCACAATCCGCTCTGCGCGGGATAGGGCGGGCGCACACGCGGCATGCCGCGTTTGCCTTCGATCGAGGCCAACAGCGCGGTCTCTTCACCGCAGACGAAGGCGCCGGCGCCTTGCTTCAATTTCAAATGGAAGCTGAAACCGCTGCCGAGAATATTGTCGCCCAGCAGCCCGACCTTTTCCAATTCCTCGATCGAGTGCAGCAGGCGCGCAATGGCTTGCGGATATTCGGCGCGGCAGTAAATGTAGCCGTAGCTGGCGCCGATGGCCAGCGCGCCGAGTAGCATCCCTTCGATCACGCGGTGCGGATCGCCTTCCAGCACCGAGCGATCCATGAACGCTCCCGGATCGCCCTCGTCGGCGTTGCAGACCAGATATTTCGGGGTATTCGTTTGCTGGCGCGTGAGCTGCCATTTGCGCCCGGTGGGGAATCCGCCGCCGCCACGGCCGCGCAGGCCGGATTTCAACACTTCATCCAGCACCATTTGCCCGTTATCGCCGGCGGCCAGCGCGCGGGCAAAGGCCGCGTAGCCGCCGCGCGCCACATATTCATCCAACGAATTCGGATCGATCAAGCCGCAGTTTTGCAGCACGATCCGCCGCTGCCGGCTCAATACCGGCAGATCGTAGAGATTGGGCAACAGGTATTCAGGACAATCGGACATGGAATCCGGCGTCGAGATATACCCCATCGCCAGATCATGCGGCACTTCATCGTGCACGAGATAACGCTCGATGATGGCCAGCGCTTTCGCGACATCCACGTTATCGAAGCAGACCCGCGGGCGACCGGGCTTCTTGACATCCAGCATCGGCTCGCGATGACACAGACCGAAACAGCCCACTTCTTTGATGACCGCTTCGATGCCGTGGGAATCCAGCGCGTCGTGAAGGATGGAAATTACCTGATCCATCCCGCTCGCGAGGCCGCAGGTACCGGCGCCGAGGTAGATGATCGGGACCGTCAGTTGATGCAACGCCGCCGCGCGTGCCGCCGCCATACGCTGGGTACACGCGGGATCTTCATGGCATTGCGGGCCGCTCATGCGGCAGGTCACGTAGTGAATGCACGGCGTCTCCGCGCTATGCGTGCAGCGTGAGCAGCACGGGGCCATCAGTGGTTCGAGCTGCGGCACACGGGTTGGGCTGGTACTCGTCATCATCGTTCCTCATGTTTCTGATATTTCTTCAGCATTTTGCCGACATGGCGCGGTTGCAAGGCACCGTGGAAATCGCCATCGACGGTGACCACCGGCGCAATCGAGCAGGCGCCCAGACAGGCGACCGTCTCCAGCGTGAATTCACCGTCTGCGGTGGTCTCGCCCGGCTGGACTTTCAGTTCGCCGGCGATGGTATCCAGCAGCAATTTCGAGCCGCGCACGTGGCACGCGGTGCCGCGACAGACGCGTACGATATGCTGGCCCACCGGCTGCAGCCGAAACTGATTGTAGAACGTCGCCACGCCATACACTTTCGCGGCGGAAACCCCGAGGTGTTTGCCCACCACGTCCAGCGCGTCTTCCGGCAGATAGCCGAAGGTTTCCTGCACTGCCTGCAGGATGGGAATCAGGGTCTCGCGTTTCCCGGCGGGATACTCCGTCAGAATTTCATCCACGGCATCGCGGGTGCATTTGCAAACATGGGTAACCATCAAACGCTCCATATCGTGAAATTTATCACAAGTGAAATATATCACAATGACTGGTGAGTGTAAATGGCTTGACCAGGGGTGGAAGGACTTTTTTGAAAATTTTTTTCTAAAATCGCGGGATCGTTCACGATTGTCGTCAAGGTAGTCGCGGATATCAGGAAAGAGGGATTATCTGGATTGCGAAAACAATTACAAGTCGTTAAGGGAGGGAACAGATGACTTTACGCTACCCCGGGCAGGATAGCGTAAAGTCATCCGGATAGCGGGTTCAGCGGTTAGCGGGCGACCATCGTCTTTGCCACTTTGCCCATCGCGGCGATGTGGTGGGGGTTGGTGCCGCAGCAGCCGCCGATGATATTGGCGCCGGCGGCGATCAACTCCGCTACGCTGGAGGCCATCGCTTCCGGCGTCTCTTTGAACACGGTCTTGTCGCCTTCCAGCACCGGTAAGCCGGCGTTGGCGTGAATGAGGATCGGGGTCGACGGCAGCGCCGCGCGGATCTCTTTGGTGATCTCGATCATCCGGACGATGCCGTTGCCGCAATTGGCGCCGACCACATCGGCGCCCGCTTCGACGGCGGCGGTGCAGGCGGTGACCGGGTCAGTGCCCATCATGGTGCGGAAGCCACGCGCGCCCGCTTCGAAGGTGAAGGTGCAAATGACCGGCAGCATGGTGTTTTCCTTTGCCGCTTTGATCGCCTGCACGGCCTCGGTGACGGAAGACATCGTCTCGATGCAGAAGGCATCGGCGCCGCCGCGCGCCAGCGCGACCACCTGCGTTTTGAACGCGGTATACAGCTCTTCCTCGGTCACGTTCCCGCCTTCGTCCTCGACGATCTGTCCGGTGGGGCCGACCGAAGCGGCCACGTAGCCGTTGTCGCCCATGGCTTCTTTCGCCAACCGGGCGGCGGCGACGTTATACTCTTCCACCTTGTCCGCCAGTCCGAACTCTTTCAGCTTATAGCTGGTAGCGCCGAACGAATCGGATTCGACGATGTCGCAGCCCACCGCCACATACGCGGCGGCGACGTCGCGCACGTCATCCGGATGGGTGATGTTCCACGACTCCGGGCACTCGCCCGGCTGCAGGCCTTTCGCCTGTAAAAAGGTGCCCCATGCGCCGTCGGACACGAGAATCTCGCCGGCGGCGATGCGTTCCAATAAACCCTTCATTTCCTGATCTCCTTTTTGAGTAGTAACCATTCGGACTGGATCTACCTTCGGAAGCCGCATGGCCCCCATCCCCAACCCTTCCCCCGCTGCGGCAGGGGAAGGGAGTACCAAACCCGGTCACCTGCTCCCTTCCCCTGCCGCAGCGGGGGAAGGGTTGGGGATGGGGGCCACGCCGTAGACTTTGCATTAGCCAATAGCCTGAACGGTTTTTTGAGTATTGCCCATTGCTCTCTGCGCCGTTCTCTGCGTCTTCGCGTCTCCGCGGTAGATAATATCCTACCTTATAACATTCACTCCGGACTGCGCTTATTCGCTCGCTTTACTCGCCGCGAGCTTCTCCGCCACCGTGGGAAACTGCCCGATCTCGGTATGGGGGAGGAAGAGCGCCCCGAGGAAACTATCCATATAATGCACGTCGCTGCTCAGATCGACGTAGGTGATACCGTGCGCCAGCTTGTCCAGCAGGAGTCGCTTCTCGCGGGACAGCAGCGCGATGTAGGCGCCGGTGAGCGATGAGTTGCCGATGTAGGTGAAACGGTCAGCGGGCAGATCGGGCAGCAGGCCGATGAGGATGGCATCCTTCACCTGAATGTAGCGTCCGAAACCGCCGGCGATGAAGACGCGCGCAATGGCGTTCCATTCCAGTCCGACATTCTGCAGGATGCGGTCGCATGCCGCGTAGATCGCCGCCTTGGTGCGCATCAAATTCTCGATGTCCTGCTCGGTAATGAGCAGATCGGCGCCGTCGCGCGTCTGTTCCGCCCACTCCAACACGAAGGCATTATGATTATCGACCCGCACCAGCCGCTCGGAAGCGCGTTCCATATTCAGCCGTCCGGATTGGTCGATGATGCCGAAGAGCAGCAGTTCACCGAGCAGGCAGATCAGTCCCGAACCGCAGATCCCCGCCGGTTTGCCTTCACCGATGACATCGTAGCGCAAATGACGCCCGGTGGGATCGAACTCCAGGTACTCGATCGCGCCGTCGGTGGCCCGCATGCCGCATTTGATGCCCGCGCCTTCGAAGGCCGGTCCGGCGGAACAGGCGCAGGCGATCATCCAGTCGGCATTGCCCAGCACGATCTCGCCATTGGTGCCGATATCCATGAACAGAAATACTTCGTCATGGTTTACCGGAATTTCGGTGCAGATGAGACCGGCAATAATGTCGCCGCCCACGTAGCTGCCGACGCCCGGCGCGAAGAAGACCACCGCCCGCGGGTTGATGTCGATCCCCACCTCGACGGCCAATAGCGACGGCACGGTGTTCACCGTCGGCACGTAGGGCGTCTCGCGGATGTAACGTGGCGGCAGTCCGAGCAACAGATGGATCATCGTGGTGTTGCCGGCAACGAAGACGGCATGAATGGCCGCCGGATCGAGGTGAATCTCCGCGATGATCTCCGCGATGAGCCGATTGATCGATTCCAGTACCAGTTCGCGCAGCTCCGCGGAGCGCTCGGGGGTGCGGGCATAGTCGATGCGGCTAATGACGTCGGCGCCCCGGCTGAGCTGCCCATTATATCCGGTGCGATTCGCCAGCACTTTGCTATCCAGCAGATCGACGAGTTGCACGGCGACGGTGGTGGTGCCGATGTCGATGGCCAGGCCGTACGCCTGCACCGTCCCCTCGGTCGCGAGCACTTCCATCACCCGCGGCGTCCCGTCGGTGTCTTCCGTCATCACCACCGCGACCTGTCCATCTTCCGCGCGCAAGACGGCCGCAAGGGAGCGGAGCACGCGCAAATCGGTCGTCACGGCGGGATAGCGGTGGTCGGGATTGACGGCGGAGGTGAGCCGCTGCCAATCGCTGTAGTGCGCGTCGATAGATGCCGGGGGCACCGTCACCCGCTCGATGCGCACCACCGGCGACAGGTTATCGCGATCGGGCAGGTATTTGGCGTTGATCAGGAAGTGGCTGTCGCCGACCACCCGCATGGCGGCATCGCGGTTATCCCGGATGCGGATCACCAGGTCGTCGCGCACCCGCGTGTGGCAGGCCATCACCAGCCGTTCGTTCGCCAGCGCTTCATCGAAGTGGGTGTGCCCGGACTGCTCCGGCGTACCGCTCACCACTTCCACCAGACACTGCCCACAGGTGCCCTTCGCTCCGCAGGGCAGGTGCAGATTCTCGACGCCGGCCAATATGGCCGCCTCGTGAATCAGCGTTCCCGCGGGAACGTCAACCGTTGTCTCGGCGGGTAAAAAGGTGACGGTAGGCATGGGTCATTTCGCCGCCAGCATTTTCATGAACGAGCTCAAATCCGAGGCTTCCTGCGGGCCGACAATGATCTCCCAGCCCGGCAGGCTTTCTTCCAGTTCGCCGCTGATCTGCGCGACGTAGCCGGGAATAACCAGTTTGCGCGACTTGATCTGTTCGGGCAGGCCGGAAGACTTGATAAAGGCGGCGATTTTCTCGCCGGAGAACTTTCCGGCCGCCCAGGCGGTAAGCACGCTCATGCCTTCCGATTCCACAATCACCAGGTGCGCGGGCACGCCGGCGTTCTCGATCTCGCCCGACACGATAAAGTAGGTGAGGGAGAAGTTGGTGGTGACGAGTACCGGCGAGTTGACATCCGGTTCACCGATCGGATACACCTTCGGTTCCACCTGGATCGGTTTCTGCGGGTCGGTATAGATGTTCTGGCGCAGCATCATCATCGGCAACAGCGCCTGGTAGGCCAGCGTATCGACCACCAGGATCGAGGCGTATTTACAGATGAGCGTGGTCGCGTCGGCGACCAGGGAAGGCATATCGGTTTCGGAGAGGATATTGATCACCGGATATCCCATCGCCTCGAAGCTGCTTTTTAACGCCGCTTTCCGCGCCAGGGTGTTCAATTGCAGGGTGGCTGCCGGATTCTCCGCACTCAAGTCGAGGACGATATCCGCGACGCCTTTCGCCGCGATCGTCTTCGTCAGCGCCGCCAGCGCATCCAGCGAGTCGGCCCGCGCGACCAGCGGCGCCTTATATTGCATCGCGAGCGCGGCCAGTGCTTCGACGTTCTCCGGCGTTGCGGCGTGAATGAGTGGTCGCTGCCCTTCCAGCGCCTGCAACGCGGCTTCCAGCGCCGCCGGGTTGCTGCTTTTCAGGATGATACCCCGTCCCGTGCCGCCGGCAACGGCCTTCACCGCGGCGACGAAGGGAGCGACTTCGCCGGTCGTGTTCTCGACCAGCGCCAGGTTCAGCATCAACTGTTCGCCGACGCGCTCCAGACAATACGCGCGCACGTCCGCCGTCTGGTGGGCCAATTCTTCCGCCGATTGCCCGTCGGAAAAGGCGATGGCCAGCGCGGTGGGATGCACGAAGGTTTTCTCGTGCCGGAACATCACCGTCTCGTTGCCCACCTGCACTTCCTGGTCAGCAGGACCGATCTTCACCAGCCGGATGGGCGGTTTGCTGGCCGCGCCGATTTTGTCCTTCGCCGCATCACTGGCATACGGACAGGCCGCCAACTCGGCATTCTTCGAGGCCAGCTTCATGGCAAACGCCATGCACGTCGGCACGCCGCACTCGCCGCAGTTCGTCTTCGGCAACATTTTAAAGATATCTAAACCAGTAAGTGCCATAACTTCACCCTTTTGTTAACAAGCATCCCGTGCTACCGGAGAATGCGTTCTCCCGCATCGCGTAGAAAACTAGTTCCTGGCTCCCAGGGGTCTACGCAAGTGTTCCGGAAGACGCCTGGCGCCCCGGCCCCCTCCCCCCACACCCCCACAAACATTTCCCCGTACTTTCGCTCTCCCACTCTTCTCCCGTGGGAG